>SDBU01010646.1_pt1 | contig 10176 bp, 8 predicted proteins | sample 2277071 | NCBI WGS metagenome assembly SDBU01 (sample SAMN10397929, study PRJNA504765) | marine sediment metagenome | isolation source: marine sediment core GS08_GC12, 126 cmbsf | place: Arctic Ocean: Gakkel Ridge, Loki's castle | collected 2008 | reverse complement strand
TCCAGGTTCTTCCCAATTTTTTGTTTCTTTGGAAGATGATTTAATGAGGATTTTTGGGGGCGAGAAGATAAAATCTTTAATGGGCATGTTAAAAATTCCTGAAGACCAGCCGATTGCGGCTAACATGATTTCAGGGGTGATTGAGTCAGCCCAATCTAAAATTGAAGGAATGAACTTTGATTTGAGAAGGCATATTTTGGAGTACGACGATGTCATGAATAAACACCGAGAAGTTATTTACAAAAAGAGAAAAGAAATACTAGAAAAAGCTCAGAGGGTAGAGCTCAAAGCCAAAATCTTAGAAATGATTAAAAAGGCTGGGTTCAAAGAAGAAGATTATCAGAAAAAAGAAGAGGAAATTGGCGAAGAAAAAATGAGACAGGTTGAAAAAATTGTTTGCTTGAGAATTTTAGATATGCTTTGGTTGGAACATTTAGAAAATATGGATTATCTAAGAGACTCAGTAAGGTTAAGAGCTTATGGCCAAAGAGATCCTTTAGTTGAATACAAATCAGAGGGTCATAAAATGTTTCAAAGATTATTAGGTCAGATTGAGTCTGGTATTGCCAATACCATTTTAAGGGTGAGCTTGACTGATCAGCCTTCTCCAGTTGTTCAACAGCCAGCAGTTTCAATTTCCAAGAATAAACCTGGCCGAAACGACCCCTGCCCGTGTGGTTCTGGCAAAAAATACAAAAAATGCCATTGGCCAAAATACGGCTAAATTATGCCCTTTCTACCAATCGGTTGTTTAATATTTTTATTTTTTATTTTAGCCCTGCCCATTTTGTTTATTTTGGGCTATTTTCATATTGTTACTATTGGTTTTGAAAAATTAGGAATTTCTCCTGAGGTCACTATTTTTTTGCTTTTGGCAATTTTAATTGGTTCTGCCGTTAATATTCCCTTGGGCAGGAAAAAAGTTTTTATTAAAGAGCAAAGAATATTTTTCGGCTTATTTAAAGTCCGCCAGCCAGAAGTTCAGGGATTAGCCATAAACTTAGGAGGAGCAGTTATCCCTATTTTACTTTCTTTTTACTTTCTTTTTCTAAGTTGGCGGGCAGATTTTGATTTAAAGTCTGTTTTAGTCGCGACAATCTTAATGATTATTCTTGCTAAATTCTTAGCTAGAGTTATTCCAGGCAGGGGAATTTCCTTGCCAGCTTTTATTCCGCCTATCTTTTCCGCTATTTTTGCTTTGATCATAGCTCCTAATTTTGCTGCTCCAGTTGCTTTTATAGCTGGCACTTTAGGCGTTCTGGTTGGGGCAGACCTTTTAAATTTGAAAAAAGTCCAAAAATATGGAGGATTCGTCTCAATCGGTGGAGCTGGAGTTTTTGACAGCATATTTTTAGTTGGCATTATTTCTGCTCTTTTGGCCGGCTTTTAATTTTTAAGATTTTATATTAGAATACAACCATGTCAAAAAGGAAAATTTATATAATTGTTGTTTCTATTCTTGCTTTGGCTTTTTTGGCTGGAAATTTAGTTTACCCTCAATTCCTAAAGCTGCCTTATTTTCCGGAGATTCCTTTTAAGTTAGGTTTAGATTTACAGGGTGGAACCCATTTAATTTACCAAGCAGATTTATCTAATATTGAAAGGGGAGATTATAGTTCTTCAATGCAAGGCCTAAGAGATGTAATTGAAAGAAGAGTTAATCTTTTTGGCATCAATGAACCAGTAGTTCAGACTCAAGAAGCGGCTGGCAGTTACCGATTAATTGTGGAGCTGGCCGGCATCAAAGACTCGGCCGAAGCTGTTAAAATGATTGGCCAAACTCCTTATTTAGAGTTTAGAGAGGCAAAAGAAAATTACCAAAAAATTGTAGAAAGAAACACAGAAGTGGTTGAATCTGGAGAGGGAGAGATAGAGGACCCCTTTAAAGCAACCCCCTTAACTGGAAAATATTTGGAAAAAGCTGAGGTTGGTTTTGACCAGACAACTTATAAGCCCTTAGTCTTGCTTCAATTTAATGACCAAGGAGCAGAGATTTTTGAAGATTTGACTTCAAGAAATATTGGCAAAGCCCTACCAATTTATATTGATGGTTTGCCAATTTCTCTACCAACTGTTCAGGAAACGATTTCAGGAGGCAAGGCCCAAATTACCGGCTCCTTTTCCGTAGACGAAGCCAAAGCCTTGGTCAGAAATTTAAATGCTGGAGCCTTGCCCGTCCCGATCACCTTAATTTCTCAGCAGTCAGTCGGGCCAACTTTAGGAGCTATTTCTTTGGAAAAATCTCTAAAAGCTGGCGCTTTAGGTTTTTTAGCTGTAATTTTATTTATGATTCTCTTTTACAGATTATTTGGAATTGTCTCTACTTTAGCCCTAACCATTTATATTGCTTTAGTCCTGGCTGTTTTTAAAATAATCCCGGTAACCTTAACCTTAGCTGGAATAGGCGGTTTTATTTTATCAATCGGCATGGCTATCGACGCTAACATTTTAATTTTTTCCCGAATGAGAGAAGAACTAAAGCAGGGGAAAAATTTCCTTCAAGCCATCGAAGACGGATTTAGCCGAGCCTGGCCATCAATTAGAGACGGTAATCTGACCACCTTAATTGTGGCCGCAATCTTATTTGCTTTTGGTACTAGTTTTATTAAAGGTTTTGCCCTAACCTTAAGTTTAGGGATTATAATTAGTATGTTTTCAGCAATTATTATCAGTAAAAACTTTCTTAAGTGCTTTGCTGGAACAGCTCTCGGCAGGATTAAAAAATTATGGTAACAAAAAAAACTTTAATCACTTCTGAATCAGTCAATCCTGGCCACACCGATAAAGTGGCCGATCAAATCGCTGATGCCATTTTGGATACGGTCTTAAAAGGTGACAAATATAGCCGGGTAGCTTGTGAGGTTTTTGTTGGTATGGGTTATGTTATCATTGGTGGCGAAATCACTACCAGAACCTGGATTGATATAAACAATTTAGCCAGAGAAGTTATTAAAGATATTGGTTATGATAAGCCTGAGTATGGTTTTGATTATGACAACTTGGCTGTTTTTAATACCATTCATGAGCAATCTCTAGACATTGCCCGAGGAGTGAAAAAAACAGGAGGTAAAGAGCAGGGAGCGGGCGATCAAGGAATTAGCATTGGTTATGCTTGCAAAGAGACTCCAGAGATGATGCCCTTATCAGCTAATTTGGCTCACAAATTGACAATGAGATTAGTAGAAGTGAGAAAAAAGAAAATTTTGCCCTACCTAAGACCAGACGGAAAAAGCCAAGTAACTGTGGAATATGACAATGGCAAACCGAAAAGATTAGATAATGTGGTAATTGCCGCCCAGCATAATCCAGATGTTTCTTTAAAAAAATTAAGAAAAGACATTATTAAAAAAGTAGTAACTCCAGTTTGCCAAAAATTTTTGGACAAAAAAACTAAGTATTATGTTAATAATACCGGTCGTTTTGTTATTGGTGGGCCAGTTTCTGATACTGGCATGACTGGTAGAAAAAATGTGGTTGACGCTTACGGCCCCCAGATTCCTATTGGTGGAGGTAGTTTTAGTGGGAAAGACCCAACTAAAGTTGATAGAACAGGAGCATATATGGCTCGCTATATTGCTAAAAACATTGTTGCGGCAGGTTTAGCTGAGAAATGCCAGGTTGAATTATCTTATGTAATCGGTGGAGCTAAACCTCTTTCAATAAATGTAGATACTTTTGAGGCTGCTAAGACTTCTGAAGAAAAACTAATTAGAATCATCCCTAAGGTTTTTGAATTATCTCCAGGGAAAATGATAAAACAACTTAAGCTCTTAAGGCCTATTTATCGAAAAACAACAAATTTCGGCCATTTCGGCAGAAAAGATCCTGATTTTACTTGGGAAAAAACTAATAAAGTAAAAGCAATCCTCAAGTATGCCCGGTAGTGAAATTTTGAAATCCTGCCGGTTAATTTAAAAATTTCTATGAAATTTTTTATTCAAAATCTTACTACCAGATATGTACTTTAATTTTCTTAAATACCGAAAAATTTATTTTATTTTTTCGGGAGTTATAATTATAGCTAGTTTGGCTTCTCTTTTTATTTTTGGCTTAAAGCCGGGCATTGATTTTACTGGCGGCAGTATCTTAGAGATAGAGTATAAAGTAGAAAGGCCTTCAAACCAGGAAATAAAAGAGAGCCTGGTTGAGATTGATTTGGCTGAAATTTATCTTCAGCCAGCAGACCAAAAAGGAGTAATTATTAGGATGGAAAATATTTCCGAGGAAACCCACCAAGAAATTATCCGAAAGTTAAGCCAAAACAGAGAACTGGCAGAGCTCCGTTTTGAATCAATTGGTCCAGTAATTGGTAAAGAACTTAAAGAAAAAACTAAAATTGTTGTTATTCTATCATTGTTGGCGGTTGTCTTATATATTGCTTTTGCCTTTAGGAAGTTAACTTTACCGGCTAAATCTTGGCAATATGGGATAGCTTCTTTAGTTGCTCTTTTTCATGACGTTTTAATTCCCTTGGGAATTTTTTCAGTTTTGGGAAAATTTTATGGAATCCAGATTCAAATCCCAGTCATTGTCGCTTTGCTGACAGTTTTAGGATATTCGATTAATAATACAGTAGTCGTTTTCGATAGAATTAGGGAAAATCTATTAAAAAAAGTGGGAGTTGATTTTGAAGAGACAATAAATAGATCTTTAAATCAGACTTTAACCCGTTCTCTTAATGCTTCTTTAACTACTCTTTTTGTTTTGACAGCCATTTTCTTCTTAGGCGGGGAAACTCTGAAATACTTTGCCTTAGCTTTGATTTTGGGAATTATTGCTGGAACCTACTCCTCCTTATTCTTAGTTAGTCCTGTTTTGGTTAGCTGGTTAAAGTGGAGAAGGAAAATTTAGTTGACAAAGTTCTTAGAAAATGATATAAAAATAAAATGAACTTCAATTGTTATCAGATTTGTTCTAATTTTCTTGAGAATTTACCGAAGAAACAAGGGGAAGTCCTTTCTCGTCGGTTTGGCTTGAAAGGTGGCCGGAGGGAGACTTTGGAATCTATCGGTAAAGATTACGGTATTACCAGAGAAAGAGTTCGTCAAATTGAGAAAGATAGTTTTTTAAGATTAAAACCCGAAATTAGAAAAAATCAAAAAGTTTTCCAACACTTTAAAATCTATTTCAAAAAAAGAGGTGATCTAAAAAAAGAAGAGGTACTTCTAAATGAGATAGCTGGACAAAAATTGAAAAATCAAGTCTATTTTTTGCTGACTTTAGAAAAGGATTTTGAAAGATTTGCTGAAGCCAGCGATTTTTATTCTTTCTGGACTATCAATCAAAATTCAGTATCTCGAGCTAAAAAAATTATTAGCTCTGTTTACGGTAAACTTAAAAAGATTGGTAGACCTCTCCAGTTAAGAAACCTAATCAATTCCAGTTCCTTGAATCAAAATGCCGCTATCTCTTATTTGGAAATTTCCAAAAAAATTCAAAAAAATTCTGAGAATCTTTATGGTTTAAAAGATTGGCCAGAAATCAATCCCAGAGGGATCAAAGATAAGGCTTTCTTGGTCTTTAAAGGGGAGAGAAAGCCGCTTCATTTTAATGAAGTAGCTAATCTTATTGGTAAAGCCCTACCCCAAACTGTTCATAACGAACTAATTAAAGATCCCAGATTTATCCTAGTCGGACGAGGTCTTTATGCTTTGTCTGAGTGGGGATATGAAAAAGGGATAGTCAGAGATATAATTTTAAAAATCTTAAGAGAATCTGCCAAACCCATAACTAAGAAAGAAATTTTAGAAAAAACTTTAAAACAAAGATTAGTTAAAGAAAATACTATCTTGTTAAACTTGAGTAATAAGAAGTACTTTTTAAGAACTCCTGAAGGAAAATACAGGATAAGAAGAATTTAAATATGGCAGAGAATGCTTTTTTTATACTTCAAACAACCTGGCAAATAATTAAAAACTGGTGGTGGCTAGTTTTGCCTTTTTTGTTCTGGTGGCCAGCATTATATCTCTACCTCTTTTTTATAAAAGAAAGATGGGACAGTAAAATACCCAAGATTTTATTAGAAATAAAAATACCAAAAGAAGTGTTAAAACCGATTAAAGCTATGGACCAGATTTTTGCTGGTTTCCATGGTATCCATGATATTGCCACCTGGAGAGAGACATGGATAGAGGGAGTATTTCAGCTTACTTTATCTCTTGAGATTGTTAGTATCGGAGGAGAAATTCATTTTTATATTAGAACTCCGGAAATGTTCCGGAGTTTTATTGAATCTAATATTTACTCTCAGTACCCGGAAGCTGAAATCTCGGTAGTTGATGATTATACTAAATATGTTCCCCAGAATATTCCTAACAAAGAGTGGAACCTTTGGGGTGTTGATTATATTAATCCAAAAGACGAGATTTATCCAATTAAAACTTATAAGCAATTTGAAACTGAATCTGAAAGACTAGAGGAAAAAAGAATTGACCCTCTAGCCAATCTTTTAGAAGGATTATCTACCTTAAGACCAGAAGAGCAATTTTGGATTCAGATTATTATCAAACCTGTCCTGGGTCGGGATAAACCTTGGCAGGAAAGAGGAAGAAAATTAGCTGATAAATTAGCTAAAAGGCCGGAGAAACCAGAGCTAAAACCAATTATTCAAGAGGCAGCCGAAATTTTAATTACTGGCAAAACAGCTGAAGAAGAAAAACCTGAAGAAAGAGAAGTTTTTCCCCCAGAAATGAGGCTTACCCCCGGAGAGAGAGAAATCCTGGCTGCTGTTGAAGAGAAACTAGCTAAATTTGGTTATGATTGCAATATCAGATTCATTTATTTAGGGAAAAAAGATGTTTTTTTCAAACCAAATACTAAAATTGGCTTTGGTTTTTTTAAGGAAGTTTCAACCGAGAACTTAGGAGGATTAAGGCCAACAGCTAAGACCATGACTAAAGTAAAATCAGTTTTCTTCTGGTTTTTAGACAAAAGAAGGCTCTATGTAAGGCAGAGAAGAATGTTCAGATATTTTCAAAAAAGATGGTCCCCCTTATTTCCTCGACCAGGAATGACTTATATTTTAAATACCGAGGAATTAGCCACTTTATATCATTTTCCAGGAGAAGCAGTAGCCCCAGCGGCTGGTCTTCCTCGCATTCCAGCTAAAAAAGGCGTGGCTCCTCCAGGGCTTCCTCAGGAGTAAATATACAATAATTATTATGATGAATGAAATTATTTTTTTTGGGGAAACTACTTTCCGAAATCAAGGGAAAAAGTTTGGCATTAAACTTGACGACCGGCGTCGCCACGTTTATTTAATTGGTAAAACTGGCATGGGTAAGACGGTCATGATGAAAAATATGGCTATCCAGGACATAAAGCTGGGTCATGGGATTGGTTTTGTCGACCCTCATGGCGAGGCGGCAGAAGAGCTATTAGATTTTATTCCTGCTAATCGGGTTAATGACGTAGTTTACATTAATCCAGCTGATTTAGAATTTCCCATTGCTTTTAATATTATGGAGAAGGTAGGTTTGGAACATCGCCATTTGGTAGCTTCTGGTTTAATGGGTGTTTTTAAAAAAATCTGGCCTGATGTTTGGTCAGCTAGAATGGAATATATTTTAAATAATTGTATTTTAGCTCTTTTGGAATATCCGGGCTCAACCTTATTGGGAGTGAACCGGATGTTAGCTGACTCGGAATATCGAAAAAAAGTGGTTGATAAGATTACTGATCCGGTAATTAAATCTTTTTGGGTACAGGAGTTTGCCAGATATACTCAAAGGTATGAAGTGGAAGCAACGGCTGCCATTCAAAATAAAGTTGGCCAGTTTATTTCCGCTCCCTTAATCAGAAACATTATTGGTCAGGTTAAATCAACCATTGATATGAGAAAGATAATGGACGAAGGGAAAATTTTAATCTTGAATTTATCTAAAGGAAGAATTGGCGAGGATAATTCCAGACTTCTTGGTGCTCTTCTAATAACTAAATTGCAGTTAGCGGCTATGTCCCGGGTTGATGTTTCAGAAGAAAAAAGGAGGGACTTTTTTCTTTATGTTGATGAGTTTCAGAACTTTGCTACAGAATCCTTTACTAATATTTTATCTGAGGCCAGAAAATACAGACTGGCTTTAATTTTAGGTCATCAATACATTACTCAGATGGAAGAATCAGTTAGAGATGCTGTTTTTGGCAATATGGGGACGATTGTTTCTTTTCGGGTAGGAGCCGAAGATGCCGAATATTTGGAAAAGGAATTTACCCCTCAGTTTATGGCTGGTGATTTAGTTAATTTAGCTAAGTACAATATTTATTTGAAGTTAATGATTGATGGGATTGCTGGTGCTCCTTTTTCAGCTGAAACTTTAACTCCTTTTGAAACCGAAGAAGAATCTAACCGAGAAAAAATAATTAAAGTTTCCAGGGAAAGATACAGCATCCCTAGAAAGGTAATTGAAGAGAAAATAGCCAAATGGACAGGAGCCTTAGAATCGTCAGCCATTCCTCAGACCGCCCCTCCTGTTTTGTATGATGCTCGTTGTTCTGCTTGTGGCAAAGACACTAAGGTAGTTTTTCCGCCAGATAGTTCTCGGCCTGTTTATTGTAAGTCCTGTTTGAAAAAATTAAGAAGAGAAAAAGAAGAGAAAAGACCTACTGTTTCTCTCCGGAAGGCAGTAGACAATGAGCCCATTCCCTTTTCTTCTCAATTGGCAAAAGAAAAGAAAAAACCAAAAAGAAAAGAAGTTGACTTGGAAGAATTGAAAAAAACTTTAAAGGAATCTTTAAAAGAAATCGAAGAAGATTAAAATTTTCTTCTTCATTTGCACTAACGTTTGATAAATGAAGACTCTTAAAGACTTCAATTTTAAGGGTAAGCGAGTCTTAGTTAGATGTGATTTCAATGTTCCCCTTTCTGGTGGGGGGATTGTTTTGGATGATTTTCGGATTAAAGAAACTATCCCTACGATTGAGTATCTAATCAAAAAAGGGGCAAAAGTAATTTTAATCAGTCATTTGGGCAGACCGGAAGGAAAAGTAGTTGAGCAGTTAAGATTAACCCCAATTCAAAATAAATTAATGGAATATTTAGACTTATCAATAGTTAAAGCTCAAAATTCTGTTGGCAAGGAAGTTGAAGAATGGATAGCTGGAATGCAGTTAGGAGAGATACTTTTACTAGAGAATGTCCAATTCAATCCTGAAGAAAAAGAGAATGATTTAGATTTTGCCAAAATGCTAGCTAGCTATGCCGATATTTTTATAATGGAAGCCTTTGGCCAAGTTCATCGAAATTACGCCTCAATTGCCAGCCTCCCTAAGTATTTGCCTTCAGGAGTAGGATTTCTGCTGGAAAAAGAAATTAAAGTTCTGACTAATTTAAGGGAAAATTCTGAGAAACCATTGATAGCTATAATTGGCGGTGCAAAAGTAAAAACCAAAGCAAAATTAATTAATAAAATTTCTGAAATTGCTGATTTTGTCCTTATCGGCGGTTTGATTAAAAAAGAGATAAAAGAAAAGGGGATTGCTATAGACCATCCTCAAAAAATTATTGAACCAGTTGATGAAATTGAAGAAAAAGACATTGGTCCCAAAACCATAGAAATTTTTAAAGAGAAAATATCTTTAGCTAAAACCATTTTCTTCAATGGGGTAGTTGGTATGATTGAAAAAGAGGAATTTTCCAAAGGCACAAAAAAGGTTCTCGAAGCTATTATTGAAAGTAAAGCTTTTTCAGTAATTGGTGGAGGAGAGACAGTTGAATTTATTGCTAAGCTTAGTTTAACCGAAAAATTTAATCATCTTTCAACTGGCGGTGGAGCAATGATAGCTTTCATAGCTGGAGAGAAATTACCTGGCATTGAGGCATTAAAATAGATTATGACAGAAATCAAAAATCTAAAAAAAGTGGCCCAAAGAATTTTAAGGGCGATAAAAGACAAAGAAAAGATTGTTATCTATGGAGATGCAGATTTAGATGGAGTAACATCGGTAATTATTTTAGAAGAAAGCATTAAAACCTTAGGGGGCAAAATCTCCGCTATTTATTTCCCAGACAGGGAGATTGAAGGCTATGGAATTACTGAAATTGGCTTAGATTTTTTAAAAGAACACAGTCCAGCTTTATTTATTGCTCTAGATTGCGGTATAGGGAATTTTAAGGAAGCTAAACTAGCTAAAAAATTAGGTTTTAAAGTAATAATAATTGATCACCACGAAGTTTTAGAT
>SDBU01010645.1_pt1 | contig 10177 bp, 10 predicted proteins | sample 2277071 | NCBI WGS metagenome assembly SDBU01 (sample SAMN10397929, study PRJNA504765) | marine sediment metagenome | isolation source: marine sediment core GS08_GC12, 126 cmbsf | place: Arctic Ocean: Gakkel Ridge, Loki's castle | collected 2008 | reverse complement strand
TTTCTTAGGTTTTTCACCTTTCACAACAGGGACTGAAATATAGAAGCCACACCCGTGGCTACAGTTAAAGTCCCTCCCATTAATTGCTTTAATCGGCATTGTACTTCAAACACCATTAAATGGTAGGCAGTGGGGCTTAAGTGTTACGTGATCGCATGCGTGTGTTATTTTCCTTTAATGGACGTTTGATGTTCGGTGTCAACGTTGATGAGCAAATATAGTTGATCCTCTAGCTCTTGGATAAACTCTCTAACTTCTGACTCGGTAAGTTCGTGAATATCGAATGATGAATGATTATCACTCAACCTGATTGAAAAACAAGGGGTTTCATCTGGCTTTGAGTTCATGATTAAGTATGGCTCAATTTTCATTTATTTACCTCCCAGTATGTGGGGAGGCTCTGAGGCGCGAGCGTGTGTTATGATTCCGTTACCCCAGAGCGTGTCATGTCTCCCCGGTACCACTTAATGGCGTTGCCGCTTAAGGGCTTCGCCTACGCACGCGTGCGCTCAGTCATAAGTATTTACTTATCCGCGCGCCAGCACCGGTTATGTTGGCGTGTGTCCAAGGCTGGTTAGGGATGGGTGTTTGAACATTTATGAGGTATTTTTCTGAAAGATATTTGATATGATAATCCAACACGGCTTCGTCAAGCTCCAAATCTTTTAGCATGTCCTTTCTATAGACATTTGGTTTATCAGGAAACTCCTTTTTCCTCTTAGCGAGATAACTGAGAACGAGGCGATTTATTTTTACATCTTTATCATATGCCATACGTTGTCACCGTTTACTGGTAGCTAAAGAGTCTTAAGTGATTCGCCCACGCACGCGCCTCAGTCACCTGCACGCGAGCGCGTGTTTAATTGTCTCCTACAAAGATACTTATTTTTCGAATTTTAATTATATCTCCATTAATATTTGCAGTAGTATTAACCGTTAATCTCGTATAGTCCGTATACCACCAAACACTATCCGTCTGTGGCTCAATGTACACCAGACCCTCTTGCGTAATGATGAAGTTAAATGCGTGTGCATAGTCCTCTCCGAGAGTAGAATCATTTCCCCATACAGCAATGATACCCATATTCCAGTCTTCCTGTTTAGCATTCAAGGTCAGAGAAGCCGCATACTGATTACAATCAAAATTCTCTGAGTAATCTATTTTATCCGTCCTATCCGCTCGGAGCCAATCATATACTCGTTCCAGTCGAGGAGTAACCGTTTCCATAGAGGTCATATCAAAAACCCATCCCCAGTACCACTCATATGGAATAGAACGGAGATAGTTTTCGCCCATCTCGATATACAAGACTTCGAGAGAATCATACTTTTTTTGAAGAAGGGTCATGTTGTTTGTGAGTAGATTATATTCATCAACCATCAACCTGTCCTCAATATAACTTTCCTCAAGAATCTCATTTTCATCCATGAGGAAATCATAATCAACGTTTTTTGCTTCAAGGGCATCTTGATCTCGCTGTGCTTTGGTTTCAGCTTTTTCAAGGTCTTCCTCATAACCACTTATTGTGTTTTCATAGGCATCCGTTTCAAACACTAATTGCGCCTCTAATTCCTGATATTCGGCATATGGTACCCCAGAAGGTGCAAGTAAGTATCCTACTCCTAATCCTACACAGAGCAGAACAACCCCAATTACTGCACCGCGTGTGTTACTCAATCATACCACCAACGGCGCACGGGTGTATGGGAAGGATGTCGGGTGAATCAACCGGACAGGACACTTGTGATAAATGTTCGAACAATGTCTTTCCTTCCCATAGTGGCGGAACAACACATATTATGTGAGAAATTGTATTGTCCCGTCACAATATCTTCTACCATCTAATGGTACATAAAAGTTGCGCGCGATTATGAGAAAGATTAGATTTAAGGTTTTGATAAATAAAAAAACATAAAGCGCGCGCGCCCTAAGCTCGTCTTGATTCATCCCGACATACAGGGCATTCCAGTCTCCCCGAATAGCCTTGCGGGTATGTCATAAACCTACCATGTACGGGACACTCTAAGATATAGTGAGGCAGAGAACCCGTCCAGCCTTTGTGTTGCTGGTGGCCTACATAGACTTTGCCTGTAATTCTTAAAACGAGTTTCTGCCATAGATTCAAATCCATTTTAACCGTCATTTACATTGAACCTCCTTTTTGATCATAAAAATAAAAAATAGGGGATGCGGGGGTTAGCCCGCGATTCTTTTGCTTATCTGCATTAGTGATACGATTGCTGCTAGTGCTGCTACCAGTGATGCGCCGATGGCTCCATAGACCAGAGTGGTCAAACCGTCTGCTGCATCCTTTGCCGCGTTCGCTGCGTCTGCTGCGTCTGCTGCTGCGGTCGCTGCTTCACCTGCAACTGATGCTACAGATGTTACTGCGTCTGCCGCTGCTTCTGCTGCCGCTACTGCGTCTGCTGCAAGGGCTGCTACCGCCGCGATGTTGTCCTTGACTGAATCGAACTCATCTGAGTAGTCAACGATGTCGTCGGCTAGTGCCGCGATCTCATCAACAAGTGAATCGATATCAGTGGTCAAACCCTCGACCAAGCCAGCAACCACATCGGCTGCTGCTGCTTCAACAGCAAAGACACCATCATCAAGTTCGTCAGCGTCTTCGTCATACCATGTCCAAGTCCACGTACCGAGAGGTGCGTCGTCTAGGAGCATCATGGGGTTACCGCCTGCAACCTGATCAGCGTATAATATACGCTGGATGGTGCCTACTTTCACCCAATCAACAAAGTCGTCAGTTCTCCAATATAGGGCACCGCTTGGCTCCCATACCTTGATATAGGATTCATCCTGTGCAAAGCTGCTCTCAACGTTGAAAGCAACTGTTTCACCTATCTTGAATGACGTCTTCCTTGAGTCAATGTCAGAAGTCTTGGTTATAACGTCGAACTCGACTTGTACGAATAGGTCCTCACTATCTGTGATGTTGATCAAGTAAGAGCCTACGCTAAGCTCAAGGTCATCATCGTTAAAGTCCCACCAAGCTGTGAAGTTTCCGTCCTCATCCACAACGACGGTTTCATCTTCACCGTCGATTGCTTGAATGACATCCATTTCCCAGTCTTCGTCTACTTTCCCGTCAGCTGTGACGTTATATAGCTCGAACTCGATAGAACCGCCCTCGATAGCTGCAAAGTATTTACCAGTTATTGACACATTGAATCCGGATGGTGCGCCCACTGGATCGAACTCAACTATCGTTGATTCCGTTACAGTGAACTCCGTCTCAACCAGTATCTCTGTCTCAATATCCATAACAGTTACTATGTACATTCCAGTGGAAACCGTTGGCACATAGAAGCTAGGTATTAACCCGTCTAGTTTTAGGTTAGAGTTGGAATCGACTTCGCCGTCGTTGCCTTCGACGATATCGTTATTTCCTAACGTCGCGTTCCAGTTTTCACCCTCTGTGAACCCTGTTCCCGTTATGGTCACAAATGTTCCCGTGGGTCCAGAATCTGGGGTAAGGATCACGATCATCAGTCCAATCCTAAAGTTTTCGCCGCCTGAGATAGTATAGTCTTCCTGTATTGCCTTAATGGTGTAGACTCCGGAGGATCGAGCAGGGATGGTGAATTTTCCGTTAAACTCTCCATCCGAGTCTGTCTCAAACTCCTTTATCTCAGCAATCAGGCCATCATCGTCCCATAGCTCCACTGATACATCTTCGCCAGATATGGCCGTAAAGTTGTATCCTTGAATCTGTACGGATGTTCCTTGAACTCCGAACTCTGGATCGATCTCGATCTCGGCTAATCCTAAAACCTCAAAGTCAGCAGAGACTTCCTCTGTTCCGTCATCCACAGTGATCTCGTATTCATCTAGTTTCGATACGGAAGGTATCACTACCTCAACGGTGAATTTACCGTCGTCAACTGTGTCTTCTTCGGATACATAGACCTCAATGCCATCTAGGGTGATCATCCCGGTAACGATCTCCACATCATCTGTGAAGCCCTCACCAGAAATCTCAACAACAGTTCCTGTAGGTCCCTCTTCAACATCAAGTGTTATCGAGGCACCGACAGTAAAGTCCTTAGACGTAGATTCATCTTCATCGTCTATTGCAGAGACTGTAAAGTCTCCATAGTCTACATCAGGAACCTTGAACGTCGCCGTCCAGTAACCGAGGTTATCGGTTTCTGGGATAAGTGGCGAAGTCTTTGGGTTATCTGCGCCGAGTCCAAAGTCAAGGGTTACCGTGACTTCTTCCTCTTCGGAGAATCCATAGCCTTTGATGGTTACTTTGTCTTTGTAGAGTCCACTAGAAGGAGACAACTTGATTCTAGGCACCATGGTTATGGGGCCGTACATCGTTGTCTTTCCTGTGGATTCGTCCCTAGCCCACAAGTAGTGGTTTCCGGCTAGGTCTGAGGGTATGTCTATCGTTAAATCGAAGCTACCGTTTGGGTTGCCTTCTGTAGTGTTCAATAGACCGTCGCTAGTAAGGAGGTCCCAGTATACGGATACATCTGCACCGGCTGTTACACCGCTTCCGATCACGTTAAGTTCGTCGCCGTAATCTACTGTGTCTTCGCTTACATAGTCGATGGTAAAGCCTTCACCAATAGTTCTAATGACATAGGTTCCTGTTTTCGTGGTCACTGTGTCTTTAATAACTGTGGCTGAAACCGAGCTAGGTGTTGTGTATCCTGCCTTGGCTCCATAGGAGACCGCGTGGACTCCTACTGCTACAACCTGAGACACGGGGGCTGTTCCCCAGGATATCCCGTCTACAAACACCTCTCCATTGACTGGAGTGGTGGATATGCTTAGGGTTCCAGTGTCAACAGCTTCATCAGATACGATGAATGTCGTTGAGGCTGTGGCTCCAGGGGCACTGACATATACAGTGTATGTGCCTTCTACGGCGTTTACGGGAAACCCGAACGCTGTGCTATAGGCTCCTTGAGCATTAGCTTGTACCGTGTCCATGAATATGCTTGTTGCCTGTGGATTCTTAACGTCAACAGCGACCCAAGCGTTAGCATCTGCTACGCCGCTTATGGTCACTATTTCGCTTGGAAGATATGTGGCTTTGTCAGTTGAGACGGTTAATACCTGTGCCATTACTGATACAGGGATTACTGCTGAGACCAGAAGGGCTAGCAGCACCATCGTCAACGTTTTTCTTTGTAGTTTCATGTTTTATCGCCTCTATCCTGTCACCGTGATGGTTATTGTTGCGGGTGTTCCTGTGGTTACTCCGCCTTGCGCGGGCCATGTATCGAGAACTAGTATCCTCGCTGTCCATGTTCCTGTCGTATAGCCTGTTAGGGGTATTGTGAGACCTGGTGCGTACGTAAAGTCGGCTCCTGGAGCTAGCTCTACTATTATATAGACTGGTGCAAGTGCGCGTAGTTGTGGATCTTTCCACTGCACTATTATCAGCATAGGCTGGCTCTGTGTTCCTGCGTTAGATACCTTCGCGGAGGCCAGAACAGTCTCGCCCAACGCAAAGCTCGTCTTAACGACTCCGTTAGAATCCTTGGGTGCCTGGTCGGTTGTCTCAGCAGGTAGTTCCGGCTGAGGCCCAACAGGTTCACCAACCGTGAATAAGTCAGTGTCCTTGATTTCCAATTCGTTTAGAGTGTATTCTGCTGTCCAGTTCCATAGACCTTCGTTAGCATCGCTTGGAAGGTCGAAGGAAACTAGGTCGTATGTAATTACGTAGTAATTGCCTACCAGAGTCCAACTAGTAGCTTCATCTATGTCAAACGTCTTGTATGGGTAGTCCGATGGGTCTTTGATGTCTATGAGTATATCAAGTTCAAGCGTAGAGTTTATGTAGAAGGTAACCGTGTCACCTGGCATATATTCTGCCGCTCTTGTTTCGATCACTATTGCTGGTAGAGCGTTAACGGTGAATGTGGCTGTATCGTATACACCTTCTGCGTCCATGGTTTTAACCGTATAACTTCCAGGAATAGCGTCTTCAGGAACTGTAACTGCGAAGTCGAAAGCGCCGAACGAATCCGTTCTGTCCTCGCCAATCGATACTCCAGCCCAGTAGATGACGATATCACTGTTATCGGTGAACCATCCACCTGTCACAGTGAAGGAATCGTCTGGATCGCCCTTTTTCGGGTCTAGAGTGATAGATGCATCCTCGACTACCGTGAATGTGGCGACAGCTTCGATGGTACTTCCTTCGTATGCTTTAACTGTGTAACCTTTTCCAGGCGCATCTGGATCTGGAACAAGGGGTACGGTTAAGGTTGTAGTGAATTCTCCGTTCAAGTCGATATCATAGTCGTTCACTAGAGTGACGTAATCATTTTCAGTCAAGTACCAGCGTATATCTACAGTCTCTTCTGGTGTGAAGCCTCTTCCTTCAACAGTGGTTGTTATGCCAACCAGACCTGTCTTCGGTGTCAGCGTTATGACCGTCCCAACTTCTAGATTGGCATCATCATCGTTGAGTTCAGTTGATGCATCCGTCGCTGTAATCACATATGTATCAGTCATTAGTGCTACTATGTCGAATTCACATGTGAAAGAGCCGAATTCATTGGTAATAACCGTTGAAGGAACAGTGACAATATCTAAGATATCGGTTCCGCTAAGAGTGATTTCTGACTCAGTGGCGAAACCTGTTCCAGTAACGGTTATAGTGTCTCCATCAACGCCCGCAGTCGGGTATAAGACAATGTCTGGCATTATTATGATATTAGGATTACTTGTTAGAAGAGAATTGGTCATATCATCGTAGATGAGTATCGCATGATCTGTGTTATCCACGCTCGCTACAGTTTCAGGGATGGTTACAGTAATCTGGAAAGACTCGTCGGCATTAGCGTAGCCAGTGGCGATAAGCCCAGTTCCTGTGAGTGAATTCCAAGCGTGAACCTCGTCCCAGTAGACATTCAATAGTCCACCAGGAGTAGGAGCTTCACCTACAAGAGCATAGACAGTTACATCTTCTCCAGCATATCCTTCGATAGCAGAGTCATCCCATTGCATTCCAACAGTAATTGGATCGCTGACCGATGATTTCACGTCTTCGGAGACCGTTATAGTGTGCACCCCAAATGTGTTAAGCGTGATATCGAAGCTCCCAGTCCCGACACTAAGTGGCCCATCTGAAGGAAGGACCTCTTCCGGATCTGTTGATGTGAAGCTTATGATTCCAGCGTAGTCAATAAGGGTGTTCTCCGCTTCGTCTTTTGCTGTCACGGTTATGGTGAACAGCGTACCCTTTGTGACGATCTCTGGAACCGTTATATCAAGATGGTGAAAGGTGCTCACCAATATCGGATTGCTCTCCTTAGATATCGTGCCATCGGTCACGGTCAATGTATGTGTTCCAAATGTGCCCATTACATATGATATCGCAGTCACTTTTTCATCTGTCCAAGTCCATGATGTAAAGACATATGCTGGATCAGAAGAAGTTAATGTAGCAGCTGTATCAACGTAGTCGGTTTTCACGTTTAAGTATATGTCATATGCCGTTATTTCTGTCAGAGTAGTAATAGTTTCATCCTTAGTAAGTATGGTTGGTGGCTGTGTTGTAAAGGCGAATGAGCCTAGTGCTGCTGGTGTAATTTCAAATGTAGTGGTCGGAGTTGGCCCATCGATAGTTCCTGGCACACTGGTTAGGGTTTCGACATCGACAATGTATGCTGATCCCGTTGTTTCAGTGTTTACTATCGAGGTTAACTCAATAGATATAGCGATTGCGCCAGCAATGGTAGCAGGAGTAGTCACCGTATATGTTACTAGTTGGTCAACAACTGCAATCGTTCCAGCGCTAATGCCTGAAATCGTTCCTAGAGCAGCATTAGATACATCGAATTCTGTTGGAAACTCCATTTCTATGGTTGCTATGTCCCCTGATGTAGCCGTCGTGAAAGCTATCGTGAAAGCTGTCGTTGCTCCTGCGGTTGTTGGATCAGCCGTCGCAGTTATACTAGTTAAAGGAGCTGCGCTTGCCATTGGCAATATTGTTAGTGTTGATAGTATGAATACTGCTATGAGCAGTATTGCTTTTGTTTTCATGTTTGTTTTGTTTGTTTCTATTTTTTTGTTAATCATTTCTATTTTTCTCTTTTTCTTTTATAGCTCGCTTTCAGACAGCCATTTTCTGTCTCCGTGGTTAGCTCACGACCATGGGGTTAGGCCGCATGGCTTTTGGTTAGTTTTATTTCGATGGTGGATACGTTTCTAAGTTTTCCTCCTTCCTCTCCAGCCAGTTTTTCGGTTCCGAGGGTGACTGTGTTTGTGAGGTCTGAAAGGTAGCTGTTGCGGGCTACTTCGGAGACATCGACGGCGGTGGATATGCTTCGTCCTCTGGCTTTGATGATTACTTCTTCTGGGTTTGCTTTGAATGCTGAGAGTACGGCTAGTACGTAGGTCATGACGGGTTTTTTTCCGATGTATACAATGTTTTCATTCAATGTTGTTAGTCCTTTAGTTTGGTAGTCTACCATTTGCTACCTTTGTTCGTTTCTGGTTTGATTATTGGATTTGATGATATAAAGCTATGTAAATAGATTGGGTGTAGTTGTATACACTTTTGTTGAATGCTGTAAAAGGACGGAGTAAAGAATACAACACATAGCATGTTGTAGACAAGCATATTATTTTTGTATACACATAGTTGGTTTAAACCCCAGCAAAATAGCGTAGGGATTTTAAAACGGTGATTTTTTGACAAATTATAGACAAAAATATAAGCACCTGTATGCAAAGTGAATAACCATATAATGGCAGAAGATGGTAAAATGGATGAACCCAAAAAAAGACAGCGGTGGGAAACAGTTGTTATCTCAGGAAGGATCACTCCAGCAATGATGGACTCCGTATTCGATGTCATAGACAGTGGGGCTTATGCAAACGTAACCGATTACCTCAGAGTTATCATACGGGCTGACCTGAAAGCTAGAGAACAATCCTAATGCACGCATCTTTTCTTACCATCTAGGCTAGGTAAATGACTAGAAACATGTTGGTACTGCACACTAACGCGCGCGCGACACTATTTTTTGAATGCTTCTTTCATAGCTGGATAGTGATCCTCGTTGAATTCTCCTGCTTTTTCTGGGTGTTCCGAATTTACGTGGAATCTTACTCCACCCGGACTTAATGATTCACGATCACAGTAAGGACACTTGTATTTTGTTGGTGTAGACATAACCTGTCACCATTTAGTGGTAACTACCTGTATAAAAAACCTCAGAGAACTTAACCACGGGAAGGCTTTCTGGTGAACAACCAAGACAAGACCGTTACATGATCTTGATCTTCCCGTGGCGGCAGGACACATACGTACTGGTAAGGTGGTTCTGTGCCCTGCCTTGGTATCTGCTACCGTTTAACGGTGTATAAAAGTTGCGTGGGGAACGCGAATCAAGGTTACTCCTCTACTTGCATAGCGCCTGTGGCTGTTATGTTGGCGTGAGTCCAGGGCATGTAAGGCATGGGAATTTGGATATAGATGAGGTATTGATCTGACAGGGCTTTTATGTGAGAGTCCAGAACCGTTTCCTCTATTTTCAAATCTTTAAGCATGTCCTTTCTGTAGACAATTGGTTTTTTCGGATAGTCCTGTTTTCTCTTAGCGATATACTTGAGAATGAGAGTCCGTGTTTCTCCATCGTTATCGTAGGTCATTCAGGTCACCGACAAAGGTGTGGGAGGGTTGTCTGGAAACCAACCAAGACAAATATGTCACCAATCCCTCCCACAGGTACAGCTACCATAAATTGGTGTATAAAAGTTGCGTGGGCGCACGCATAACTCTTTTAGGTAAAAAACGGTAACTGCTACTCATGAGTAAACCCAGACAAGAACCCATCAAGGTAAAACCAGTGAATGAATGGGATGAAAAATGCAAAGACTGCCCTGTCGCGGGAATCCTCATAAACCAACTCTCCAACCCAAAATACAGCGAAAGAGACCGAGCCACAATCTTCTACTTTATCCAAGATGTCTACGAGGACCTTAGCGGAGAAAAATTCGAGCATCCACCATAGACTATTCTAGCATATCGTCAATCAGGTGCCACTTTCGACGCCACAGATCAAAACTGTAAATATTCATCCCAGACATGGCGGCGTCAAACGCGTGGAGCTTAATTAGCCTCATTTCTTTATCGTGAGCCATCCAGCACCCCGGACACACAAACTGGTGCTTTCTGAAATAGAAATA
>SDBU01010644.1_pt1 | contig 10177 bp, 8 predicted proteins | sample 2277071 | NCBI WGS metagenome assembly SDBU01 (sample SAMN10397929, study PRJNA504765) | marine sediment metagenome | isolation source: marine sediment core GS08_GC12, 126 cmbsf | place: Arctic Ocean: Gakkel Ridge, Loki's castle | collected 2008 | reverse complement strand
AGCCCTCCCGCCTTCGGTCGGAGACCTCGGCGATCAAAAGTTGGTTTCTTACACAATGAGTGGCGCGACCGCGACATGGAGCAGCTCGCAATGACACCTGGGGTGAAATCTAACATTGTCGAGCTAGGCAATCAAGCTAATCGTAGATTGGGAGGTAAATTTGGCAAACGAACGGAGGACACGAAGTAGTCGGCGCCAGGACAATCGTGGTCGGAAACGGAGGTTCACCCAACGTCGCAAGGTGTGTGCCTTTTGCACAGGAAAGGTTGATGTTATAGACTACAAGCAACCGGAACATCTGCGCCGCTTTATCAGCGACCAAGGCAAGATCAAGCCTCGCCGTCGGACGGGAACCTGTGCTAAGCACCAGCGGCGTTTGGCCGTGGCTATCAAGCGGGCCAGACACTTGGCCTTTCTGCCCTACGTTGCTGAACATCTTCGGAGTTACAGCTAAGGCGCAGATACGAGCGGTCGAACAGGGCATAGGAACGACTTGCTCCTATGCCCTTTGTTTAGTTAGATTTGCCGAAATACTACAACGAATTGGGAATAAAACGAATTGGGCGCAAGAATCCGTTCCATTCCCGATTCGTTTTAGTATTATTGAGGAGACAGGATAAGGATGGCCAAGAAGAAGAAAAAGAAGAAGGCTAATGAACTTACGAAAAAGGAAATAAGGCTCAGCAAGAAAGTCCAACGACAAAGGCGGATGATCCTTGTTGCTGCAGCCGTTATTACCGTTGTGGTAGTGGTTTTGGTCGCCTTTGGTTTCTATCAAGAATACCTGGTCAAGCCAAAGGAGCCCGTGGCAACGGTGGGCGAAGCGCCCATCCGCACCGATACCTATCAGAAAATGGTGCGCTACTATCGCTCTAACCTCCAGAATCAGTTGGCCATGTTACAAGACCAGCTAGCCCGCCTGGATCCAAACGACCAGAGCTCCGAGTTTATCGTCAGTTATTACCAGCAGCAAGTTGAACAATTGCAAAGTCAGTTGGGAAACCCACAAGAGTTGGGCCAGCAGGTACTGGATGACTTGATTGACGACGAGTTGATCCGCCAGGAAGCAACCAGGCGAGGGATAGAGGTTACGACCGAGGAAGTGCAACTGGAGATAGAGACCCAATTCGACTACGAAAGGAATCCTCCCACCCCTACACCAACGCCCATCATCACCGCTACCCAGGCCATAACGCCAACCCCTACTGCAACGCCCGTGACGCTGGACAGATTCCAGGAGATGTACGCCACCACTCTGGAAGCATTGGATGAGCGGGCTGGCTTCTCCGAAGCGGACTTCCGCGACATCTTCGAGGCCCTGCTTTGGAGAGAGAAGTTGCAAGAGGCAATGGTCCAGGAAGTGCCCACCATCGCCGATCAGGTGCACGCCCGCCAGGTACAGGTGACGAACGAAGAGAAGGCACAGGCGATCATGACCCTGCTCGACGAAGGCGTTGATGAAACGAGCGCGTTAGATGCAATTCGTGTGCTTCTGGCCGAGACGGAGGAAGTCAAAACCGAGGAAGAGATCAGGGCCGAGAAAGACCCCCAGGAACTCTCGACCCAACTGAGGGAGAGCGAGGACGCCTTTGCCCTGCTAGCTCAGAACTTCTCTAAAGACACCAGCAACAGGGACACAGGCGGCGACCTGGGTTGGTTCTCCAAGGGCCAGATGGTGCTAGAGTTCGAGGAAGCGGCCTTCAGCACGCCGGCAGGTGAGATCAGCGAGCCAGTGGAGACTCAATTCGGCTGGCACATCATCTCCGTTCATGAAACGTCAGAGGAGCCAGAGCCCCAGGTACAGGCCAGCCACATACTGGTGGAGACTGAGGAAGAAGCCCAGGCTATCATGACTCTCTTGGAGGAGGACATTGACGAGGACACCGCCCTATCCGCTCTGGATGTTCTTATCGAGGCCGAGGCGGCCAAGGCCAGAGCAAAGGAAGAGGAAGTCCAAGATCTCTTGACTCAGTTGCAAGAGAGCGACGACCGCCTTGCCTTCCTGGCTGAGAACTTCTCCGAGGATTGGGAAAGCAAGGACAACGGCGGCGACATGGATTGGTTCCCCAGGGGGGAGAAGACACTTGAGTTCGAAGAGGCAGCTTTCAGCCTGGCGGTGGGGGAGATGAGCGAACCGATCTCGAACACCATCGGCTATCACATCATCGAGGTGCTGGGACACGAGGAGCGGGAGCTGGCACCCGAAATCCTGGAGCAAAGACAACTCCAGACCTTCGAGGACTGGCTCGCGGACCAGCGGCAATCGGAAGCAGTACAGCGTTATTGGTCTGTGGACAAAATGCCTCCCGATACGGGATAGGGCCCTGATGAGAAAAATCAGACCCGACAGGTTTGCAAAACCTGTCGGGTCTTTTTGTTAACTTGCCCTGCGCCGAGCCTCGAAGACATTGGGCAACTTCTCAATCCTGTCCAGGATACGGCTCAACTGGACAATGCTGCTGATCTCCAGGGTGGCCGTGATGACGGCAGTGTGATCTTTGGGGTGAGTAGCAATATTAGCGGCACTTATGTTTATCCTCTCCTCAGCCATGATCTCGGTTATATCCCGCATCAGCCCGGTACGGTCGTAGGCCAGAACCTGGATCATTACTGGGAACACCTGCTCGAAGTCCTCTCCCCAGTCTACTTCGATGAGACGTTCCTTGTCTTCAAGATAGAGGATGTTGCGGCAATCCTGCCGATGAATGGTTATACCCCGCCCCCGCGTAACGTATCCCACCACCGGGTCGCCAGGCAAAGGGTGACAGCAGCCAGCTACCCTGGTGAGCAGATCGCCCACTCCCCTAACCGTAACTCCGGAAACTTCCGGGGGCGGTGGAGCAGCTTCCGGCAGCTCCGGCTCCTCTTCTTCCTCCTCGGCCTCTATCAGCTTGGCGGCTACTTGTTGGGTGTTGATGTCGCCATAGCCGATGGCCGCCATGAGGTCTTCGACCTTGTCGAATTTGAGGAGCGTGGCAATCTCCTCGTGGCTCTTTTGCTCGAATCCCAGGCGTTTGAGCTCCTTCTCCAGAATTTTCCGCCCCTGAGCTACTGTTTCTACTCGATCTTGTCGTCTGAACCATTGGCGGATCTTCTGTCGGGCTCTGGACGTCTTGATGTAGCCCAGGTGGAGGTTGAGCCAATCGCGGCTGGGCTTGCCACGTCTGGCAGTCAAAATCTCCACCTGATCGCCGTTCTGCAGTTGGTAGTCTAAAGGGACAATTTTACCGTTGACCTTGGCCCCGCGGCAGCGATGGCCGATCTCGGTGTGGATGCGATAGGCGAAATCAATAGGGGTGGAGCCAGCCGTCAGGTCAATGATATCACCTTTGGGGGTGAAGGTATAAATGCGACTATACTGGAAAGCGTCGCTTTTCAGCGAATCAATGAACTCCCAGGCATCGGTTACCTCCTGCTGCCAATCCATCAGTGAGCGCAGCCAGGCGATCTTGGCCTCAAAGGCGACATCGCGCTTCGCATGTTCCTTGTAGCGCCAGTGAGCAGCTATGCCAAGCTCAGCTCTACGGTGCATCTCGTAGGTGCGGATCTGCACCTCCAATGGCTTGCCATCGGGCCCCACGACAGCGGTGTGGAGGGACTGGTACATATTATCCTTGGGAATAGCTATGAAGTCGTCGAACTCGCCAGGGATAGGTCGCCATAGGCTGTGCACAGCTCCCAGCACAGCATAACATTCCCCGACGGTGTTGACGATGATGCGTACGCCCCGTACGTCGTGGATCTGTTCGAAGGGCAGGCCCTTGCGGTTCATCTTCTCATGGATAGAGTAAATATGTTTGGGCCGTCCTGAAATCTCGGCTTCCAAGCTCTCTTTCTTGAGTTTCTTCTCCAGGATCTCAATCACGCGTGCGATGCGACGCTCTCGGTCGGCTCTCCGCTCATCGAGCACTGCCGTGATTTCCCAATACTTTTGGGGATCCAAGTAGCGGAAACCCAGGTCCTCCAATTCCCACTTCATCTGCCAGATGCCCAGGCGATTGGCCAGGGGGGCGAATATCTCCAGGGTCTCCGCAGCAATGCGCCGCTGCTGCTCCTCGGAGAGAGACTCCAGGGTGCGCATGTTGTGCAGGCGGTCGGCCAGCTTGATCAACACCACTCGCACGTCATCGGCCATAGCCAGGAACATCTTGCGCAGACTCTCGGCCTCCTCGTCCTGCAAACCCCTGTGGGTCATCTGGCTCAGCCTGTCTATCTGGCTCAGCTTTGTGACCCCATCAACCAGACTGGTCACCTCGTCGCCAAAGTCCTGCCGCAGATCCTCTACGGTGAAGATGGAGTCCTCCACCACGTCGTGAAGAAGCCCCGCCGCAATGGTGGCGGAGTCCAGACGCAAATCGGCCAGGATTTGGGCGACAGTCAAGGAGTGCTGGATATATGGCTCGCCAGAGGCCCGCTTTTGGCCGGAGTGAGCTACCTCAGCCAGCTCGTAGGCCCTCTCGATTAACTCCCTATCATTGGGAGAGAGGGTCTCAGGCATCTGTTGAAGCAAGCTTTCAAAACTTGTAGTCTGCGCACGCATTTTACTCTATCTCACGTTTCACGTCTTCACGTTTCACGGCTTCATTTGCCCGATTCGGCTTTTTGTGGTAAAATCAAGACAAGTTGTGGTGAGCGTAGCCGAGTGGTCAAGGCACCTGGTTGTGGCCCAGGAGATCGTGGGTTCGAATCCCATCGCTCACCCTCAAGATCAAAGTGAACCAATGCCCATCTCAGTTTGAGATGGGCATTTCTCGTGCACCCTCGTTTCTCACATCTCCCGCCGTCCCTCCAAAGCCCGGGTCAAGGTTATCACGTCGGCGTACTCCAGATCCCCGCCCACCGGCAGCCCCCGCGCCAGACGGGTGGCCCGCACGCCCAGTGGCGCCAACTGGCGGTGCAGATACATGGCCGTGGCCTCGCCCTCCAGGCTGGGGTTGGTAGCCAGGATCACCTCTTCCACAGACCCGCCCCGCAGGCGGTTGATCAGCTCGCGGATCCTCAGGTCTTCGGGGCCAATGCCCTCCATCGGCGAGATAACGCCGTGCAGGACGTGGTAGAGGCCCTGATACTCCCGCGTTCGCTCGATGGCCAGCACGTCCAGGGGCTCTTCCACCACGCAGATGATAGAACGATCGCGCCCGTCATCTTGACAGATGGGGCAGGGACTCTCCTCGGTGATGTTGAAGCAAGTGGAACAAAAAGTGATGCACTCCCTCATCTGACTCAAAGCTTCGGCCAGGGACGCCGCCTGCTCAGCGGGGGCTCTGAGCAAGAAAAAGGTCAGGCGCGAAGCGGTCTTGGGGCCGATGCCCGGCAGCCGTCTGAATTCTTCGATGAGCCTGGCCACAGGCTCAGGGGCAACTTGCATATCTCATACTCCAAATTCCTGTGCTATCAAGTCGGGACTTTGATCGCCGAAGGTCTCCCGACCGAGACGGGGGGGGCTCAGTCAGAGGCCTTCGCCCAACGCAGAAACCTCGCCCAACGCAATTGGGAGAGGCTGAAAACGCTTTCTCACATCAACCCAGGGATGCTCAGTCCACCGGTCAACGCGCCCATCCGCTCCGCCGCCAATTCCTGAGATCTCTCCAGAGCCTCGTTCACCGCCGCCGTGACCAGGTCCTCCAGCATCTCCACGTCGTCGGCATCCACCACCTCGGGGGCGATGGAGATGGACTGAACCCTCTGCTGGCCCGTCATCACCACGGTAATGGCCCCGCCCCCGGCGGTGACGGTGATGGTCTCCTCGCCCAAGGCTTCTTGAGCTTTAGCCATCTCCTCCTGGAGCCTCTGCATCTGCCGCATCATGTCCATCTGCCCGCCTCTGGGCTGAAACTTCCTTTTCTTCTTGCTCATATGGCGTACCTCCTTGCCGATGCTTCACTTACCAAACTAGCTGCCAAGGGGCATCCTCGCCCCGCGCAGGGGCAATGTGACCACGAAATCGGGGCGCGGACGCCCCTCCGTAGCAAAATGAAAGCTCATTGATGCACAGGATAGCTCACTGCACATCCACGACCTGAGCTCCGTATTTGCTCACCGCCTCCTGGATGAGGGGATCCCCGGCGATGGACGAGTATTTGTCCCCGACTGCCTCCTCATTCTCGACGGTGTCTTTTTGCAGCTTCTTGACTGACTTCTGAACAGGTTGCGTTTGTCGCTCGCCCCTGGGCGAGAGCACACAACGGATGTGACACGAACTCTTCACCACCTGGCTAACGACACTCTCTACCAGAGCCTTGTTCTTGGCTTCCTCGATCTTTTCTTTGTGAAAAGGGTACTGGAAGCCAAGCACGACCTCCTGACCCTCCACCCCCAGGGGGCGGCAGGATTTGAGCAGGGCCTCAACGGAACGGTTTATAAGCTTCGCCTCGCCAAGGATCCGACCCCATTGACTATTGACGGTGGTCAGGGTCAACTTCAGTCCCGCGGAGGCAGCTCTCGGCTCCTCCCTGGGCTTCTCTCTGACAGCCTTAGCTGGCTCACTCGCTGGAGCTGATCGGGGAGCAGAGGCCGCCCTTGGCCCCGCGGGTGTCTTGGGAACGGTTCCAGGGCTGAGCCGAGGCGCTGGCGGAGCAGCCTCCTCCTCTTCACCCAGGGTGGCATCCACGAAGGCCAATTCCAAAGGCAACTGTGACTGGACGCTGGCTTTGAGGTCGAGACCCGCCTGATTGAAAAGTTTGACTATCTTGATCAGTTCCCTGATCGAGAGCTGCGCCACCTGGCCCTTCATCTCCTGCAAGACTTCGGGCGTGACGTGCACCAGGCTCGAGTCGTCACCGACTTTGATCAGGAGCAGCTCACGCAAGTACTCCACCACCTGGCGGTTGAACTGGCGGGGATCAACGCCATCGCCGATAACCCGATTGATAACGTTGAGTCCCTGGGCCACGTTGCGGGCCAGCAGTTGATCCACCAGTTCCCCCACCGCCTGAGAGGGAACGGTGCCTAAAACCGACTGCACCTGGGCTAAAGTGATCTCCTCACCGCCGTATGAAATCAACTGATCCAACAAGCTCTCCGCATCGCGCATGCTTCCCGTCGCGCTGCGGGCGATGAGCTCCAATGCCGCCGGCTCCACAGCCAGACCCTCCTGCTCGGCGATATATTTCAGATGGCCGACCATGTCCTGGAGGGGAATGCGTCGGAAGTCGAAGCGCTGGCAGCGGGAGAGGATGGTGTCCGGGATCTTGCGGGGTTCGGTGGTGACCAGGACGAAGATCACGTGGGGCGGCGGTTCTTCCAGCGTTTTCAGCAAGGCGTTGAAGGCCGGCTCGGTCAGCATGTGGGCCTCATCGAGGATGTAGACCTTGTAGCGGGCCTCGTTGGGCCGGAAGTTCACCCTCTCCCTGATGCTCCGCATCTCATCAATTCCCCGGTTAGATGCGGCGTCTATCTCGATGAGGTCCAGCAGCCGCCCCTCGTTGATCGCCTGACAGATGCGGCACTGGTTACAGGGCTTGTTGTCATCGGTGGACAAACAATTGACTGCTTTAGCCAGGAGGCGCCCCGTCGAGGTCTTGCCCGTGCCCCGAGGGCCGGTGAAAAGGTAGGCGTGGCTGATACGCCCGGCTGGCAGGGCGTTCTGGAGAGTATGAGTCACGTGTTCCTGGCCGACCACCTCGTCGAAAGTTTGTGGGCGCCACTTACGGTAGAGTGCCTGAGCAGCCATAAAAAAACCTCCTCCCAAGTCCTCTCTATAGTTTATCACCGATGGCCGATTTGCGCAAGCCCGGTGGCGGCGGAAATCCCAGGCGGTGCTGATTTGTCTTGTTATCAATACCGTGCTATAATTCTAGTGATCAATGCACGGTTCTTGAAGAGTCGTTCGAAGAACACAAACATCAAGGGAAATTGCTCAAAGGAGGAAAATATGTTTGGACAAATAGGGGTGCCTGAATTGCTGCTGTTCTTCTTGATCATCCTGTTGCTCTTTGGAGCCAGCCGCCTTCGCGACGTGGGAGGCGCTTTGGGCGGAGCGATCCGCGATTTCCGCAGCGCTGTGACTGGCGCGGACGAAGAGCAAGACAAGGGAGAGAAAGAGGAGCAGAAGGCGGCTTAGGATTTGGAGTTCGTCCCTGGGGGCTAGAGCTACCTTCCCTCCTCGCTCTTGGCCTCTAGCTACTCTTTATCTACAACTTTTCACAGCACGTCAAAGCGGGGGGATGAGGGTAACTGTCAACGGATTCCGGGAACGAATTGAACGGATTGGAGCTCCGCACGTGACATCTCCCGTTCAATCCGTTCAAAACCTGCCCTGAGCAAAGCCGAAGGGAATCCGTTGACAGCGATTCGCGCTTTCTATCCCCCTACTTTGGAGTGCTAAGCAACTTTTTGCTGTTGCTTGGCTTCTGCTGAGAAACTCTTAGTAGACCGCTGACGCGGAGGTGAAGAGCAAATGAAGAATATACCAATGATACCAATGATCAGAAGGATCCTACTTTTCCTTTTGGTTACCTTTTTACTCTTTCTCCCCTGCCTTGCTTTCGCCGGAGACCCAACGCCGACGACCACCGACCCAGCCCCTGGCGCGATGGAGTTCAAGGCAGGCGAGATCATCGTCAAATTCAAAGAGGGCACTCCACAGGCCAACGTCCAATCTGTGCTCCTCGCTGAGGACCTGAGTGTCCTGGACGAACCGGACAAGCTTGGCATCATGCTGCTCTCCGTGCCTGAGGGCCAGGAGCTAGAGACGATAGAGAAGCTAAGGCGCAACCCTCTGGTGGAGTACGCCGAGCCAAACTACACCGTTCAGGCTGCAAATACTATCGCGGCCGAGCCCCATTACAGTCCTGTACCTACGGCTGTCTGGCCCGATGACCCGTATTTGCAGTGGAATCTTGCCAAGATTGAATCCTTTGCTGCTTGGGACATCACCACTGGTAGCGATGGAATCATTATCGCCGTCATTAGCACGGGTGTTGATCTCGACCATCCCGAATTAAAGGATAAGATATGGACCAACAAAGGCGAGATACCAGGCAATGAGATAGACGACGATGGGAATGGCTTTGTAGACGATGTGCATGGCTGGGATTTTGTCAATTGGCCCAGCGAATCGCCCGGCGAACCCCAGGATGATCATTGGTACGGGACCTATGTGGCCAGCATCGCGGCAGCGGAAACCAACAACGGCATACTCATCGCCGGCGTCTCCTGGGGAGCTGAGATCATGCCCGTTAAAGTGCTAGATCAGGGAGGTGGGTCTATTGCTGACATAAATGGGGGAATTCTCTATGCCGCTGATAACGGGGCCAAGGTTATAGACCTAGGCTTCTCCCTTACCTCCTCCGACTACCCCCATTCGACGCAGAATGTAATAAATTATGCTCATTCTAAGGGCGCTCTTATCGTCGCTGGATCGGGCGATCCCAGAGTAAATAATCCCGTTCCCCCAGATGCATACCAGTATCCAGCAGCTCTTGAGTACGTTGTTTCCGTTGCTGCCACCGACCGTGACGATGAGCGATGGAGTGGTTCAACCTACAACGACATGGTGGACGTCGCTGCGCCTGGAGTCGGAATCTATGGTGTCTGTATCTACCCTTCCTGTGAACCAGCCGCCCCTCTCGTCGGTACTTATGCGGCCGCTGCCCAGGTATCGGGATTGGCAGCATTGATCTGGTCGGTTAACCCCAATTTGACGCACGACCAGGTAGAGGTCATCATCGAGTCCACAGCCGTTGACCTGGGCGATCCTGGTTTGGATGAATACTTCGGCTGGGGACGCATTGATGCGGCCGCCGCTGTGATGACAACGACCCACTACCTTGAAGTGGAGCCCGCCAATGTCGTTGACTTGGGTCGCGTCTGCGACCACGGCGTTCTCCCGTCGCGGACGATCACCAATCCAAATACAAACGCCTCCACGTGGCGCGCTATGCCGACAGATGACTGGCTCTCCATCAGCGGCCCAGCAGGTCTGACGCCATCTCTTGCAACAGTCTCCATAGACTCAAGTCAATTGCAAGACTACCGCGTCTACACGGCGGGGATCACCGCGATCAGTATAATGACCAATTACGAGCACAGCCCGCTAATAATTCCCGTAACCGTTGTATATACGCAGTGCTGGACGAGCTATCTACCTTTGCTCTTCAAGAACTATAGTTCCGATTAGCTCTTTTGGTAATGTACGGACTCTGAGCGATTCGGGCGGTCGTCCACGTTTTGCAAG
>SDBU01010643.1_pt1 | contig 10178 bp, 12 predicted proteins | sample 2277071 | NCBI WGS metagenome assembly SDBU01 (sample SAMN10397929, study PRJNA504765) | marine sediment metagenome | isolation source: marine sediment core GS08_GC12, 126 cmbsf | place: Arctic Ocean: Gakkel Ridge, Loki's castle | collected 2008 | reverse complement strand
ATCCCGCCGTTGCCCCCGCCGTCCCCGCCATCGCCGCCGGCCGCCCTCCCCACCGTGATCGCCGCCCGCCGTTCCCGCCCTCGCCGCCAGCCGCCGGCCGCGTCCTCAACCTCTGGACGCCCCCCCGCCGATACCGTACCATACACCCGTCCGCCCGCCGGCCCCGCCGGCGACGCGTCGCCGGGCCCTTAGCTCAGCGGTTAGAGCAGTGGACTCATAATCCATTGGTCGTAGGTTCGAATCCTACAGGGCCCACGGTTTGCGGCTCCCTGTTTTCGCAGGGAGCCGCACTATTGCGCATTGCCCCGCCAATGGGCTCTTTCGGGATTGCGGCCGTCGCCGAGTGCGAGGCCGTGCGCGGCGTTGCGGCTGTGTGCTGCACCGGATCCTGCACCGCTTTTGCGAAGTGGTCGTCGGTGAGCTGCAGGTAGAACTTCGCCGCGACGGATTGGCTGTTCCCGATCCACTTGCAGACGACGTGGATGGGGAACCGCTGCGTCAACTCGGTTTCGCGGGTAGACCGCAGATTCTGGAACAGCTTTGGCCACGGGCATATCCCCGCCCGCTTGAGAATCCGGGTGAGCTGCGTCCGCAGGTTGGCGTTCGTGGCCCGGTAGCGCGTGATAACGTACTCCGCCCCTTCCTCGGCCTGATCGAAACACGCTTGCAGGTGCGGAGCCAGCTCCGGGAAGATCGGAACTTCTCTCACCCCGCCGTCGGCATGATGCTCGGTCTTGCTGGCGTGCACGGTGAAGCGGTCCCGGCCCCAGTCCACATCGCCCCAGGTGAGCCGCAGGACCTCCGTCGGGCACCGCAGGCCGCCGTAACGGCACAGGGCGAAGATCAGACGCCACTGGGCATCGGGGCAGGCGTCAAGCACAGCCGCCGATTCTTCCGGGGTGATGAAGTGGAAGCGCTTCTCGTTCGGTCGGTCGCCCCCCTTGATGTCGGCAAACGGGCTCTCGTCGATCAGTCGCTTCTTCCAGGCCGCTCTGAAGAACTGCTTCGCCAGCCGACACCGGCGCCGGACCGTGTTCTCCGCCAACCCCTCGACAGTCGCCAGATGGATTCGGAACTCGTCTGCATCGCCCGGCGTGACCTCGTCCAGCCGTTTCGCCCCGCCGAAGAACGTCAACAGGTTCCGCTGTGTGTGGCCGTAGATCGTCGCTGTGCCGGCTTTCACGTCCTGTCGGGTGTCGATATACCTCTGCACCCATCCGGCCACTGTGAGGCATTCTCGCCGCTCCTGGGGGCCCACCAGGCCGAACCGCTCCAACCGTCGGCGCAGCGACACCGGCACGCCAGCCAGCCAGTCGGCCGTCGCTGGAGGATACCCCGACCCTATCCGCTTGTTCCGTAGCAGGGCTTCCACGTGAACGCGTGCTGTTTGGGCCTCTCGTGCCGTCACCTTCCCCAATCGCAGCTTCGGCCGGCTCGGATGTTCACTCGGGGAGAGTTGGATCAGCCGCCGCCCGCCTGCCTCACTTACTACGCTTGCCATGGTCTCGCCTGCCTTTCCGTCGATGTTTTGGCTGGATCACAAGTTCCAGCCCCAAGCAATCCATCAGCCGCTCCAGCGCGTCGAGACTCAGACCACGCTCCCCGTGCATCAGTTTTGATAACTGCGCTTGGGCAATGCCGGTCTCCTGCCACATGCGATATCGGCTCTTGTCGCTGGCGTCGATCGCCTTCCGAATGTCGTCGAGAATACGTGCCATCAGGTGTATTATAGCACTACTTATCCATACGTCAAGCATGCTTGTCTTTTTTTTTGCCTGCGGTCATCAGGCCGGCATCACTGGCCGGCGCCCTTCCGCCCATCAATCCATGCCTGGAGGTCACGCGGATCGTACCGGACAGACCGCCCGATGTGGACGTGCGGCAGCTCCCTGGTATCCGTCAGGTCCCACAGCTTGCGCTCGCTGATCGACAGAGCCTTCGCCGTCTGCCTAGCGTTCAGGAGCAACGGCGGCATGGCAAAGCTGATCTGCCCGGCATCCTGGTTCGTGGCTGTCTCCGGCGAATTGCACGCCATCCCATCGATCGTCCCATCCGAAAGGCTCCGCTGTCGTACATCACGCATCCTTGCTCTCCTGTGTATCCGTATCCATCACATCGACTTCGCTGTTGCTGTCTGCGTCTTGCCTCGTCCCCCCGCCGGCCTCGCTGAGGATCACCTGCTGCTGCGCCACATTCACCTGCCCGGCCTGGGCGATATGGCATATCTCCCGCAACTGCTCATCCGTGATCTCACCCCGCAGGCGCCTGTTCACCGCCCCCCGCAGCCGACGCGACTGCCTCAGCAGGTCCATCATCGCCCGGTCCCTGGCCTTGGCCTCGGCCAGTTTCCGCCGCACCTCAGCCACCTGATCCCGCTGCACGTATCGCTTCCGCTGCCGCCAGCGCCCGCCGTCTCGCTCCCGCCACACCAGATACCAGTACGGCCCGTGCCCCGGCCCGCTCCGGCACCGGCAGTTCGGCTTGCCGCACCGCACGTACCTGGCCACCAGGTAGCCCACGGCCTCGGGATCGCTGTATCGTGTGGGGTACATCTTAGGCACCAGACCTCCCCGCCCGGCCCTCTGCCTGCCGCATCAGCGCCACGGTCTCGGCCAGCGCCTCGGCCTCAGCCAGTTCGCGGGACATGCCGCCGTCGTATTCCTTGATCGCGGCCCTTTCCTCGAACCACAACCGCCAGTCGACGGGCAGGTCGTCGATATCAACTTCCATCCCGCCACGGTGTGGCGCCCCTGCCGGCAACGTCACCACCGCATCGCCTGCATCGGGCCCGTATAGTCCCTCAAGGAATGTCACCGCATCGTAGCTGCTCATTTGCCCGCTCTCCTCTGCACGATCCGTCATGTCCGTCATAGCCGTCATTGGACTGCCCCAAACACTTGTGGCATAGCCGCTTGTTCGCCGTCGCCTGCCTGCGTCAGCGCCGCCTCTGCTGACACTTCTGACGGATATGACGGTTCGGCCGGACCGATCCCTAGGTCCACGCCGTAGCTGTTTTCGATTCGCCGCAACTGCTCGACCGTCACATCCCGATACGTTCGCTGGTTGCCCGGCGTGGAGCGTATCCCGTACCGCTTCAGCACCCGCCCGACACCGGCCGGGCTGTATCGCTGGAACGTCACCCCATCCGTTTCTCTAGCCTTGTCCAACAACTTCCGTGGCGTCAGCTCCCCCGGTCGGCCCGCTGTCACCTCCTGGGCCAGCAACCGCAGTAGCGCCTCGTCGGCCCCCGCGATGGCCTCGTCCTTGCCTTCTTCGATGCACGCCCGCGTATGTCGTCGCACCGCCTCGACGAGGTGGGTGGCGCCACTGTCCTCGACCAGTTGGGCCAAGGCGTGGATCGGCTGCCAGACTTCCAGGTCCCGTCCGCTCATCGCCTCGCACAAGTCCATGCGCCTAGCCAACTCCACGACCTGCCGCCCGTGCGTCAGCGCCAGTGCGTGCAGGTCGTCGCGCAACTCCACCCAGCCCACCGGCGGGGTATCCAACCGACGCCGCAGCTTGGCGGACCCCGGCAGCGCCCGGAACATGAGAATCGAGATGCACCTGCTCGCCAGCGCCCCCGGCAGGTGATTGATCCCGGCAATGGCCTTGGGAGAGTAAACGTCGAACGACCGGGCCACGAACTTCTCCCCCACAGCCTCCATCCGCCGCGCCGGACTGCCGGCCTTGTAGCCGCTCAGCAGAATCGACCGGATCTCTTTCGCCTCGGTGGAATGGTCCCCCAACCGCTCGCCTTCATCCAGCAGCAGCGTCCCGCCCTGATCGTGCAGCACGCGGAACAGGCATGGCGCCGTCATGTTGGAGCTCGGCACCGGGTGGAACACCACCTTGACCAGCAGTTCGAACAGCCGGCTCTTGCCGCTGCCGAACGGCCCGCCGACCCACAGATACGGCACAGCCGGCCAAGCCGGGTATAGGTACGTCAGCATCGCCCATAGCGACAACGTCGCCGTATGCCCCGCCGCCCGTGCCCTGGGGAAGTCCAGGTAGTAAGCCAACTGCTCGGCCAGCCGACGGAACACTTCCGCCGCCCGCGGCGTGTGCCCGTTCAGCCACGCCTGCCGGCCCTTGGCCGACCACGACGGCACGGCCGCCGCCGGCGGCGTGCCCGGTATCGGGTCGAACCACAGCCGCCCACAGTCCGGCACCTCTAGGCTGTCGGCCAACTTCAGGCACTCTCGCTTGCCGTCGGCCCACTGCACGCACAACACCCACCGGCCAGCCGGGCGACGGTTGGTAACCACCGTCTGGCACGTCAGCAGACCCGACACTTCCGGCAGATGGAACAGGTGCGGCCGGACGATTCGCGAGACGTCCACCGCCTCGCCACCGTCATCACCACCACTCTCGGCCGAACGGAGTTGCCCATCGAGCAACCCCAGGATCTCCACCCGAACCGCCCGCTCATCCAGTCCGGGGCACAATTCGTCGAGTCGCCTGATGAAGCCCGACACATCCTTATCGCGGCCCACGTCCACCGTGTCGGCGTGCAGCAGTTGCCCGCCCTGCCGCACCAGCAGCTTGCCTTTGGTGTCGCCGTCCCTGTTCGGTGTGAACTCAAGTTCGATTCGCACGCCGTCGTCCATGACGCTCCTTTCGATCCCGCTGCATCCGTGCCATCAGTTTGGTTGTCAATTTCGGACAGATCACCGGCGCCGCGGCAATCACGGCCTGCAGTTTCTTGCCCGTCAGTCCCGCCTGCCGCCATGCCCGCAAATCCTTGTGCGGCTCCGGCGGGGCGATCAGCTTGACCGCCGTCGCGACCGTCACCAGCGCGGACGCCAGCGATTTGGCCCCGCGCCGTTCGTTGTCGTTGCCCACGTCCGAGCAGATCACCACCAGCCCCGGCCGGCGGGTCCGTACCAGTTCCGCCAGCATTCGCATCCCGTGTGAACAAGAGAACCGACCGACCGAAGGGAACCCCAAGTCGGCACCCGACACGGCATCGGTCGCCCCCTCGGCGATCAGGAGCATCTGCCCACTCAGGTCCGCCGGCAGGTCTGTCGGCATGTAAATCCCCGCCTTGTGCCCCGGAAAAACCCGCTTGGCCCCGTCGGCGAATCGTCGGCAGATCCCCACCACCCGGCCGGCCGCGTCGCACATCGGCCAGGTCGAAACCTGCTCGCACTCGCACCAGCCCACGCCGAACCGCACCAGCCCCTCGGCCGACAGCCCCAATGGCTCAGACAGCGCCTCGACGCGCCCCATCCGCCCAGCCGCCTCCTGGAACTGCCGGGCCTGTACCGTCGCGTCCACCGATCCCGTCGTCGACGCCACGCGAATCGTCCGCCGTCGTCGTCGGCGCGGCACGGGGGCATCCGTCAATCGATGCAGCCAGCCCGCATCACTGACCCGCCGGTCGGATTCGACGCGCGGACAGATTGCCGCAGAGCCATCGCGGGCCAAGAGGCACCAGTCGGGGTGGTTGCACACCGGGCATCGCCGCCGCTGGGAAACGCGCTGCCACTCGCTCATATCTCCCCCTCCTTCTGGGTGGAGATCCACGTCTGCAGATCGCGGGGATCGTACAGTGCCCGAGTACCAACGCGAACCGACGGGATCGGCCCGCGTGGGTAGGTCCGCGCCCACAACGTCCGTTCGCAGACTCGCAGGGCCTCGGCCGCCTCGCGGATGTTCAGCAGCAGCTTGGGAACAGGAGACTCTTGCTCACACATCGGCGACATCCCCCTCGCCCAGCGCCTCATCAGGAAGGCTACGCCGCAGCAACACCCGCGATGCACGCCTTACATCATCACGTGCCCACAGGAATGCTCCCGACGGCCCCCTCCGCGGCGGGGACAGCCGCCCCTCCCAGATCGCGCGATTGATTCGCCCAGGACGGATTCCCAACAACTGCCCGACTCGACGTGTGCCGTAGAACATCACCAGTGGACTCCTTTCCGCCGGGACCCAATCATCCGTGCCGGCTTAGGGTGGACCGCAACGGTCCCGGCATATCCGGCCATCCGCAGCGCGTACCGGGGGCACAAGCCATCCGGCATGCTCAGGCCGAGGAAAATCTGTCAGCCTACCGCGAAAAACGTTGACAACCACTCAGCAGGGGGTTAAAGGGGAGGGCGTGACGGGATCATTGTCACACCCGCGCTCTGGAGACGGTGCAACGCCTCCAGAGCGTTCCTTTTTCCCTAGATCGATTTCACGTCATTGTCTTCCCTCATACCCCCACTTATCCAGCGTGCGGACCGGCTCGTCAAGGAGAATGGTCTCCTCTTCGGTGAACACGCCGTTTTTCCATGTCATGCCGCAGAACATCACATCTCACGTCCCAGATACCTTTATACGACGCTCCCCTGGCCGATTGGAAGAGGCCGAGCCACTTTTTCTGACTCTTTTCGTACCCTACTCTCGCACCTGCACACGTCATATTCCGCGACTGTCCGCCTCCCGGCACAACTCGGTGCTGACGGTGATCAGCCGCAGCAGCAGGAACTTGTCGCGGACGATCCGCCCGTAGTACTCGATGTTGGCGGCGTTGGCTCGACGCCCAGGCCGTACGGCACGAGGTAGTTTCTCGCGTACCCGGCCTTGACCTTCACGACATCGCCGATCGTTCCCAACTGGGGCACATTGGCCCGGCAGGACAGCCAGTTCCTTGCGGTTCACCACCGCCGCCCGCAGCACTTTCACGGCCTATTCGCTACCAATGGCGCCAGCGGCACCTTGGCCCGGAGTAACAGTTTCATCTGTGAGTCCTCGCTTCTCTCGCCAGTCGCGTTTCGTTACCCAGTTCACGCCGTCCTTTGCCTGCGTTCCTTGTCTGCCAGTCGGCCCGAAGTACTCGAACCTACAGGCAGTATACGCGCAGAGATCGGCATGAAAGTACGCCCAAGGGGAAGACCTCGAACATTGAAAGTTGATACAGGCCTGAGACCCCAATACCGTGGGCCTATCCTTGGCCGAAAAGAAACCAAAAATCCGGGCAGCCCGAAACTTAGATGTGCGGGTTCTCCGTCTTCATGTGCTTCGCCACGTCCCCCAGATGTATGAGGCGACGGTTCGCACTGGGTCTCTTCATGCGTACCGGCCCGCCCGGTTGACTCAATCGGTTCAGTTTCACCAACGTAAGTCCCGTAAGCGCGCTAGCCAGGGACGCCGGGGCATACACTTCCTCCTCTGGATCAACGTAGGGCCAGCACTGGGTCATCAGCTTCACCGCCTTGCGGAAGTAGGGAATACCCACACGCTTCAGTTCTTTCCAGTCCCAGAAGTCATCATAGTGGTCGCCCCCCGGGAAATTGCAGTACGTTTCGATGGCATCCACGACCTCCTTATCCGTCTCCCAATAAGGCGGCTCGAAGGAGTCCCGAATGGCTTGGATGAACACGCCTGCGCGAAATGGCTCATGTACGGTCGCCAACAGGACAAACAATTCGTCAGAAGCATCGCATATTCTATCGTAGGCCTCTTCCATTGCTTCACGCATAGCCGTGCTGACTTGGCGTCCGGCAAGCATTCTCACGTACTCTGTGTATAGTTCTTCTATAGCGGAATGTAATTCAACCACACACCGTGGCGGGCGCTGCAACAGCGGCGGCATTGGGGAGACCGGTTCACCGTCCACGTTGTCTTCCATCAAGTCCTCTATGTCGACAGCTCTATAGTCGATGAAGTTCTGGTGCATACGCCACGCTGCAAAATGAAACTGGAAACCGGTCCTGGGCATCGGCAGCGCAGCCGGGTCTTCAAATGCACGTTCATCGTCAACCGGCGGTCTCTCCAGCATTGGCGGAAAGAATACGTCGGCCAGCCCGACTTGCCGCCAATCATCTCTCCATCTTTCATGGTTCTCTGCGCTCGGCTCTTCCAGGAGCGCGTACCGACGGAGTTCCCCCAAGATCACCAGGCTTTCCTCCGTCTGAAAGGCCTGCCATATAAGCGGGAAAGCAACGGCAGATGTAGCCAACACCGTGTCGAGGTCTGGTCCCGTTGAGCGGGTGCCCCACCTGACTGTCAACGTCAAGGCCTCTTCGGGTGTCAAGTCGGGCGCTTCCATGATAGTTCAGGCCTCTTGCTGATCTGTCCATACTCAGAGGCGTCTGCGAGATCGCAGGCTATCCCAGTACCCAGACTACCGCGCCGCAGACGGCGGCCGCAAGCATTGCCCCTTGACGGAATCCCGTTTACCGGTACACTGGAAGTTGGCAGTACGCTCGTGGGCACTGACCGACGCCCCTCACTCACGGGGTCAGCGATGGTGGGGACAGTTGTCGGGGGTACAGCGATGCAGCACACGTATCGGATCAGACGCATCGGCCTGGCCGTGGCCCTGAGGCTCCTCTCGACCTCCACGTCAGCGACAGCCGACTCCAACTGGCAAGGCGCCGGCACCGGGCTCGGGTGAAGCCGGGAGTTCCCGCTTCCCCGTGTTGCCACGGAGTGCTTTGATCTTCGGTGGAACTGGAGGTGAACCTTTCATCGTAAATCACCTATGCGTGCGGAGAAATCAGCGATCCTTGGCGAACGGTCGGTCACCTCGGCGGCTCCAGGTATTGCGATCCCCCTACCCCCGTGACAACCCAAACATTCCCTGAGATGCTGTGAGTCGTCAGCGAATGCGCCGTCGTCACCGCCTGGCCCGACCTGCACGCCACTATCCGGGAAGCCCGCAAGACCTACCTGGGCACCGGAAAGCTGCCGGACCTGGAGCCGCTGGCCGCTCCTGCGAAGGACGTCTTCCGCTTCAACAGGGCCGCCAATGGTCGGCTTACTTCTTTCCCTTGGCGGCCTTGCTTTTCTTGGGCTTCTTGACGTTCTTACGCGGAGCTTTTTTGCCTTTCGCCATGGGAGTCTCCTTCGCGTTTCAAGAGGCGTCTGTGAATTCTGCAACACTTTGACTTGTCGCGAGTGCGGCCCTCACACCCAGCCGACTCGATTGTAAGCACGACGTGTACCCCAGCACAGCGGAATCCCCTTCATTTGCGCTCAGACCTGCCATTCTTGAAGCGGCCGTCAGAACGCCAGGTGGTCGTACTGTGCTCGCCCTGGGCCGAGCCACCACTCCCGGGCGGCGAGGATCGCTCAGGGCGTGCGATCGGGGCCTCGGCCGGCTCCGAAAAAAAGGGCGTCGGTTTCTTGGCGGGCTTAGGCGGCTCTGTGGGCGGCCTGCCTGACCGGTAGGTGGGCTTCTCGGGCTTCTGCCGCGACTTCTGGGGGACAGAGCGGCCTCGGAAGCTGTTCGATCAGCGCCAACTGCCGCGTGATGATGACGTCCTTTTTCATCCATTCCCCCCGGTGTACCACCTCAACGCGGCTGGCGCAATCCGATTATTCCGAGTTTGAGAAGAAAAAGCCTGTCGGTAGCGATTCTATCGTCATTTGGGACTTGTTCTGAGCGGGATATGGCGTATACTAGCACCGTTGTGTTACCGTACGCGGGGAGCGTTTGGGGCTCACCGAAGGCGAACAGGGCCCCTTCGCTGGACAGCCCCGTTGTTGGCTAGGGCAGCCAGCGGGCTGGCGAAGCCCTCAGGGCGTGCAAGCGGGGATCCCATAAGTCCCGTCTTCAGCCGTGCGCATCGTATTTTCAACCTTTGCTGCAAGCAGCTTAGGGAACTAACGGGCGTATCAGAGCATGTCATGGTCTTGTCAGCAGGTAAGATCTTCACGCCGACCGAATGGGCCAAGTTGGCCGGCCATCTTCAGTTGTCGGCGCAGCAGGCCCGGATCGCCGAGCATCTCCTGGAGGCGCTCAGCGATAAGCAAATCGCCCACGAACTGGGGATTACCGTGCCTACGGTTCGCACGTATCTGGGCAGAATGTTCACCAAACTGAATGTTCAGGACCGCAACGAACTGGTCGTACGCTTATTTCGTGAGTTCCGCGCCGGCTGTGATGAATGCCCACGCTGGCGATGACAGCAGAATTGATGGCTTGTGGCATCCTGTGTTCTGTGGTAATTTCTTTGCCGAGTATTTTAGTTCGCTTTTTGGCATTTTAGTTCGTTTTTTGGCATTTTAGTGCTTTTTTGGGCGCGGGGCCGCTGCGGGGCAATGGATTGCCGAATCAAGACAGGGGTAGGAGCGTCAATCGCTCCAACTTGTTTCCTGCCTTAGGGCACACTGGCCAAGTTCCCGTTGGAGAATGTATCGCGTCTTCACGGATGGTGAACGGGCATAGCAGCCCGGAGGATCGGCCT
>SDBU01010642.1_pt1 | contig 10178 bp, 8 predicted proteins | sample 2277071 | NCBI WGS metagenome assembly SDBU01 (sample SAMN10397929, study PRJNA504765) | marine sediment metagenome | isolation source: marine sediment core GS08_GC12, 126 cmbsf | place: Arctic Ocean: Gakkel Ridge, Loki's castle | collected 2008 | reverse complement strand
AGGCTTTAAATTCTTTCTCATTCCTTACTCCTTTTAAAATTAATGTTCTTCCTCATCGGCCACAGCTCCCCCAATATATATACAGGACAGGAGGACAAAGACAAAGGCCTGAATAGTTGCCGTAAAGAGGGCTATTGCCATGAATGGTAGCGGGACAAAGAAAGGGATGATGGAGGCAATGACTATGATGAGCAGTTCTTCAGCAAATATATTTCCGAAAAGACGGATTGAAAGCGAGACAGGACGGGAGAAGTGGCTGATTATTTCTATGGGCAGGAGAAGCGGTGCTAAAAGGGGAATGGGGCCGGTGAAGTGTTTGAGATACTTGAATAAACCCTGGGTTTTAATCCCCTGCCAGTGGTAGTAGAAAAAGACAACAAGAGCACAGCCTAAGGTCACGTTGAGTTTGCTGGTAGGAGACATAAGTCCGGGAACGAGGCCCAGGAGGTTACAAACCAATATGAAAAGGCCGATGGTTGCGACCAGAGGCAGGTATTTTTTCCCTCGTTCCCCTATGATTTCCACCAGCAGTTTTTCGAAAGCCTGGATGATGAGCTCGAGCATGCCCTGGAGTTTGGAAGGGACAATATTGAGTCTTCGTGAGGCGAGACCGAAAAAGAGGATAAGGACCGCCGCTACAATCAGGCACATGACGATGTAATCAGGGATAAAGTGTTCTGGATTTTTGACTTCTATTCCTGCGAGACCGAGCAGGAAAGCAAGGGGTTTCCCAACGATTTTATTGAAGAAATCGACTATGAATAAACTGTGTTCTAACTCTTCCATTGTTTCATTCTTGAGAGTCCGACTACAGCTTCAGCCAGAAAAACAGGAACCATGGTTGAGAAGCCGGCTACAAAAGCTATTATATTCCTTGAAAAGAAGAAGATTATAATAAAAAAGATGGCGAGAATCAATACAAGGCGGATGCCGTAGAGAGCCAGGGCAGAGCGGAGGGCCTTCTTTAAAAATGGGGACTGCCCCCTAAAAAAGGGGACTGGCTCCTCTTCTTTAAGGTGCCTGTCCCCCTTTTTTATTAAGATGTCTCCAGTTTCCCCACTTTTTAAGAGGAATAACCTTGAAACCGCTTGCTTGAGCCAGATGAAGCTTAGGGCGGAGAAAGCTCCTCCGGCGAGGATGAAGAGAGCGGTTAGAGGAGTGAGGAGGAAGAGGGAGATAAGAGCTATGACAAAGGAGAGGACTAGAATCTCAGCAGGAATCCTGCGCAGAATCTTCTCTTCTTCCATTATTGTCTGGGCTTGATTCATCAAACCCTCCTAATTTAATTTGTAGGGGCTTGATTTATCAAGCCCACCTTAATCGGTTAAATATCCTTAAACTTATTTAACCCTCTTATAAGGCTGTAAAAGCCAGATACTATCCCGAGGATAAAAAAGACCAGAAGAAGCCAGGGATGAGTTCCGAAGAATTTGTCGAGATAATAGCCGAGGAATAATCCTACAGCGATGGAAGAAGGCAGCATGAGTCCAAGGGAACTTATAGCGGCAATCTTCCCGTAGTTGATTTTCGAAGGCTTTTTGGCTGGCATTAGCTTTTCTATACTATTACAATTTTTTTATAGATAATCTTTAAAGGGAATTTGTTTGGCATTTGCCCTCTAATAATAACACAATTTTCGTCCTAAAATAAAAAAAGCGGTCCAGCGAACCGCTATTTTATGATCAGCTCTAATAAGCTAAAAAATAAAATTCCAAAATTTTAAAGGTTAATTGCTTTATTCTGTTTTTTTAAAAGGGGGAAAATCAAATTAGTTAATACTAGAAAGAATATTAAAGCAAAAATAGAAACCCACATGCTTTTTTCGGAAAATGAAGTAAAAAGATTAGCGCTGACAGGGCTCTCATAGGGTCTGCTCTTATCAACCAAGGCTTTTGATTCTTGAAGAATATCTTTATTCCAGTGATAAACGGATTTTTCGATGCTGTGGGTAAAATATTTTTCCAATATAAGGTTTTCCTTATAAGCAATACGATAGAATTCTTTCTTTTCATTTAGGTTTGAAGTGGATTTCCCTTTCTTGAAATATTCGTCACGCCGAAAAATATGAACGCGAAGCTCATGCATAAAAGGATCAGTAATAGGATTATATTCTCTTAAGAACTGCTCATAATCCTTATCAACAGATTCATTCAATATTTGTGCATCTTGTTCCCCTCTGAGATTATCTGTCTTTTGTAAGTTTTTAGGACTCAGGCGTGAATAAAAAATTCCTATCTCTGGATCCTTATACTTATATCCAAACTCACTCATTGGCTCTTCTTTTTGGAGAAAAGATAACCAGGGAATATTTTTCGTATAGCTAGCCACACGTTGGGGCGTGTTTGATGCGCATAATCCCAGAATTATAAGGCAAGAAGCAAAAATAGAAGTAAATATCCTCAAAGATTTCGCATTTATTTTTTCTGATATCATTTTAGGCTTAACTACTTTCCACACTGCCAATTGGAATAATCCTCCAGATAAACAATTAAGACCTACATCACGAAAATCCCAGTATCTGAGGGGTATCATCCATTGCAGTATTTCATCGATTGTACCTACAAACAAGGCAAAAAAAGTCACTGTAACATAAATACTTTTATCTTTAATATGATAGATTAAGGCCTTAAAAAGAAAAAAGCTAAGCAATCCATACTCCAAGAAATGAACGGCTTCTTCTGGAGCTTTCCACAAGTTCAACGTAAAATAAATATAAAGCCCCCCCACGATAAAAAGCCATATATAATTTGATGGAGCCCGTATTTTCAGCTTAAGAATTAGATAATAAAGTAAACTTATAGCCCCTGTAAATAAAACTACCAAAACAAAATAACCAAAGACTTTTCTTCCCCAATTATTAGAAACAAATATTTGAATCCTTCTTGCAATAGGAACGGTTAGAAAAATTGCTATAGAGCAGAGACCAACCCACAGCCAAGAAAGGAAAATTTTTTTGTTAAAAATAATTTTTATCACCTTTTTTAATTAAAAAAAATGCCCTCTAATTGAGGACATCTAAGAAGTTTAGAGAAAAACTGAAGGTTTGCTTAATAAATAATTTTTAAAATATTTTCTTCTCACTTATTCTTTTATAGAAAGATCAGCCTGATTTTTATAGTTGAAAAGGAGTGTCTCAAGATAAGGATTCACTCCATACTCAAGTTAATTGAGCACACTTTGAAAAGGATAAAAAGAAAGAGATTTACAAGCGGTTTTTCTCACTCTTTAAGTTTCAGCTTTTCGACGTATTCGAGAAAGAAGGCAAATAGACTGAAGACAAATAAGCCGAGAACACCTCCAATCAAAATATTGAGTTTCTTTCTGGGAGCTACAGGATAGAGTGAAGAGGTGGGTTCTTTTATAAATTGCGTATGATCTATTTGGCTCTTTGCCTCATTCAATAAACTGATTTCTTTCTTGTTCATTTCTATATTTTTTCTTTTTTGTTCAATTTCAGAATTTAATAATCTTATGTCTGCTTCTGTTCGATTTATAACCAAATTAATCTCCTCTTGTGTTAGTTTTTCAACGTTTAATTTTTGCTCAATCATATCGGAACGAAAATATTCCTGTGTCTTATTTGAATTTAACAGGAGACTTAAAGTATTGCTTCCTTCTTTTTTTTCTGTGAGAACTTTTCTCTGCTGTTTTCCTATTTCATCTATTCTTTCGAGAACAGCATTCATTTCATCTATAATTTTTTTTTGCCGTTCTAAAGAATTTTTAAGTTTCTTTCGTGCCGATAAGATACCTTGCTTAAGCTTAGATATATTTATTTCTCGAGATTGTATGCCAAGATTTTCCATATTAATGATACTTTCCATATGTTCTAACTGAGTAGCATTGGTTTTGAGTTCAGAATCAATCTTTTTATCTATGTCTTTTTTTAAATGATTGAAAAGAGAGTATAAAATTTGCTTGGTCTTTTCTACATCATTTGCTCTTATGGAGATTTTCACTAACTCCGTCCATCGTAAGTTCCTTGCCTTTATTTTTGGCATTTCCATTACATCTAGGCTTAGTTCAGCTGCAATTAAATTATTGAAATAACCCTCATTAATCTGCCCTGCTAGTTGCTCTCCCTCGATGATTAAAACTTCTTCATGCCTTTCCCTATCAAAAATTTTGCCTGCTTGAATTGTAGCATCCACTTCCCACAATGGAGGTTGTAAAAAGCTAAACACCCCGGCTGCAAGGGTACATAGGAAAGTAGATATTATGATGAGCCATTTTCTTTTCCAGATAATATTCAGGTAATTCATCCATTCAATTCTACCTTCGTATTCTTCCATGATTCACTCCTTTTGAGGTTAGCACTCCTCAGGCATTTTGATTCTTCACTCCAGTGAACAAGAGAATGTTTTATAACATGTAAAAAAATTAAATGTCAAACTTAATGTTTGGCTTTTGTCCCAAAGTTGTGTGATATAATGAAATGCATTGTTACTTACCTTTGTCATTGCGGGGAGTGAAGCGAGGAAGCAATCTCACAAAAAAGAATATATTTCAATACTCTATTTTCTTATTCTCCAATAAATTAAAAGGCCTAGAATTCCACCTAATATATTTAGGAAAATATCATACAGCGTAAAAAATCGATTAGGTAAGAAATATTGATATATTTCATCTCCTGTTCCAATTATGCCAGTTGCCATTATACTCAGAAAGTAAGAAGTTTTGATTATTGCAGATTTTACATTTTCTTCTTTTTCTGCACTTTTACTTCTTACATTCTCTTTATCCAAAGCTCTAATAATAAGGATACTCAAGATGGCATACTCAGGAAGATGAGTGAATTCGTATGGATTAGGAATAAGTTGATAGATAACGAAAGACAAAAGAAAAATGCCTCCTACAGAGATAAGAAAAAGAGCTGATTTTTTTCTTCTGTGAATCAGAAATTCCAAAGCCAAGATTAAAATCAGCAAAGCAATAGCTATTTCCACGCCTAATACAAAACGGGACACACCTGAGCTTGACCATCGAGAAGCAGCAGTCTCTATTAATTGAGGAAGATAGGGCGTTACAGTAAATATGCCAATCGTATAAACACAGACAACAATCCACTTCCCCGAAGTTTTCATTTAATTATGCATTTTATTTCAGTGCGAGCGAGAGAAGGGAACCTAGCAATCTCTTTATACGAAAAATGAGATTGACTTCAATTTTTTTGTGATTGTACAGCTTGCTCCGTGCAGAAAGAACAAGCTTTCTTTTCTCTTCGCAATGATAAATGATTTAACATACGAGGCTTGCCCCGTATCAGAAGAAGATTAAGGGCTGATAAATATTTAAAGGCAGGAAGATGACTGATTAAAAATAATTAAATGGCAATTTAATTTTTGATGGGTTATAAGTAGGCACTATTTCCTTTAATAATTTAATTATTCCATCTTTGTTATTCCGGGAGCTCGCCTTAATAAGAAGGTTTATTTTCTCCATCAAAACTTCAAAGCTTCTTTCATTAGCACTCCTGGCTCTAAGTATTTTTTCATAATCAGTGGACTCAACTCCCTCTTCAGCGCTTAATATTTGCTCGAATAATTTTTCTCCCGGTCTTATACGTGTAAAAACTATTGGAATATCCATATCAGGTTCATAGCCGCTAAGCTTTATCATTTCTTTGGCTAAATCAAGAATTTTAATTGGCTCTCCCATATCCAGAACAAAAACTTCGCCTCCGTGTCCGATAGCTGAGGCCTCAAGAACAAGAAGTACAGCTTCAGACGTGCTCATGAAATATCTCTTCATTTCTGGGTGGGTAACAGTCACGGGCCCACCTTTTTTTATTTGTTCCTTAAATAATGGAATCACACTCCCTCTGCTCCCTAACACATTTCCAAATCTTACCGAAATGAACATGGTTTTATTTTTTTGATTAAAAGTTTTTAGTAGTTCCTCACAGACTCTTTTAGTTGCTCCCATTACGCTGGAAGGATTGATCGCTTTATCTGTAGAAATAAAGATGAATTTTTCAACCTGATATTTTAAAGAAAGCTCTGCAATTATTTTTGTGCCTCCTATATTGGTTTTAATCGCCTCTTCCGGATACAATTCCAATATCGGAACATGCTTATAAGCTGCAGAGTGTATAACAATTTGGGGTGAGAAATTTTCAAATACAGAGGCCATCTTGGATTCATCTTTTATGTCGCCGATTACAGGAATAATCTCTCTTTTCAAGGATTCTAGATTGTTTACAAGATGGAATATATCCGTCTCGTCATTGTCGAAAACAATCAGGGTTTTGGGATCAAATGGAAGAATTGATTTTGACAACTCTGAACCTATAGACCCTCCTGCACCCGTAATCAATATTTTTTTATCCTGGATAAAATCTTTAATAGCCTTGAAATCAATTTTTACCGGTGATCTTCCTAAAAGGTCTTCCAGTGCAATCTCATGTATATCGGAAAGTGTTACATTCCCATTTATTAAATCAGTAACACTTGGCAATATTTTTATTTTTTTTATTATATTTGATTCCCTAATATTTTCTGTTATATTTTTTATTTCTTTGGAATGAGCGGAGGGAAGAGCGATTAATATTTCATCAATTTTATTATTTTTACAAATTTTTTGAATGTCATCTTTTTTTCCTAAAACTTTAATTCCATGAATATTGATTCTCTGTTTGGCTGGGTCATCATCTATAAATCCAATCGGTAAATAGTTTGAATTTTTATTTCTTTGCATTTCTCTTATTATCTGCTCACCTGCTCCTCCAGCTCCATAAATCAGAACTTTAACTTTTTCTTCTTTACCTTTAAAAGGACTTTTTACTCCTTCTAACATAACTCTCTTAGAAATTCTTAGAGAGCCTATTAAGAAAGAACAAATTATAAAATCGATTATTAATGTTGAACGAGGAAAGGGAAGACCTGGTTCCATAAACGGCGGATACACTCTTAAGAAGAATAGTGTCATGCCTAAAAACAATGAGCTAATAGATAAAGCTTTAAAAAGTTTTATTAGTTCTCCCATACCTACAAATCGCCAGGAAATATTATATAGATTAAATAAAACTAAAAAAGAGAGCTTAATAATAAGCGCCAATAAAATATAATATAATATAGGTCGTGTACTGTTGGGAGGAAGAACTCCATTATACCTCAGCCAAAAAGATGCATATATCGAAAAAGAAATGATGATAATATCAGAGATAAAGAAGATCAGCTGCCTTCTAAATGCGGTTCTCTTTAGTACAAACTCAATAATATTTTTTATAATATTCATTAGTTAGATACTCTAGATTAGCTACTAAACTCCCCCAAAAATCAAGTGAGCTTTATTTTATAGCATCACTTTAATATTAATCAAGCACGAGCCTCAAAAAATAAAACTTTATACTGACAACTGGGCTGATCGCTTGAGATTGCCACAGGTGGAGAATATTCAACTTCCCCGTCCTCTATTTCTGCAGGTAAAGTTAAGAGTTTTCCAAAAAAGAGCCTTTTAAATATTTCTTTGCCCTTCATTGTTTTTGGAATGAGATTAAAAGTCATGGCAGTCTTTTTTATAGAAGAAATAATTTCGTTTTTTATCCCTTTTTTAGAAACTGGGAAAGCACCGTAGAGCTCAACTTTATAAAATTTCTGGTTCACCAAAAAATATAACTCTGAAGCTGAGAAATATTTTGTGCTGTGTGGCGATGGATTAAAGTCAGCCCAATCTTTGTTAACCGTGCAAATTAGAAGCACTCCATTATCTTTAAGGACACGACAAGCTTCGCTGACAAACTTCTCAGGCTTTGCTAAATAATATATAGCCTCGTAAAAGATCACTACATCAAAGATTTTATCTTCAAAAGGCAGGTTTTGCGCATCAAATTCTCTGATTTCAATTTTATCTTTTCCCCTATAATGTTTAATAGGATATTTTAAAATATTTTTATCTAAGTCTCCACCGATGACTTTTTTAGCCTCTTTTGCTAAATAACCCAATCCCATTCCACTACCGCATGCAACCTCTAAAACTTCCTTATCTTTGCAAAACTGTAATGCGAAACGATAGCGCTGATAGAGTCTTTCCAGTTGTTCTTTTGATCCTCTATGACCTGGCACTTCTGTGACAATTGTATAATCCTTTGCCATTTATTGTTACTTCTGTGCCTCTAGGACCGCCTCAGCGAAAATTTTCATCCCCTCATCAATTTGATCTTGTGTCACGTTAAGAGCGGGAATCAGACGAATTGTCTGGTTCCAGTGACCACAGGGATAGAGCAGTAGACCTTTGTCGAGAGCAAGCTGTAGGATTCGCCGAACAACTTCTGTGTTGGGTTCCTTATCAGTATCAGGTTTTACAAACTCGGCGGCAATCATGAGTCCTACACCTCTGACATCGCCGATGATAGGTGCCTTAGTCTGCAACTTGCGCAGCTTATCCAGCAAATATGCGCCTTGTTTCCGAGCATTTTCCAGCAAATTCTCCTCTCGAATTATATCTAGTATTGCAAGGGCGGCAGCGCAAGAAACCGGATTTCCCCCACACGTAGTCCCATGAGATACAGGACCCCAGGCCTTCATAATCTCAGCGCGCGCGGCGGTAGCTCCCAGTGGAAAACCATTGGCAATTGCTTTGGCAATGGCTACTATGTCGGGCTGGACATCAAATATGTCGGCAGCAAACCACTCCCCAGTTCGCCCGAACCCTGTTTGTACTTCATCGAAGATAAGCAAAATTCCGTGTTGATCACAGATCTTTCGGAGTTCAACCAGCCAGCTTCGAGGTGGGATAATATATCCACCCTCGCCTTGAATAGGCTCTACTATCAATGCAGCGACCTCTTCAGGCTCAATTACATACTCAAACAACCTCAACAATTCATCCAGAGCAGCTTGAGAGCATGTTTCTGGATTTTCAGGAGTTGCTGAGCGGAAAGGATATGGGTATTGAGCAAAATATACATCAGGCAGGAGGGAGCCATATCCTGTCCGGTATTTTGCTTTAGAACTTCCTACTGATGTAGCTCCTAATGACCTGCCGTGAAATCCCCCAAAAAAGGCAATGATCCCCCTCCGTTTTGTATAGTAGTGAGCTAGTTTGATAGCACCATCTACTGCTTCTGTGCCGCTGTTTCCGAAAAAGAAAACATTTGCGCTCCCTGGCATTACCTGGCCTAATTCATCTGCTAAATACAACAATGGCTCGTAATTTGTAACTCCCATTGCAGTATGGATCATCTTTGATATCTGGGCCTGTGCTGCCTCGACAACACGAGGATGATTGTGCCCGACATTGCAGGCGCCAAAACCAGCTAGGAAATCGAGGTATTGATGGCCATCGCGGCCGTACACATAGCAGCCCTCAGCACGTTCAACGGAAAGATTAGGCCAATCCTGGGCCAGACAAGGAGCCAGTAAATTATCTATATTTTTAACTAGAGTATCATAGGGCTTGCTTCTTTTTTTCATATCCTTTGCTCCATCACATGATTAATGTTGTTGCGAGCGAAGCACGGCAATCACACAATTTTTACTGTCATTGCGAGTAAAACGAAGCAATCTCATTATTTTGCAATGACAAGAAATGGGGCCTGGCCCCATTTCTTATTCACTCCAGTACAAATTGTGTGATTGCCACGTTCCCTTTGGTCACTCGCAATGACATTTTGTTTCAGGTTTTAAAAAAATTGCGGATACAATGCACCACGTACTCAACATGCTTATCTGAAGTCTCAGCGCTCATCGGTAGCGAAATGACTTCTTTGCAGATACTTTCGGTCTCGGGAAGGTTGTGTTGGCCTAAATTGAGTCTTTTGTGTTCCCAGACAGGTTTTCTCCAGTGGATAAGGGTCTCAACACCTTGCTCTTCCAAATAGTTATAGAGATCATCTCTCTTTTTTGTCCTGATGACATAATTTTGGTATACATCAAAGTATTTTTCTCCGCCAAAATGAGGCAGAAATAAATCATCCATATCTGATAATCCCTGGTGGTACAGCTCCGCAATTTCTCGTCTCCTCTTAATCCATGCTGATAAATGCCTCAATTTTACGTCAAGGACCGCAGCCTGGACATTATCCAGGAGACACGTATATCCATGATAATGATATTCACCTGTTTCCCTGTCTTCTCCGCTATATCTCAACAATGTTGCTTTTCTGGCAATATCCGGATCATCAGTTGTAAGAGTACCCCCATCTCCAAAGCCACTTAGGATTTTAAAAGGATAATGAC
>SDBU01010641.1_pt1 | contig 10178 bp, 4 predicted proteins | sample 2277071 | NCBI WGS metagenome assembly SDBU01 (sample SAMN10397929, study PRJNA504765) | marine sediment metagenome | isolation source: marine sediment core GS08_GC12, 126 cmbsf | place: Arctic Ocean: Gakkel Ridge, Loki's castle | collected 2008 | reverse complement strand
CTGGATGGTGGTTTTCGCCTCGAGGTCATGGACATAAAGATGGGTGCGCTGGCGATTCAGATAGCCGACATAGTCTTGCTTGAATTTTAACTGGTCGATGACCCAGGGCCCATCGGATTTCTCTTCGATCTTATCGCTGATCGTCAGTAGGAGACGTTTGCCGTCTGGGGACCATTTGTAGCCGCCGATGCCGCCCTCGATATTGGTAATCTGGACGCGCTCCCCGCCGCGCAGGTCCAGCATGAAGACCTGCGAGCCCTGGTCTCTGCTGCTCGCCATGAAGGTCAGATACTTACCGTCCGGGCTCCACCTGGGTTGCCAGACGGAACCTCCTTTGGCCGTCATGGGGCGCGTCTTGCCGCCGGCGGTCGGGACCATCCACAGCCGCGTTTCGGAGCTGTCATTCTCAAGGTCTTTGATCCGGACCGTGTAAGCGACCAAGGCGCCGTCTGGGCTGACGCGCGGGCTGCCCACGCTCTTCAGTGCAAAGTAGTCATCGATCTGGATATTACGAAGCACGTTGGCATCCTGAGCCAAGGCGTGTCTTTCAGAGCCCGCGCCTAGCAGAAACGCCATCATGACTGCCAGTAGCCCTAGTACTTTCGCATTGTGTTTCATTTAGCTATCCTCCTATCTTGTTTGTGTCATTCTGTTAACTATCAATATCGACAGAATTGAAAAACCGAACAGACGATAACCGAGCAAAGTGAACTCGATGAACGAATGTGTTCTCATGGTATCTAACCTTTCCTGTTTATCAGCAGCGTCGCCAGCGAACGCACGGCGCAACTGGCGTAGTGTCTCTCCGAAGGGCTGCACCGGTTCGCAGCCCTCAAGTTCCAAACATTTTCGACGTTCATCGCCGAATCGTAACGCTTATGGCGCTACTTTCCTGCCACCTTGGCCATGGCATCGTTGTGGATCAGACAGAAGCCCGCATCGTTAAAGTTATAGTTTGCGGCCTCTTTGAACATTGCACGGGCTACTTCCGCGTGGCCTGCCCCTTCGTGGGCCAGGGCGAGGTGATATTGGGCATAGACATAGTCCTGTGTGATCACTTTGTAGTGTTTGATCGCCTCCTCGTAGTTGCCCTGGAGTAGGTTCACCATGCCGAGGATTTCGTGGGCGGGCTCGTTCTTTCGCGGGTTGGTATCGGCCTTGAGGAAGTCCATGAATTCTTGGGCACGCGTGTTTGCTTCATCGTAATTGCCCATTCTGGCGGCGAGAAATCCCTTAAAGTAAGCCAAGTCCGCCATGCTACCGCGTCGAAACTCTTTGCTTCCGATCTCGTCGGCTTGTTGCATCAAGATCGATTCACTCATTTGGATCGCCTTCTGGCAGGAATCCTCAAGTCGGTAGTGACCCGCGATGCGCACTATGGTGGAAAGTACCCACATCTGGGAACTCCGTGGCTCGGCGATATCCATCTTGCCAAGGGCGACGGCGAGTTCTTCAAGCTCGGAGACGGCGCGCTTGGGATTGCCCTCCCAGACCGCGACGAGTGCCTTCCCTATCGCGAATTCCACAACGCGCGCAGGTTCGCTGAGGTCCACGGCTGCCTGATAATCGGCGCGTGCCGTCTCAAAATTCCCGAGAAAAGAGTCGACGTGCCCCCGTTGGTGTAGCGCCATACCGTCGTCGGGACTGAGCGCGATCGCGCGTGAATACAAAACGCGCGCCTTTGCCATGTCCCCATTCGCACGGTAGACGTCACCGAGCAGGTCGTGAGACCGGTACTCATTGGGCTGTAGCTCCAAGATTCTTTCCATATAAGGCTTGGACATATCGAAATCACGGGGCTCATCGAAGAGGTAGGACTCGCCCATCTGTTTATAGGCGGGTACGAACTCTGGCGAAACGTCGAGGGCCTTCATTCCCACCTTTCGTGCGTCCTCGTGACGACCCATGGCCTTATGGCAGAGGGCCAGTTGTATCCAAGCGCGCGGGCTACTCGGTACGAGCTTCGTGAGCCGGTTCAGATCGACAAGTCGACCTTCCAGATCGTTGTTGAAGCCCTTCACCGCAGCGCTGATCCAGGCTTGCTCGGCCTCGGACGCGTTGCCGGCTTTCATGCTAGCGGCCTTTAGATGGCTGGCGGTTTCCTCGGGTGATGCGGATGCGTTTGCGATCCCAAGGCGGGCGAGGGCGAAGTCGGGATCTGCCTTGGAAGCAGATTGGAAATGAGGCAGGGCCTTCGAAGCCTTGTCCAGGTCCAACTCGTGTAGCCCCTTCAAGAAATGCGATTTGGCCACAGCGGACGATGTGGACATGGGGACTTTCATGACCGTCCTCGTTTCGGCCATGGGTTCGAAGCGGGATAGCAAAGGTTCAACTTCTTGTTCAATGAGCTGGTTCAACCGATTCTGTTGGACTTCGAACCGTTCCGAGAGGTCTTCGAATACCGCGTACATCGATTTCGTGGGTTTGGCGTCGGCCGCGCCGACAGCCCTTGAGAGCGAGCTCAGCTTTTCGGTCAACCCCGGGGGGCTCCACATCATGGGGTGAGCCTTAGATCCCATCCATATTGTGAGTATGCCCTCGATTTCCCTGAACTGTTTCAGGATCCCGTCGGCTTTGAGCCTGGAATCCTCAGACAGCTCCGCTCGATGCCCCTCAAGCTTGGCTCGGACTTCTCTGATTCTGATCACGGTGTCGGCCACTTCCGAAAACAGATTCCGGAGGTCAACCATGAGGTCGAACTGGGTCCTGAGATCGGCGTCGCTGGCCTTTACTCTCGGATCTTTCCGAATCTCGAAAGGCTGCTCGTAATCCTGTCCGCCCACCGATAATCGGACGATGTATCGTCCGGGAGGCGCAACCGGCGATGAGGGCGGTGAGTAATCGCTGCTCTGGAAACCGCTCAATGCTCCAGCGGACTGGGGCATCTGGGTACCTGGATATCGCATATCCCAGAAGAATCGGTTCATCCCTGCTCGGGTGGCGGGACTGCGGCGTCCCTTCGACCTGCTGGAGAACTTCTGGATGATCTCGCCGCCCGCATCCGTGATGGTGAACAGCACCTCACTGGTGGATGCTTGGGCCAGGTAATATTCGATTATCACCCCCCGCGGCGGATTCCTCGCTGCGTCTGAAGGTCCTGAGTACCCACCCCCACCCCAAGGTCGACGAAGAGCGGGGACGACTTCAAACAGATGCACCGGGGCCGAGGCGACATCGGGGGTAATGGCACGCAGGGAGGAGATGTTATCCATGATCCAGAAGCCCCGCCCATGGGTTGCCACCACCAGGTCGTCGTCCTTCACGAGCATTTGCATGACCATCACCGGCGGCAGGTTGCGCTGTAGAGACTGCCAGGAATCCCCGGCGTCGAAGGAGACGTATGCACCGGTTTCTGTTCCTGCATAGAGGAGACCCGGCCGGACCGGATCCTCCCGGATGACCCACGAGTAGTCGTTTTCCCGAATCCCGCTGGTGATCCGCTGCCAGGTGTTGCCGTAGTCGGTTGTCTTGTAGAGATACGGCGTGCGATCGCTCACTCTGTGCCGTTCTCCGGAGATATAAACAGTCCCCCGCCGGTGGGGAGATATATCTATGGCAGTGATCGTGGTCCATTCGGGGAGATCCGGAGGAGAGACATCGCGCCAACTGCCGCCACCATCCCGCGATACCTGAACGGTACCGTCGTCGGTCCCCACCCAGAGCTCACCCTTTTTGAGGGGAGACTCGGCAAGGGTCCGGATAAGACTCACGTGAAAAAGCGAGGACGCATTGGAACTAATGGGTCCTCCGGATGTTTCGCCCATTACGTCCTGGCGGTTTCGCGTGAGGTCGGAACTGATCTGGTCCCAGGATTGGCCTTCGTCCGTGGATCGGAAGACGTACTGGGCGGCCGTGTAGAGCACGCCGGGATCGTGCGGCGAGAGGAGTACCGGGAACGAGTAGTAGAAACGGTACTTCACGTCTTTGGCGGGCGTTCCGAACACCCACTCGGGCCAAACGCTGATGTGTGGAGCCTGCCCGGTTTCACGGTCAAAACGGACCATCCTGGACCTATCATTTGCATAGACCACACTCCCGTCGGGCTTGACCGCCGTCTGCCCGCCCTCGCCGGCCGGAAGGAGAAGGTAGTGCGTCCATCCGATTGACCGATCGTTGGTTCGACTTGGAATCCCGATGTGGCTGTTGTCGTTCTGAGCGCCGTAGAGCCAGTACGGCTCCTGGTCGTCCACAGCCAGACTGAGTAGGTCTGCAGTAGGTTGGTTCTTGAGGCTCGACCAGGACTCACCTCCATTCAACGTCACCGAGGCCCCCCCGTCCCCTCCTTCGATCATTCGGCGAGAGTCGTTTGGATCGATCCATAACGCATGAGGGTCCCAGTTCTCCATAGGTACACGTTTGAAGGTTCGGCCCGCGTCAGTGGACTTCAGTAAACCGGTGATGGGCTGGATATAGACGACATCGGGATCCTGGGGGTCGGCGGTGATGTGGTTGTAGGAATTGGGGATCTCCATCTTGCCGGGGTCTTGATGTGTCAACTGCCATGTGGACCCGCCGTCATCGGAACGATAGATCCCGCCTTCGCCTTCGTCAGCCTCGATGAACGCATACACCCGGCTGGAGCGCGCCGGTGAGATGGCTATGCAGATCTTGCCGACTAGGCCTTTTGGCATACCGGGGTTGCGGGTGATGTCCGTCCAGGTGTCCCCGCCATCTGTGCTCTTGAAAAGGCCGGTGGTGGGGCCGCCGCTCTCCTCGTCCCACGGATACGTCACATGGTGGTTCAGGGCCGCGATGATCACCTTCGGGTTCGTGGAATCAATAGACAGATCCACCGCACCGGCAGTCTCTCCCCTATACAGGATCCGCTCCCACGTCTCCCCGCCATCCGTGGTTCGATAGACGCCGCGTTCCGGATTGGGGCCGAACATGTCCCCCATCGCCGCCACGTACACGATATCGGGATTGGTTGGATGAATACGGAGCCTGGAAATATGCCGGGTCTCTCGCAGGCCCACGTTGGTCCACGTCTCTCCTCCGTCGGTGGATTTGTAGACCCCGTCTCCGGGCGAGATGAATTGCCGTTGAAGCCCCTCACCCGTCCCCGCGAAGATCACCTCGGGATCCGAGAGCGACACGTCCAGGGCACCCACCGCAGGGAATTTGATGAAGCCGTCCGATACGTTCCGCCAATGCCTTCCGGCATCGGTGGTCTTCCACACTCCGCCGTGGGCAGCGCCGGCATAGTAGAGGAGGGGATCGTCGGGATGTCCCGCCACCGTAATGACACGCCCTCCACGGTACGGCCCCACGAACCGCCACTCGAGGGCCGAAAGAAAGCTGGTAGCCACGCTGGGAGCGTCGGCGAGGACGACTTCGTCCATAGCCACGGCACTAAGGTCGCCGGGGCATCCAAACAGGACAAGGAGGGCAACACCGGTAGTGGAGAACATCCTTAATCCGACTCGGGTGACTCTGCGAATCGCATTCATCGCCATCTCCCCCAGCGGAACGACCAAACACGTTAGTGACATAGGTCTTCTCCTTCGAAAAATATGGTGAATCTCAATTCATGAGAAACTATAACCTACACTAAAATCGGGGTCCAATCTATTGGTTACGAGGTTTGTTCAGTTTGCCGGGGTGCCCACTTTGATGTGTGGGCCCCGGTCGGATGGTCAGCATTCTGGCCCTTGATGGGATTTTAGATGTCAAGGGCCATCCTGAAGCTCAACAAGCCTTGCATACAGGCAGGCTTTATCGGCAGCCTTCTCATGGGTGTAGAAGATTTTGGTGGGCGTCCCCGGTGCGTCGCAATCGGTGAAACCGAGTATTTCCACAATGTATTGCTTGCCCTGGATTGGGATGATTGAGGTCAGAAGCGGTTGGGCGGCGATCATCACCCTTTCTCCACACGGAGGGTCGTTCGGAGCGTCGGGAAACATGCATGGGTCATCGTCATTGGGGGTTTCATCGAGGGTTATGTGGCACTTGAGCAGCGCATTAACGCTCCCGGAAAGCGTAATAGTGAGCCCAATGTTCTCTAGCGGGTTGTAATCGCTCAAGTCAATATTCGTGACGGTGTTATAGTGTGTGAATGTTCCCAGCCTGAACGGGGTTCCATCGGTGGGCATGCTGGTGCCGTCCACGCCCTTAAAACCGAATCCGCTCTGTTTGGCAAAAAGAAGACAAGGCGGAGGGTCATAGTTTGTGTCCTGCGCCCCATAACGGAATTGGTTTTCGTCGTTTTTCCCCTTGTTCTGAATGCTCGGGTCGGTGTCGCTGATGGCACTCGGGCTATTACCCGGTCCCGTAGCCCAGCGGTCACAGTTGGCGCCTTGTTTATCGGTTCCTTCCTCGGGGATTCCCCAGACGCCGTCAACGTCGACGGTGGGGTCCTGGGCCGTGGCGGCCGACGAATTTGCCGGGCAGATGGGGAAGGCTAGAGTTAGCACCATCATGATTGCCAGTAGTGCTAGTACTTTTGCATTGTGTTTCATTTAACTACCTCCCGAACTTGTTTGTTTAATTCTATTGACTACCGATATCGACAGCATTGAGAAACCGAGCGGACGGTTTCTCGGACTGTAACATATTTTTGCCTTCTTGTGCAAGGTATCGTGTGACCACAAATCATCACAAATCATACTGAATTTATTAAGAGTCTTGTTTTATCCCGATAAGAACATTACGATGATATTTACCATAACCTTTATTTAGTTTAAATCATAAAATTTATTGTTTTCGGAGTATAGAAAAGATGACTAGTGATAAAAATAACAATATAGATTTCGGTGTTCCTTACAGGGCTTGGTTGCTCATATACGACTGTCCCTCATTGTGCGCATCTTTATATCTGAGGTCTATTTGAAAGTAAAATCAACAATCGATAGGAAGAGAGACCTTTGATTTGTAAACATCTGCCATTGATTGTATAATTGCTGGAAATCGGAAAAGGAGACATGAAATGAGTAAAATTTATAATCTCGCTCAAATCAAGGGCGTATTGAAGTCACTCCAGCCTATCCAAGATATAGAAGAGGGATTTGTTGCCTATTCCGCAGGCAAAGCAGTGATTCCCCCTGTAGGAGAGATGCTTTTCAAGGATCCTCCCGGCGATATCCACATAAAGTACGGCTATCTGGTGGATGATGATTATTATGTCATCAAAATCGCTTCCGGATTTTTCGAGAGCCCCTCTTCAAGCCGCTATACAAGTGATGGACTCATGCTGCTTTTTAAAAAAGGAACAGGCGAGCTGGCCTGCGCTCTTCTGGACGAGTGTCATCTCACCAATGTTCGCACAGCGGCCGCCGGTGCCGTGAGCGCCAAATATCTGGCACCGAAAAATATCGAATGTATAGGTGTCATAGGCGCGGGCACCCAAGGCCGGATGCAGGTCGAATATTTAGCGCCTGTCATCGACTGCAAGGAGGTCATGGTGTGGGGCATGAATCAGAACGAACTGGATGACTACAAAAAGGACATGGAACCTTTGGGATACTGCATCCAGACGACCTTGAACACCGAAGATATTGCCGACCGCTGCAATCTTATCATCACCGCGACTCCTTCAAAATCCCCCTTGTTGTCCGCCGATAAAGTCCGCAAAGGAACGCATATTACGGCGATGGGATCTGACACCCAGGAGAAAAATGAGTTGGATCCGAAGATTCTCCAAAAAGCCGATATCGTTGTCGCCGACAGTATCAGTCAGTGCCTTTTGCGGGGCGAAATCCATCAGGCCCTCAAAGCCGGGGTGTTGGAAAAAGAGCGGATCGTGGAACTGGGGAACGTGATCGCCAAACCTGAACTTCGCAGAATCTCCGAGGAACAGATCACCATCGCAGACCTGACCGGAGTGGCGGTTCAAGACATTCAGATCGCCAAGGCCGTCTATCATGCCCTGGAAATCATGGAATAGCTGGGTTTTACACGACGTAACCCGGTGACTCATCCTTGATGTCCCCATGTCCCTTGCAATGACGTGTGATTGACAGAAAAGACATTTTTTCATTAAAATGATATCGAAATCAACATGAGAGCCCAAATCTTCCTTCTCAGTTACGTGAACCGCTTTAGCGGATTGTAATCTCCCACCCCTGTATTTTTTACCAACCTTTCAACAATGTGTTTTCTCTGAACTGGCAGAATATCGTTCTATAATTAAGGAGGTTAAATTGAAAAATAAAACGAAAATCATAATCCTTGGGTCCGGGCTCGTTGGTGCACCCATGTCTGTGGATCTTGCAAAGGATTCCTATTGCAGAGTGACTGCGGTGGATATAGATGCAAATACCCTCAATAGCCTGGAAAAGGAAAATTATCCCATCAAAACTATCCAGGAAGATCTCTCCAACACAGATCGATTGAAAAATCTTATAGAGCCCTATGATTTTGTAATAAGCGCTGTGCCCGGCTATATGGGTTTCCAAACCTTGAAGGCTGTCATCGAGGCAAAAAAGAATGTGGTTGATATCTCATTTTTCCCCGAAGATCCATTCTTGCTCGATGCCGTTGCCAAAAATAATAATGTGACGGTAGTGGTTGATTGCGGCGTTGCCCCTGGGATGTCCAACATCCTGGTTGGTCATGTCCACCGATTGCTGGATGAAACGCATAATGTGTTGATTTACGTCGGAGGATTGCCAGAGGTTCGTGAATGGCCGTACGAATTTAAAGCAGGTTTTTCGCCGATTGATGTGATCGAAGAATATATCAGGCCTGCTCGTTACATCGCAAATGGGCGACTGGTTGTTAAACCGGCCCTTACGGAGCCGGAACTGATCCATTTTCCCGAGGTTGGAACACTGGAGGCATTTAACACCGATGGCCTGCGTACACTCGCCACGACGATATCAGCTCCCAACATGAAAGAAAAAACGCTGCGTTATCCCGGTCATATTGAAAAAATAGCTACGCTCAGAGAGACGGGCTTTTTTGATAAGAACATGATTGCAGTTAATGGAGTAAAAATCCGGCCGCTTGACCTCACGGCACAGCTATTATTCCAGAAATGGAAATTGAATAGGAGTGACAAAGACTTGACAGTGATGAGGATTATCATTGAAGGAATAAAAGCGAAAAGGAAGTGCCGCTATACTTTCGAACTTTTGGATCGTCATGACTCCTCCACAAATACACATTCTATGGCCCGAACGACGGGTTATACGGCGACACTCGCCCTGAGAATGATCGCACAGGGTCTCTATGATCGAAAAGGCATATCCGCACCTGAATTCATCGGCCAACGACCGGAATGTGTCCGGTATATGCTCAGAGGTTTGGAGAACCGTGGAGTCGTCTATAAGGAAACTGCCGAGACCATCGAAGATGTGGAGTTAAAAAAGAAAGCGGAAGGCCATTAAAACACGGGAAAAAGTAGCCAGAGTTTCAGCGGCTAAGCTGCCCGAGCACACTTAAAATTACGCTTTTACAAAATCAACTGGGTGCTCGCGTCAGCTCGAGTCGCTTGTTATACGCTACTTAATAATTTTTTTCAATAAATTCTTTTAGATTCTTTTAGACTTTTTCGAATGAAAAATGTCCAACCTTCAACACCGCTCTCTCTTGAGAATTCAGGGATATCCTCAGGAAAGCTTTCATGAACTTGATGTGTCGGTCTTAACGTTGTCAAATTATTCTTTTCGAATAATTCAAAAACTACGAAAGAATCCCCTGGATAGTCCTCATATTTCCAATTGTATGTTATCATTTTTAGAGGCACTACTTCTGTTACTTTCCACTTATGCAGGAAATTTCTATCTAGACTCTGAACATTAAATTGAGTCTCAAATCCAACTTCTGCTTTAAATGACGGGATATTCTTAAAATATCATTGACGCATTTGGTCAATCTTGGTTATGGAATTCCAAACGGTATCAATTGGTGTATTAAAGATTTGTTCTACAATAATTGGTTCATCATTGTTGTATCCAAACTGCCATCTCCAAATATGGTTACAGTTTTGGTCACACCTAACATTTTGCGAGGGGACCAAATTGCGCAAGTTATTGAAGGATTCCAAAACGCCCTTAAGACTTTTATTTAGTGATATTAACCACCCCTACCCCTCCTAGCGAATTAGGAGGGGCAATAAAGGTAGCCGTTTTGGATTAAGGTATGGTGGGCGATGCAGGATTTGAACCTGCGACTTCTTCCGTGTGAAGGAAGCGCTCTACCCCTGAGCTAATCGCCCGCATCTATTTTTATTCAATTTA
>SDBU01010640.1_pt1 | contig 10178 bp, 8 predicted proteins | sample 2277071 | NCBI WGS metagenome assembly SDBU01 (sample SAMN10397929, study PRJNA504765) | marine sediment metagenome | isolation source: marine sediment core GS08_GC12, 126 cmbsf | place: Arctic Ocean: Gakkel Ridge, Loki's castle | collected 2008 | reverse complement strand
TCTCGAAGCCGGCCAGGCCTGTCTCGAAATCTATCTTGTTGACGTCCAGGTACTGTTGAGCCCTGATGTCGGCGCCGGGCTTGCCGCTCCGATGAAGTTCCGTCACCCCCGCCAGCACCGCCGCATCCACGCCTCGGCTCAGCTCCTCCCTGCCTATGAAGATCACGCCCACGTCCACGGCCAGGCCGGCGAACAGCAATAGCGCCACCAGGCTGAGGGCGAAGATCACCATGCTCTGGCCGCGCTCCTTCCGCCATTGGGCCTTGAGTCTATCCATTAGCATCCTCATCAGCGCACCTCGAAATTCCCGCAGCCTAGTACTGCTGCCCGCAGGCCGTGTAGTCGCCCACGTACTCGAACTGGACGGTATGGAAACGATTCGGGTGGCCCTCAAAGTCCTCGATGTTGTACGACAGGATCCTGGCGGTGATGAAGCCCACCACCAGGTACTGGTTGCAGGGGCTCCCATCGATGGTCTGAGTATGGTCGAAGACCACTATCAGCAATGTCCTCCCCGTGTCGACGTGATCTTTCATCACCCGTTCCAGCTCATCCCAGTCCGCCTCCTGGCCGCAGCCCGCTCCCTCGTGGGCGAGTTGCAGGTCCATTTCGAAACCGGTCAGCCAGTCGCCCACATGGATATCCAATAGGGCCCGGCTGAAGTTGAGATCCAGGGTAGGATGGCTGAGGTGCTCCGCCAAGTCGAGAGGGCAAGGATTCGCGCTACAATTCGAATCGAACCAGGCGAAATGATCCTGATCCCCCGGATTGACGTTCTGGAACTTGAAGTACTTATCGCCGCCCAGCAGCTCGTCGATCTTCTCCTTGCTGACCCCGATGGGGTATATGTCGCAGCCCACGCTGCTGTCCGGCGCCACCAGCGACTGCACCGGCATCACCGAATAGGCGCTGATGGGAATCATCTCGCTCAGGTTGGATACCAGGGGCACGCCCAGCATGGATTTCAGGTCGTAGTGAGCCACCGCGACTACGAACTCCATGCTGGCCGTGTTGGTTATCCCTTGAGATTGAAGATCATCGAGCACTTCGTCTGAAGTCACCCCGCTGGTGGCCGGCGGCGCCGATCCGAAAGCATGGGTCTCCTCCCAGCTTGCCATCGTAGCCCCGTCGGAGCTGGTGGTCCCTCTGATGACGAATACATCCGTGTCGCTGCCAGCGATGTCCAGCCGGAGGTCCAGGGTGTCCGTCACCACCTGGGTGATGCCGCCGTTCGTCCCTCCCGCCGCGCCGAACCGGGCCCCCTCCCGGGCGGCGTTCTCCACGGTGATAAAGGCGTTGAGGGCGTTCCCCACCTCTACGACGCTCACCATTATGGCCAGGATGATGGGGAAGAAGATGGCCATCTCCACTATGCTCTGCCCCGGGGACTCAGCCCAGCGCCGTCGGAAGCGTCGGCATAATCCTTCGGCTAAGCCTTTCATCTTGGACTTCTCCTCTCCTGGCCTGCTATCCTTGAAGGATCTCCACCACATCACTCGAGGTGGCGTCCACCTGCACGGAGATGTAGCTCCCCGATGCCGCCGATAGGGCGGAGACGGTCCACAGCAGCCGCCCGTTCTCCGCTCGCGCGGACAGGTGCATGTGCACGTTGGTATCCGGGTGGCCCGCCACCAGGAAGTCGCGGCCGCCCTGGTCCAGGAAGATGCCCATGGCCTGGGGGCTGTCCACCTTCCACCCCACGGTGCTCAGCAGCTCGGGCACCTCCGTCGCCCGCTCGGTCTTAAGCGCCCCGGCGCGGCCTTTGAAGACCGAGATGGTCTGCACTTCCGCCGACGAGGGGGAGACGAAGTTGAATCCCCAGGCCATCTTCCCCTCCAGGAGCTCCGCCTCGGTGGGATTGGTCCAGGCGCAACTGGCGCTGCTCAGGACGGCATCGCCCTTCCCGTCTTGAGCCACCTTATGGGCCAGCTGGTAGGCTTTCAAGGCGGTCGCGAGATCGGTGGACCCGCCAGCGTCGAAGGCCAGCCCCTGCGAGGATCCCAGCCAGAGGAAGATCAGGGCCCCGTAGATGGCCAGCACCACCGCCGCCAGCCCTATCACTATCCACAATCTGAATCTCATATCTGCTCGATGCCTCTCTTGGGAAGCCTATGTCTATTCGCGTTTCATGACTAGCGGCAAAGTCAGCCTCCGCCGGGTGGTGTTGACGCGCGAGTAGTAGACAGCGTATTGCTCGCTGTCGATTTCCCGCTGCCAAACAACATGTACGGTTCCTTCCAGGTCCACAGCAAGGGTGGGATTCAGATCTCTGTCTAATACTGAATGCCGGATATCGCTCACCGACATCCAATCGCCCGCTGTCTTCTCCGCAAACCAGATGTCCTCGTCCTCGTTGTCGATATCGGTGCTACCGTGCCACACTATGCCCACTCCACCTTCCGCCCAGGCTGCCACTTTAGGGAGGAGGTAGGAGGGTAATATGCCGTACACTCCCATTTGGCTCTCCGAAATGGCCTGGGGTGTGCCCCAGCTTTGGCCGTTAGGCTTTTCCACATACATCACCTGCTGGTTATCGTTGGCACCGCGCCACTCGCACCATACCACGTGCACATTCCCATCTGTATCACAAGTCACATCCGGGTAGCGGTCAGCGTAAGGGAGACTTACAGAGACTAGTTCCGTCGGCGTTACCTGCCAATCCCCAGGCGTGCCGTCTCCCGTGTTATACCGAATGTATGAACTAGTACCCGTAGCATCCCACCAGACCACGTGGACAAGATCATCTCCGTCAATCGCAATGGCAGGCCCCGCGGCTACGGGGACTGTAGCACCAGATAGAGAATATGGGCTAGTCCAATTTATCCCATCGTTGGACTGATTGTAATAGACCCTTAATAATCCTCCGTCGGACTCGTCAGCCCACACCACATGCGCTCCCCCCGCAGAATCTACTGCCACCGCGGGCTCGATAGCGTTTGTGGCTGTCACAACGGTCACAGGCGACGACCAGCTATCGCCCGACCTGACCGAGTACAGGATCTGTCGTGTCGGGGTGACCGCCCACGACCACACAGCGTGCACCCTGCCGTCGCTGCCCACGGCCAGCCTGGGTTGCTCGGAGTTCCGGGTTGACGTGTACACTACCGCGTCTTCCGTGGGCCAGGTTATGCCGCCATCGCCGGAAACCGTGAAGTAGAGATCGTCCACCGACCCCAGGCGGTCATCCTGCCAGATCACCGTGACCGTCGTGCTACCCGTCACCGCCAGGCTCGGCCATTCGGCCGTCGGACTTCCCGTTCCTTTGGAGATTTTCACCGGTGTCGACCACCCCCGCTGAATCAACGCTTCGGCACGGTCCAAGCCGCATCGCTCAGCGACTCCCAGCGCTACGACCACGACGAGAAGCACAACCGCACACGTCCAACCCCATCTCCAGTCATCCCCCAACATCCAAGTCTTCCCTACACCGGATACAGGATCAGGAACACATCGCTCGTTTCGGAGCCGTCCGTCACCTGCACCAGGCGCGTGGCCTGGTATTGGACGCTGCCTATAGTGGTGGTGGCGATCAAGGTGTACCAATCGGTCACCAACCCTTCGATGCGGAAGTAAGCGGCGTCGCTGGAGGTGGTCTCCGCCACCAACTGGTCCGAGCTGTTGTAGCACTGGATGTTGATCCGCCCCTGCTGCACCAGCGGCGGCACGAAGATCCAGGTATAGCCGCTGATGGCGCCCGTGCCCGTCTGAAGGGTGGGCGTGGGCGGAGGCGTGCCCTGCGCCACTACATCCACCGTTATGTTTTGGAGGTTGTAGTTGTTCTCCTCTTCCAGTTCCGTGACCTGGGTCCACGAATCGGCCAATGCGTAGATGTAATAGGTGCCGGTATTCGGGAACCCCTCATCATAGCGCAGGGTCAGGGTGATGGAATCGCCGCCTCCCAAAGAGCTCACTCCGGTCCAATCCATCCCCGGGGTCATGTAGGTGGGTGTGATGGGCGTCGTGCTGGTGTAGACATCCACCCAGAAGAAATTGCTGGCATCACCGGCGGTGGCGTTCTCCACCACCACCGTCACCGTTATGGGCTGGTAGGTGGTGAGATCTCCCACCGGCGAGATGGCGATCCTCTCCCAGGGCACGATCAGGTCCGGAGGCGGGATCGGCGTGGGCGTGGGAGTGGGCGCCACGGCGTTGATCCCGATGGCGCTTAACAATGGATCGTCAGGACTGCCTGCTGTCGCAGCCAAGTTCAGATCCAGATGGCCGTCGCTAACCTGGACGCTGAAACTGCGATCGTGGGCCACCCATTTGCCCGGCGCCGCAGCATAGATGTCCAGGTCATCTACCACGATGCTGCCTTCCAATAGGACATCGAATATCCTCTTTCCGCTCTGCGCCCACTTGGGCTCGGCGAACTTGAGGGTGATGTCATACACGCTGGGCGGTACGTCGAAGATGTAGGTCAAGCCGTCCCTGAACGTGTAATATTGATACAGAGGGTCATCTTCGGTTCCCGCCACCGCCTCGGCATCGTACCGCGGGTTCGTCGGACCATAGTATCCCCACGAGCCCTCGCTGTACTCCTGGTCGGGCTGCCACGTCTGCCCGAGAGTGTCCACGTACTGCTCGCTGGCGCCGGAGTTCACCAGGATCTCCACCGATGACCAGGTGGGCGTCGGTGTGGCGGTGGGATACGGCGTCGGGGCTCCACATGGCACGTAGAAGTCCTTGGAATCGCCCACCTCAGGATCATCCAGCATCTCGGCCCGCACCACATGGGTGCCCTCATCCGCCGAGACCCCGATGACCACCTCCCAGCTGGCGCGGGACTTGAATGACACCTTGATGCTACCATCCCACTTGATCACGATGTCGCGGCTGGCCGCGGTAGGCCAACTCCCCCCGGTCACGGTGATGTTGACGGTGCCCGTGGCATCCATGCAATCTGGGCCGTCGAATCCTTCACTTGAGATCACGATGTACGGCGTGCTGGGAGTGGCCGTGGGGGTGGGCGACGAGGTGGGTGTGGGAGTGGCGGTGGAGGTGGGAGTGGGGGTTGGCGTCTCGCCCATCACCCTGGCGGAGTCGTTGCCCCAAGCCGATAGCGCCGCGATCTGGTGGTCTGGAACCAGCCCATCGGGATAATCCCCCGCGGGCACCGCCATATCCACCCATCCCTCGCAGTAGTTGCTGCCAGCGAAGGTATCCGAGCCTAGCAGTTTGTTGTCGTTAAGGTCCCACACTTCCACGAAAACCCCCGGCTCCCCTTCCACGCTCACCACCGTATCGCTCATGAACAGCGGCTCGATGATGTCCGGCGGGCATGGCGTGGGCGTGGCTGTGGGATCGGGAGTGTTGGTGGGGGTGGGAGTGTCGGTGGGCGTGGGAGTCTCAGAGGGCGTAGGTGAAGCGCCCAACGTGGGAAGCGGGGGCATGGTGGCGGGGACCACCCCGATCTGGCGGTTGCCGAATTCGCCGAACGCCTCGTTCACCATCTCGGCCTCGCCCGTCACCCGGATGACCTGGGCGATCTCGGACAGGAAGGGCGTGAGCAACCCTATGTTGTAGGTGACTCGCACCGTTACCTTCTCGCCCGGGGCTCCTGCGTAGCCCTCGCGCACCACCCCCAGGTCTTCATCGTAAGCGAAGACGCTGATAATCATCTGATAGGGATCGTCGAAGCTGGCACTGGGGTCGATCCTCAGGCCTCTGCTCGCCGCCCAGACCACGTCTTCGATGCACTCGACGCGGGTTTTCCCCGGCTCCCAGTTCCCCGTGATGGCGTAGCGGGCCGCCTCCCGGGAGGCTCCCTGGACCGTCACGTACGCCTGGAAGATCCTGCCCCCCTCGATGATGGCGAAGATGGCCATCAAAAGGGCGGGCAGTATCAGGCCGAATTCAGCAAGCGTCTGGCCCTTCTGTCCCCTGGTCACGGCTAGCCTTCCTCCTCGCCTGATATGGGAGCCAGTTCTCAAACTGACATGAGCACGGCCCTCTCACGCTTGCCACAATTATATAACTAAACAGATGTCGTGCAAGCGATCCGGTCGGAAATCTGAAAACCAGAGCCCCGCCGGTCGAGTGTGACGGAGCTCCAGCTTGGGAACGATTCTGGCGACGATGCCGACCTTGGCTACATTATAGCGAGGCAAAGATGCGGAAATCAATGGTACAAAGGTACTATTTTAATACTGCAAGCCTGCGCGACTTCAAGGGCTATCGCCAACGAATTCCCAGGCGCGGTTCAGTAGCTTCAAGATACCATACACCGAAATCCCTAATAGAAAAGAGCCCCGCCGATTCGCAGTGGCGGGGCTCCCTCTTTAAGCAAGGTGGTAGTCAGTCCGGGGCTTAGCCCGCACCGGCGAGCCCAGCGGTCACTCGGCTGAACACGTTTCCGATCTGAGGCCCCAGAATCATCAGGATCGCGATAACCACGATGGCCACCAAGACCAGAATGAGAGCGTACTCTACCAGTCCCTGCCCTTCCTCACGCGGATGATATAACATGTCTTTTTTCACCTCCCTTCCTCATTGATTTCGGCCGAAGGCTTTTATGATCAGGATGTCTCCCTCAGCTTCACCCACATTATACAGGGCAATTGAAACGGAAATCAATGGTACAAAGGTACTATTTTCCACTAGGACAATCGGCTCATCCCCATAAAGGGAACCCAGCCGCCCCAACGCGGTGAGGCACTACTCCCCGAGCAACTGGCAGGATCGGCTCTCAGCTGTCATGTGATGTCGAGGGGCGCTTAAGCCCCTCGCGATGCGGCTCTCAATGTCACATTCTAAGCTACAGGGAGCTCGATGGTAACCGCAGTTCCCTGGCCCGGCTTGCTCTCGAAGCTGACCGATCCTCCCAACATCATGGCCCGCTCCTGCATAGTGGCCAACCCTAAAGTCTTGCGTTCCTGAGCAGCGGCCAATGCGCTCTCCACATCGAAGCCGCGGCCATCGTCACTCACCCGGGCGATGACTGCATCCCCCTTTAGGGTCAAGGAGACTCGGACGTTCGCCGCCTGGGCATGCCGTGCCGCGTTGCTCAAAGCCTCCTGGATCAACCGAAAGATGGTCACCTCAATGTGGTTGGGCAGCTCCCGGCCCTCCACTCCGGTCGACAGCTCCACCTGAATCCCATGTTCCTCCTGAAAAGTCGTCACGTAGCGACGAAGCGCGGGAAGGAGGCCCAGATCGTCCAGGATCATGGGCCTCAAGTCGGAGATGAAGCCCCGGATCTCGTTGAAAGTGCGGGTGGCATCCTCTCTCAACGAAGCCAGCTCCTCCTTCGCCATAGACGGGTCTCTATCAAACAGGCGCTCGCAGATCTCCGCCTTGAGGATGAGATTGGTGAGCGATTGGGCTGGCCCGTCATGCATCTGCCGCGCCAACCGCTGGCGGTCATCCTCCTGGACCTGGATCACCCGCGCCATGCTGTGCTGCGCCAGCGATGCTTCCTCGCTGGCTTCATCCGCGGACGCAAGCTCCTCCAGCGATTTCAGTATCCCATCCAGTCTTTGCCTCGACCGTCCCAGGACCTCCCGCCTGGCTTTCAGCTGCTCTAGCTGTCCCTTCATCGTGAAGAGCCTCGCCTGAGCCGCCTGGGCATCGGCGACGACTTTCCTCATCTGCTCCACAGGGACGTTGTCTATTTCCTCCTGAACGCGCTGGAGTTCGGCGGCGGTTCGGGCGTTAGCCTGAGCCGTGTTGTCCAGCTCGCCGCTGCTCTGGCGGATCAGCTGGTCCACCTCGCCCCATTCCTTGTCGAGCTGGCTCCTGGCCTCCCGCACCGCCTCCAGCAGCTCTTCGAACTTCTGGCCCGGGCCATCCTCCGGTTCCATCCGAGAGGTCATCCCTCCTTTCCCTCTTTGTCTTCGGTGTCTTCCAGCCTGATCCAGCCTCGCCTGAGGGCATACACGGCCGCCTGAGTCCGGTCGTTGACAGACAGCTTCCTGAGGATGCTGGAAAGGTGATTCTTGACCGTTTGGCTGCTGATACCCAACTGGCGGGCGATCTCCTTATTGCTCTTGCCGCGCACTATGAGCTCCAGGACCTCCATCTCCCGCGGCGATAGAGGCACGAAAAGGCCGCCTGGCGCTTCGTGGACATCGCTCAGGCCATCGAACTCTTTCAGCAGCCACGTAGCCACCTGAGGTCGCGCCATCACCTCATCATTGATGACATAATTGCCCCTGGAGACCTGTCTGATGGTCTCCAGGATCCTCTCTGGCTCCACGTCCTTAGAGTAGTAGGCGGACGCTCCGGCACGGATGGAGTGGAAGAGCTGTTGGTCATCGTCGTAGGCCGTCAGGATGATGACGCTGATGCTGGGCATGTAGCTTTTGATCTCTCGTGTCACCTGGAGGCCGTTCATGGACGGAAGATTCACATCCATGAGTATGATATCGGGCAGCAATTCCTTGGCAGCTTCCAGGGCTTCCCGCCCATCGCCCACCTCCCTCTCGATGTAGAGATCCTCTTCCGAGTCGAGAATCCGGCGCAGCCCCTGCCGAAAAAGGGGATGATCGTCCGCGATCACGATTCGAATCTCCGCCATTCTCCTTCTCCTTCTGCTGGATCGGCCAGATATCCGAGATATCACCCATGGAAGTATATCAACGATCGCCCGCCATGGCAATGCCTTGTGCCTTCCCGCCCCGCTCGCAGGACGACGTTACCGGCGCTTCTGGACCTGCGCGGACCCACGGCGACCTGGACAGCTAATCATCCCATCGAATCCGATAAACCGTCATATGATCTCCTCCCGCCTCCACCACCCACGGACTGTTCCCCGCATAGACCGGATCGAGCGCGGGGTTGGAAACCATCTCCGGGTACCATGAGGGGAAAGTCACCAGATAGTCCGCGCCCTTCTCCTCCAAGAGGACCAGGAGGCGGCCCTCGTCCCGGATGAAAGGGATCACCTCAGGGGTGATCAGCCCCGCCAAGTCCAACAGCTTCCGATCTCCATAGTAGCCCAACGCGCCGATGTCGTGGGCGGCCACCAGCGAATCCGACGGGGTGTGCTGGCGAATCCAGCTCGCCGTTGCCACCATCTCGCTGTTGATGATGCGCACGTCCGAGGCGTAGGCTTCCGCGCCCAGGATCCAGAAGGCCAGGGTCACTATCGCCACGGAGATTCCCCAGGCTCGATTGAGGAGCCGCCAAGGGTTGAGCTCAAACAATAGCAGTGTGCCCCACAGCCCATAGATGGCCAGGATAGGGATGCATGGGATCAGATAGCGCCCGTGCTGATAGGTCACCGGCAGCCTCCAGGCGTACAGCGCCAGATATGAGCCCCACCAGAGCGGGGCCACCAGTGCCTTCCAGTTGCGATCCCGGATCAGCCGAGCTAGGGTGTAGACGAAGCCCGGGATCAATAGGATCTGACCTCCGATCGAGGTGGTCCAGGCCAGCTCGCCGAGTCGCTGGAGCCACGGTTTGTTTGCCAGCAAGATGGCGTACTCCGCCTGCTTGGCGTAGAGAGTATTGGGAAAAGGCGAGCCCCCTATCGCCCAGTGGAACGCCAGGTACGGCAGGAGAAGCGCCGCAAAGCTGGCGCCGAACGCCAGCCACCGGCTGGATCGACCAGCCCGGACGTCCTGCAACAGCATGGCTGCCCCCACTATCCCCGCCAGCATCGCGCCCTCCGGCCTGCTCAGCGTCAGCAGCCCGCCCATCAGCCCCACCGCCCAGCCTCGCTTCCCGGCCAACCAACTCTCCAGCACGGCCAAGCCCAGGGCGGAAAAGAGAAGAGTCTCCATTCCCGAGAGGGCCGCCCAACCTAAGTGCCACTCCAATCCGCAGAAAGCGGCGACCAGCCAGGGAAGCTGTGGGGCATCGGGGAAAAGGGCCCGCGCCAGCCGGCAGGCTGTCCAGGCGGTCGCCCCCAGGAGCGCCGCGCCCAGCAGAAACGTCCACAGGCGAAAATCCAGCCGCAACGCGTAGCCCAGGGCCAGGAGCAATGTCCACAGGGGCGAGGTGGAGCCGGCGCTGACCTCGCCGGGGTTGTAGGCCCACTGGTGATAGGCGGCCAGGTTTCGCGCATAAGTCTGATGAATCCACCCGTCGTCCAGCGGGAACCCGAGCTCGCCGTAAGACCAGGACCACCCCAGGTAGAGAGCCATCGCCAGGGCGACGAGGGGCCAGACGACCACCCAGGTCCGGGAAGCCAGGCGCGCTCTCAAGGTCCTCTAACCTCGAAGAGTTTCGTGACT
>SDBU01010639.1_pt1 | contig 10178 bp, 14 predicted proteins | sample 2277071 | NCBI WGS metagenome assembly SDBU01 (sample SAMN10397929, study PRJNA504765) | marine sediment metagenome | isolation source: marine sediment core GS08_GC12, 126 cmbsf | place: Arctic Ocean: Gakkel Ridge, Loki's castle | collected 2008 | reverse complement strand
AAAATAAAATCACATTTATGAGATTTGGAGAAAAACCCTACATTATGGAATTTACTTATAATTCCCGGGGATCATTGGATAATGTTATTGTTAAAAATAATGATAATAACTTAATCTATAAAATTACCAGTAGCAATCTGAAATTTGTGGTATACATCATCATTGGAATTTGCTTAGGTGCGATTTTCGGATTAATTGGTTTCAGCTTCTATAGAAAAAGAAGGTTAACTCTTCTTCTCAAATCCAATTTGAAGAATGTTTAAAAAAAACTATTGCATGGTATAAATATCATGAGGGAGAATCATGAAAAAAATAATTTAAAAAAGAGTTATAAGCAATTTGAGATATTACTTAAGATAAGTTTAATTATCGGCATTGTAATTGTTTCAGGATTTATTATTTACTATATTTTAACACCTGAACCCGGCTATGTAACATTTGGTCTTTTGAATGAAGATAAAAAAGCCCAAAATTATCCAACCAGTGCAGTTGTTAACGAGACTATCTTTTTTTATGTAAATGTTGGAAATTATATGAATCGAGACTTTTCATTCCGAGTTGAGATTTTAAAAGGAGATAATAAAACTGTCGTATCTTCTTCTGGTTCTATTAATGCAACATCTTACTTTAATACTTCTAAAATTACTTTATTGCATAATCAAATTTGGATGTCAGAAATGTTGAATATTTCATTTTCTCAACCTGGAGCTGATCAGAGGATTATTGTAGAATTATCGGAAATAAAAAATTCTGGAATTGAAAAATTCTTTAGCAATTTATATCTTTGGTTAAATATATTACCTTAATTAATGAGAAAAAAAAAGTTTTTTAGATTTAAATTTTTAATCGTAAAAGATTGTTGCTATATCAACCCAAACTCTACCTGGAAACCACCATTCTAAATTTTCCCATCTAATTCTTTTTACTGTTTTTCCTGCATCTAAAGCATGCCAAATCCAAGAACTATACCCATTTTGCGTGACATACCAGACATCAGAGGAACTGTCATAATAACTTATTGTGATTCTTACATTGCCCCCACCGGAAAACCAAATTTTCATGTCAAGATATGGATCATATCCAAAAGGATTGTCATTACGGAAATCTACGTAATAATTTATCAAATATATCATAAATCCCTGACCAGTAACTTTATACATCCATCCATCTGCATAAAAAAAACTTGAAATCTCTTTTTTGAGATATCTAAAATTATAAAGTTATGGAAAATTCCACTAGAATACATCCCATTAGAAGAATTGTTGAGGACATTAGAAGGAGGTAGAGGTTATGGGCTTGTTCTTAGATATTTACGGCATTATTATACTGAAGTATCTGTGGCAGCAAGACCACCTGAGTTTGATGGATATCGATTTTGTCTTGAATTTATTAATTGGTTTATACGTAATCCTTTTCCATATGATAATGGAAGAGACCAATTCAATTATTTTGAAGCATCATACAATACGGCTCAAATTTTATTAAAACTCTGAAGTATGCCTTTAAGGGATTCAGAGGGCAAAAATCCGTTGAGATTCACCTAAATCAACCTATTTATGATTTTATTAGAGAAACATTGCCATTCTCAATTGATCTAAGTATTTTACCAATGATAATAGGAATAAGTTTAGGGATATTGCTTGGAATTATATCATCAAGATACAAGGGGAAGAAAATAGATAGAATTATTTTGAATTTAAAAAAAAATTTAAATGTTAATCTTCTTTAAAATATTTAAGTTTTGCAAATCAAAAAATGAAATCTAAGTGAGAAAATAACATGATTTATCAAACAACTTTAATGATGGCACCCATAATGATAACGATAATTATAGTTTTAATCATCTTTTGGATTATTGCTATAGGATTGGCCTTATGGGTGTATAAAGACGCCAAAAAAAGAGATATGAATGCTGCTGTCTGGTTGTTGATCGTACTCGTTACAGGATGTATTGGTTGTATTATTTATGTAATAGTTAGGGATTAATTTGAGTTAAATAAAAATTAACCAAGGGGTTGCTATTTTATTACCAAATACCGACCCCCTATTATGATTAGAAATAACCCTAAAGTAGCAATAATGATTGTTTGCCACCCTTGTATCCCCAACCACGCTCTCCAGTAGGTTTCTGGATCTATTGGAGTAGGGGTTATTTCATAAGGATTAGGAATCATAGGAGGATTAAACGGAATAATAACAACATCCTCAATATCTGAAATAGCAATGATAAATGTGTGGGCATCTAGTCCAAAATGTTACACCTTAAAGTTATAATTTCAAGGGTTGTGTCTTTATATCCGTTGTTATGGAGTTAACTATTTTCACCCCCAACCTACTTTTTTGCGATATTTTGCTATAATAATCAAAAAAGTAATCCCAATAGATACAAATATCACCATAATTATTGTTAAAGTAACAGAAAGATTGCTCAAAGATGATAATGGGTCAGTACCCATTTGAATTTCTTGACCATCACTGTATTGATCACCATCAGTATCTGAATTTGTAGGATCTGTGTGATAGTTATTAACCTCATCTCCATCACTTAAACCATCACCATCACTATCAGAGTTTGTAGGATCTGCATCATATTGATACTCTTCATGATTAGTAAGTCCATCACTATCCCCGTCCAACGAAGCATCGCTACTCTATGTAGCATTCAAATCATATTTGACCTCCCAACCGTCACTTAATCCATCACCATCAGTATCCGAATTATTTGAATCAGTAAAATAAGTATTATTTTCAATATCATCACTTAATCCATCACTATCAGTATCTAACCCATATTTTAACAGAAATACATTGGAAAAACCTGGTTCGTAACTAGAGGTTTCACCTGTTATATACACACTTTCCATTGAGTCTATGGCTATTCTATTACCAGAAGCATACCCTAACCCCTCCCATGTTTTATATAACAGCATATTTCCAGACGAATTGTATTTTAATAAAAATACATCGGAATAACTTCCTCCGTTATAAATACCAGTGATAAATGTATTTCCCGAAGAGTCTAATGCTATTCCTCTTCCATAATCGTTTGCAGAGCCCCCCCATGTTGTATCCCAAAGTAGATTTCCAGATGAATCATACTTTAATAAGAAAGCATCGGAATAACCGGCTCCAAAACTTGAAGTCTCTCCTGTTATATAAACGTTTCCTGAGACATCTACAACAATTTGAGTTGTGCTGTTATTAACTACTTAAAACAATAAAGTTAAAGGTTTAACTCGTTTTATTGAGATGATTAAAATTTAACCAAATCAAAAGATTGAATTGTAAAAAGGCCAATTTGGATAGATGGACCATCAATTCAAGTATCTTCACCACAAGATGATGAAATTTTTAAGAACCCACCAAATCTTAATATTGTTATAAATGATGTAAATTTAGATTCTATTTGGTATACTCTTAATCAATCTGTTGAAAAATATTTTTCAAATGGTACTGGAATTGTAGATTCAAACGGTTGGAATAGTTTAACTGACGGAGCATTTAATATTACATTTTACGCAAACGATACATAGGGTAATACAAATTTAAAGGAAGTCAACATTATCAAAGATACTACTTTACCCATAATTACAATTCTTTCCCCAAATCCTTCTGAAGAATTTGGTACTACCTCACCTGATTTTGTTATATCAGTTGATGAAGATAATCTGATTTCTACTTGGTACACAATAGAAGGTATATCAGGAGATTTATTATTTACAGAATTAAACGGCACAATTGATCAATCTACATGGACCACTCTCCTTCAAGGAGATGTCTTAATAACATTTTATGCTGAAGATGCTGCTGGGAACGTTGGAACTGAAATAATTACATTTATACTCCCATTTTCTCATCTTTTCAATTTTTTTTTTTTCATGATAATTAGAATCCCTATAATAATTGAGAGATATATTAACGCGGGATAATAAGTTGGGATAGAAATAAATCCAATCCCTCTGCCAGGAACGACAATTAACTGAAGACCAGATGGAGAAATGACTGATTTTTTCTTTAGTAGCCCAGTCGTGATGTCCCATTCATATCTTACGTGGAGGGTGTAATTATATTTTAAATTAAGAACTGCAATTTCGTTAGACATGCTTGAATTTATATAGATAGAATGAGTAAGATTCTCCAGTAGTTCAGTTTGTTTAAATAAAAGTACAAAAAAATTGGTCCCGTTGACGTTCGTTGGTAAAATTAGAAGATGATAATCACTATTAAATTTACTCACAGAGTGAGCTATGTCTCCCTCAATTGTAATCCAAAAATTTAATCTATCTCCTTCAAAAAAACTGAAGTTATTGCTGGGAATTGAATACACGCTTATTTTAATAGCCCTACCAAACGAACCAACTAAATCCCCATCAGGATATTCATTATATGATAATTGATTTAAAGATCTTTTCCAATAGAAAGATGAAGTGGTGACTGATGCACTCCATTCAACAGAACCTTCAACAAGCATCATCGATTGAGACGTTATAATTCCAAATATCACTATAAAGATACAATGAGTTCTCTTCATAAGGAATCCTTTAATAATAATATAATCAAATTTAATTTAAAATATTTATTTAAACATATTTAGCTACGAATTTTTTTTTTTTTAAAAAACATAGAAATTAATGATATATCCTTTTCTTTTCCTTTAGTTTGTTTCGAATTCGTCTGACTGCAGCAGAGGAAATGTGTAATGTTAAGGTAAAGCTTTGATTCATTTGTTGCTATATAACTGTATGTATCAAAAAAATGAGAAAAAGGCCACCAATGAAATTCACTTCTTAATTTATTAAGATTATCTTTTAAATAATCAATAAACTCCCTATCAATGTAGTTACGGTTAAATTTGCTAATATTTTGAATTCCCCCTTGTTGATCATGAGTTTTAAGGTAATTTATATAATTTCATTTGCATTTGGTGTTGTTCTTTTATGACCAAATACCGATAACCTATTATGATTAGAAATAATCCTAGGGCAATACTTAGGAAATATTGCCACCCTTGGATCGACCACCATACTCTCCAGTAGGTTCCTGGATCTATTATTTCGGGAGGACCAGGAATCATAGGATAATGAAACGGAATAATAAGAATTATAGTTGTATTCACAATTGATGAATAAAATCCTATAATTAGTAGAATTGTTGCTTTAATTTTTCTCCTCATATTGATTGTTCGCCAAATATTCCAATCTTGAGATCGAATATTATTGTCAAACTATAATATTTAACATATTATTTGTATTAATCTTTTTAACTCTGATTAGCTAATAAATTGAGATTACATCTCAAAATCTTTTTCATAAATTTCTTAAATTAATGATATTTTAATCATTCTTAGTTATTTTTTAGTAATAGAAAGGAAGGCTCTTGTCAGTCCTAGTGCCACAAAGGCACGTAAAAAATAGGAAAGATCCAAAATTAAATGTAATCCTGTTATTTTTTATAATAATAGGAATATCGATTTATTATGCAAATTTTAATAAAAAATATAAATACCAATACCGAAAGAAGGAACAACTTCGATTTTTTCATAGGGATCAGAAGTCAGTTCACTTTCAAAGAGGATATGGTTTATGTAAAGAATGGGTTGGTGAGACAATAAAAATGTTACCGGATTGGATTTTTGAGTATAGAATTAACACCGGTGAGACAAGAGGTCGTATTGATGATTTAGATTTAGCAAGTGATATAATATATGTAACATTTGATATCGCTCGAGAACAAAAATATGTTAGAGCATACAAGCGATTCATTGATATTCCTAATATCAGAAAAATCTTCAAAAAAATGTCGAAATACTTAAGAGAACACTTCATTAAAGGAATCGTAAATGTATTAGACGAGGGGGACAATATTGAATTTCTTGCTAGAATCTTAAAGGTTGATGAGCTAAAAATTCAAGATTATTTAAATTCATAATTCTATAATTAAAATCAATTTTCAAAATGACCCTTATAAAAAGAAAAAATCGAACGATTATTTAAAGGCAAAATTTCATTCCGTGGTAAATTTTTCCTTTATAAGTAGTTAAAATGTTGGAAATTTGCTATTTCAGATATTACACAAACGCTTAAATATTTAAATTGGTTAATTCTTAATAACTAGAATTATATTATGAAAGGGCATATTAAATTAACTTAATTTCATATTGAAGACAGAATTATTATTTAGAGGAGTTTTCGATAAAGTTAATTCTCCACTTAAGTTTCAAAAATTTGAGGAATTTTCGGGATATTATATCTTTTGGGTTACATGGAGAGATATCATAAAAAAGGATTGTTTTAAGGATAAACGTTCGAGACCAAGATTCACTATTGAAATTACTACGAGAGGAAAAAAGTTTGTAAATCAATTAATTGAAACATATATATCAATTTATCCCTTTTTTCAAATTTTACAGAAATTTAAATATTTTGAAATGTAATGTAAAAGAGAGGATATGAATCCAAGCAATCATTATTGTACAATAATTAAACTTTTTTAAAAAGATTATGACAGAAACAGTTATTAAATTAGAAAATGTGTGTAAGAAATTTAGGAGCTTAACAGCTGTCAATAATATAAATTTAGAAGTTAAGAAAGGTGAAATAATTGGATTTGTAGGGCCGAATGGGGCGGGTAAGACTACAACATTAAAAATGATTGCTCGACTAATAAAACCAAATTCTGGGAAAATTTTTATTCTAAATAAGAAGGGAATTTTACAAAATACTTTAGATAATTCAAAAAATCTGATTGAAATGGGATTCTTAATAGATATTCCCCACTTTTATAATTCGACACCTTATCATTTATTACGATATATTGCAAACCTAAGAAATTACCCAAAAGAAAAATTAAATCAGAGAATAGATAACCTATTAAAAACTTTTAATTTAACCAAATGGAAGTATAGGAAGGTTAAAAATTTCTCAAAAGGAATGATCCAAAAGCTCGGTTTTATAGGAGCAATAATACATGATCCTGAAATTATAATCTTGGATGAACCTCAAACAGGATTAGATCCTAACGCTCGTATTGATGTACGCAAATATATAAAGTCTCTTCAAAACAAAGAAAAAACAATTTTTCTTGCCTCTCATATGTTATATGAGATAACTGAAATATGTAATAGAATAGCATTAATAAATCAAGGCTCTATTGTAGCTTTTGATTCCTTAGAAAATTTAGAGCATTTATTGAAGACGAAAGAAATAATATGTGAAATTATAAGACCTCTTCCTTTTGAAAAGAGGGATGGGATAGTAAATAGACTTATTAAAAATCTCGAACCTTACTTAGATTATAGTTTAGATCCTTTGATATCTAAAGAACCGATTATATATAATTCAGATAAGAAAAGTTTTACAATCTATTATGATGGTAAGGAGGAATCAAAAAAAATTTTTTTAGAGATACTGGTCAATGAATTTACATCAGATTTTACTATAAATTCATTTTCTAAACCAAAAACTTCACAGTTAGAGAGGTTATATTCCCAAATAATTGAGGATAAAAAACAAAAATCTAAATGAAATCAAATATGAGAAACATAAGGTTAAGCCTAATATTTCTTCTTGGAGTACTTTTAACAAATACATATCTAATACCGTTTTTGAAGGCAAATTCTAACTTTACTAATGGAGTAGAAGCGGGTACTCAGGTTTGGGAAGTGAAGTATTATGATGAATTAGCTTGGCAAAATACCGTAGATTCTTCATTGAATCCTAAGCACTGGCTTGGAGGAGAGGCTACCATAGTCGGGGCTAAGAGTAAGTTAACAATTGAAGCCGTTTCTAATAATCGCTTTCTTTTGTCAGTAATCTTCAAAAAATTAATTTATTCAAATGAAACATTATCTGTTTTCCCTATTGTTAGAGAAAATGGATATGGTGAAGATTTTATCAACGGAGACTTAATAATCCATGAAAGTCATACAAATTCTTATTTTATATGGGATTATAGATTTAATTGTTGGTCTTTTACAACTGGTGAATTTGTGTATCAATCATCATTTGAAGGTGAACATTCAATGATCATTAAAGATCCTCAAGATTTTAAACAAATCTTATTAGACTACAATGATTATGCTAATAGCATTAACAATGATACAACCTTGCAATCATTAAATATTTCATTTCCTCTTTTAACTGGAGATGATTTATTATGGCAGTTTACTCTTAGGAGATTTCCAGCCGCAAAACCAATTAATAATTATTTAATAACATTAAAGGGAGCTCTTAATAGCACAAATGCTGAAGTCCAAGGTAATACACTTATTTTTCAACGACGTGATGAACAAAATTTCAATGTTGAAGTGACTTATAATCATTTAGGTATATGGGAGAAATTTGTTATAAAGAATTTAGAAAATCAAAAAATTTATGAGATAACAAGTTTCTATCCAAAAAATCTAGTTTATTCAATTTTAGCAATAATTTTTTTGACTCTCCTTGGTTTTATTATATTTATATTCTTCAAAAGGAGAAAACGTCTAAAAGTATGAAATTTATGATTTTTAAACAAAAAATCATAGACAAAATGAAAAAACAATATATTATTAAAAGAACATGACTTAAATGAACCCCATCTTCCGTACTCAATTTTAAACTTCTTAATTGAATCCTTCTGCTTCTGCTTAATTTTTAGAAGCATCAATAAAAGCCTTACAAAATAGATTAGAACATCAATTAAGAATGGATACTGAAGACGAAGTTATACCTTATATCCTAGAAAATACAAACGATCCTGAGAATATAGCACATAGAATAGCCATTAGAAAACATAATTATTGTAAGAATAAAAATTGTAAATACCATGAGATAAAAGATGAATAGGTCTAAATCCTAAATGCTGTTTCTTATCAATTAGTGACTAAATTTATATGAAAGGGTTGATTAAGGATATTTAATTTACTTAATTGTTATACTTCTATAAATTTAACGAGGGTGATTTATTGTCGAATAATTTTAATAGTATGAAAAAATCAATTGAAAACGTTTTGTTATTCTTAGGTATTGGTTTTATTGCTTTGAGCTTGTTTATCTTTTATTATGCCTTCGGTCTATATGAGGCGTTAACCGATATTCTCCCACCTACGGTAAACGGGATTGTATACCTTTTATTAGGGATAAGTTTTACTTACTGGGGGAGGGCATTACGTAAAACTTAGATAAGACATATTATCATTGAGATCTAAACTTATAGAAATTAAAGAACTGTCATTGCGTGGTTCAATTAATCCATTATCATTGAATTTAAATACTCTCTAGGATTAGTTTAGTGAGCTCTAGGGATGATACATCACCTCTCCGAATAGTCCTTGCTGCTTCGAATGCGGAAATAAAAACAAGCTTAAATTGGTCTGTCGACATTAAAAATTCCCTCCTATAATTTCATCTCAAATAATTTTAAAAATATATAAAGTGGGTCTTTACAGATATTGAATTGTTTTTAACATTATTTAATTTAATTCCGAAATGCTAATGTAGAATAAATATTATCGATTTCAATATTTTAAAGGCGTTCTAGCCCTAATCACATTTAAATTCTATAAGTATATTAAAAACAATTTCTTTGATAACAGATTTAATGTAAATTGTTTTAAAAAATTAAGAACCTAACTCTACAACTTAAATTCTATATTAATAAAGACACACCATATAAACTAAGCAATATGATGAAAGAAATAAAAACTGGTTTTCCTAAAACTTTCACAACCTTTGTAAAATTTGTCTCAAAATACTCTGTACTATATGCAACGCAAGGATGAATTGGAGTAATCAGATATCCTAAGGAAAGTGAGGTGAAAATAAAAACGAAATCTAAAAGTGGCATGGTAGTACCTGTAAATTGGGCCAAATAAATAGGGATTACGATTGAAACAGGTAATTGAATGCGCCCCGTTGCAAATCCTAGAAAGAATCCAAGTATTATTAAGAGAAATAGTGATAAATCTAAACTAGCAATTTCCTCTGGAGCACCTGAAAGAATAAACACCTCTAAAAACAAAAACATTGAAAAAATTATTAATGGAAATCGCCAAATCTTCATTTTTTTTGATATATCCTTTATGTTTGAGAATTTATTTTTCCCAAACCTTAGAGCAAGCCAAATACTAAATATAAGACCGATAAAAAGGAAAAATTCAGGCACAGAGAAATCAAAAAATGTTCTCCCTATAAAATCTA
>SDBU01010638.1_pt1 | contig 10179 bp, 23 predicted proteins | sample 2277071 | NCBI WGS metagenome assembly SDBU01 (sample SAMN10397929, study PRJNA504765) | marine sediment metagenome | isolation source: marine sediment core GS08_GC12, 126 cmbsf | place: Arctic Ocean: Gakkel Ridge, Loki's castle | collected 2008 | reverse complement strand
TTCTCATACTCTAAATATGCCTTAGATTCTCTCGGCAAGTTTCCCGTGTATTCTTCTAGTGTTATTTCGCTCTCTTTCATGATTTTTCCCCTTTTATAAAACTTTTGTAAACTTTCGGGATGTCTATTCTGTTTTGTATGATGTGCAGCCACACCTCTACGTCATTTTGTCTGTCACCGTAATTATAAAAGTGGTTAAATAATGTCATTCCGTTTTTGCGAATGTCTCGCTTTATGTTACTTTCCATTGTCTTGGCTCCTTATATACAATCATTTCAAAATCTATTATATCGTCTAGCGTCTCCTCGTCTTGTGATAAAGTTTCCTCCATCTCTATAGATGAGCCATCGCTAAATGACCAGGTGTATTGTATGCATCTGTTATTAAAATCTGTGTAATCTATGCAAGCCAGTGTTTGCTTTATTGTTGTGTCCTTTAGCGCTCTAAATATTTCGCTTAGTTTTGCAAAGTAAGATACAAATTTCTGTGCCTCTGTTTCCGTTTTCATGTCGTTCTCCTTAACTGTTAATAAAGTGTGAGCTAACAAACGAGGACTGTTGTTTCTGTATTGGTTTTCTTATTAATATTTATCAGCTCACAAATACAGTTTAAATCAAAATTTAATAAATAGCAAGCGTTATTTAAAATTAAATTTAATTAATTTATTCATACTTTATTCATAAGCTTATTAATAAATAGCACATATAGTGATCATTTTATAAATAAGATTGTGAAAAATCATGATAGTGCAACAAATAAGGGGTTGTGTTATACTATTAAAATGAAATTTATTAAGCCAAAAAGATTGGCGGAAAACAACATCACCGCAGAACTTTATCATCGTATGCGATTACTCAATTTATTTTGTTATCTAGAGTATAAAGTAAAAGGGGTAGGAAGATTTGACATGGTAGTGATAAACATTGATGAAATTATATGCATTATTGAAGTAAAAAGCTACTCAACTCACAAACCGTTCAACTTTAAATCAAAACAGATGGAAAGATACAAAAGCCTAAAAATACCTGTGCTGGGGTGTGGACGTTTTGAAGAAATCAATGATACAATCTTAGCTGTTAAAGAGCTATTGTCGGAGGCATCGAAGACGACAGGGCAATAGCATCACATCCTTTACTGGTTTTGGGCACGTCAAAGGGGATAGGCACTCGAAAGTATAAGCCAAGACGTATGCGACTATCATCGCATTTAAGTTGATACGAGGTTAGCATAGATAGATATAGCTAATTGTCATATTTGACGAACGGCTCCGAAAAGCTGATCGATATTGGAAATGACTAGAGATTAAACCTCTTTTTTTAGGGGCTTAATCCCTCTATGTCATTTTCTCCGAACTCACCAAAAAGCTGATCTAATATCTAACTACACTTTAACTATATGATTGTTTTAGTTAAACTATACTTATAAACAGGGTTATTCACAAATTTGGTGTATAATTATGAAAACATGCACAACTGTTCGGAAATCCCGAACACTTCAATTGTTGTCGTGCCTTTAATGAGCAGAAATATAATTTGTCGCGTTTAAAATAGATTTTAATTTGTGGGGAAGTGTGATAGGCTTGCTAAGTCGCTGATACTCTTAGTCAAGAAAGATAGTTGAAGCAACATCTAGTAACTACGCTGTGACTTGATAGCAGTGTTATAATGCTTTGAAGTCGGCGACACATTTTAAAATTAGGAAATATTTATGACTGTAAAAACGAAACTTGAACAGAAATTTGTTAGACTGAAGGTTGATCTTGTACTTGATCTAAACTTGATAAGACACTTTTTTATACACGAAAGTGTAGAAACGAAGGAAATTAAGCGTTTCTTTAAAGCAACCGAAACGATTGAGTCACCAACGAGAACTCTAAAAATAGTTTTTCAAGAGACAACTCTTGTAATACGTGACGATGTTGACAAATCATTTAAAGAGTTATGCGAGTATTGTATGGTATAATAACTGTACATAATTTAAGCAGAGTAGGAACAGAGATGAGCGCAGATTTTAAACAGACATTGCAAGAAGCTATTGACGGAGTTGCAAAGATGATCAGCGAAGAAGACGCGGCGAGGAGGTGTAAGAGCATGGAAGCGAATACTGGTCAAGTACCTTGCAAGTGCGAAAGCTGGAACGCAGAAGCAGCAAGAATGGCTGAGTTTTTTGAGTGGCGCAATAAGCAGAAAGCAAGAGGCGCGCTGTTATTGACGCAAGAACAAATAAAAGAGCTACAGTTGAGACGTTTTTCTTTCGATGCTTTCATGAAAAACTTACACATAGAGGAATAATTATGCCAATAGTGAGCACATCATACAAAGAAGGGCAGTCAGGGAACCCCGCAGGGAAGGCTCCTGGCACTAAAAACAAAATGACAGAGCTTAGAGAGCACTTTATGAAGTCGGCTCCTGCGATCGTTACGCTCGTGCTAGAGAGAGCAGAGGCTGGCGATGAGGACATGATCAAGCTCGCACTTGAGCGTATTATGCCCAAGAAGCGCGAGGAAACCTATGTTAAAATACCTAATTTTGTTGGTAAAAACTATGCTGAAAAATGTAAAGCGTTGGATGAAGCGTTGGAGAGCGAATTAATCTCAGTCGAGATTTGTGAGAAGATGTGTAACATTATTAACAAGCGTTTTGAGCTTGAAGAAATTGATCGCAGACTGACTCTGCAAGATGAGCGGATTGCTCTGCAAGATATTAAGTTGAAGCAAGAGAGGGAAAATGAATGATTTCAAGCGCTTTGAGAAAAAACATTTTTGGGGCTCACATTATATAATCTGGCGTTGTGAAATTAATGAGCGAAAATGTTATGGTTCATATTTACGAATTTATTGGAAGTGCTGAAGCAGGAGCGTGAGGGATGAGCGATGAAGTTAGGCCAATTAATGACGATCCTTATTCGGGGTTATTGGATGATCACGTGGATATTAATTGTCATGTTATTAACATGGCTAATTTAGAGTGTGGAGATTCAATAGCTACGATGGAAAAGAAACTTAAGAAAGTTGTTTGTAAGGTGCTTGCTGATAGAAAGTATTTGTACAAGCTGGCTAAGGGCGAGCAATGAATCTCGATAAAGCAATAGCAAAATTAATATCTGAAAAACTAGCAACAGAAAACGATGAGTTTCTACAGGATGCTTTAGTGCAGATTGTCAAATCTGGTGACTTCATGACGTATGTCAGAGCAGATAAGTTTGAGGCATTTAATTGTACATATGAGCCGTACAGGATGAAAGTTGAGCTGGAGGCGGAGATTGCAAAGTTAAAGGAAGAGGTTGCACATTTGATAGTTGTTATAAAATGCGATAGAGGTGAGCAATGAGCGATACAATAACATTAACAGATGAGCCGATGAAAGAGTATTCAATCACAGAGCCAAAATATATCTGCAAAAAGCATGGAGAAGCTGAAGATTGGTTGAGAGTTGTTGATAAACAATATTGTTTAGAATGTTTGGTTGACGGTCTGCAACCGATGGAGTGTGTTAATGAGTGATACGTGCGAGAACTGTAGATATTTTAAAGCATCAAAATGTTTTAGATATCCGCCTATCTTGGTATTAGATAAGCATAATGTGTATAGCGGCATTCATGCTTCTGAAGTTATTCCTAGATATATTTCAGATCATCCTGATGTTTTGTTCGAGGGCTTCTGCGGAGAGTTTAGGATAACGGAAGAAGTGGAGGCCGAGCGAAGACAGAGGTCTGCTGAAATTAGAGGGGCAATTTGGGATGGTTTGTATGGTTTCCCAATAATCAGCAAAGAAGAGCAAGCCGGACGAGACAGGTCAGCAAAGCTTGAAGCTAGAGTTGCTTTGGCAGAAGCTGGTTATATAGAGGAAAACCAAGATGGCAAAGCTAACGACAAAGACTAGAAAGAAACTACCTACAAGCAAGTTCGCATTGCCTAGTGAACGGAAGTTTCCGGTTGATACCCGTGCAAGAGCAGCTAACGCAAAAGCACGAGCAACACAGGGTGTGAACAAAGGCACGTTAACACCAGCACAGAAAGCCAAGATAGACGCGAAGGCGAATAAGGTTTTGGGTAAGGGGAAGAAGTGATGTTTAAAAAATTATGGTATTGTTATTCAGAGGAAATAAAGGTTGCTTTTGTGTTATTTGCAGTTGGAATAGGTCTAGGGATTATTCTAGCTTGTATAAAGTAAGGGTAGGAAGGAGTAATGGATAAGAAATTAAAAAGTAATTATAAAACCATTCAATTGCTACTTGCTTCCATTTCTGATGAACACAAGCAAATTAAATTTGTTATGCAGCAAGTTGTTTCTTTAATTTATTATGATTTAGAATATTTTGAAAAAGTTCCAGAGCGGGTGGCCGCGCACGGCAGCAGTGATGGGATCACGGAAGAGGAAGAAATAGATAGTTAACTGAGGATAGGAAACAATGCCAGAAGATGAAAAAATTGAAAGTATTTTATTAGATAGTGAGAATTTATTAAATTCTGATTATATTAATGAATGCTATAAACGTTTATCTATCCCATGCAAGTTTGTGAAGGACGGCTATAAGTATAAGATTTCTCATGTTGATAATCCTTGCTATAATTTATATTACATTAAATATGATGGTGAAGAGATTGGGGGAAATCTTATTCGGAAATATCTTCAACTTGTTTTTGATTTTAACGCCGATAAGGGGTGAACTATGTCTGGAGGTATGAGTGAGCAAGAAGTTTTAGAGGAATTAGCTATTCTTATGCACAAAATAAAACAAGAGTTAATTTTTGAATTTAATCCTTCTAAAAATAATAAAAGATTATATGATTTGTACGCTGGACATTATGAAAATCTTTCAGATGTTCAAAAAAACATTTTCAGGGCTGATGCTAGTCAAATATACAATCTATTTGAAGAACATGGGTGCTTAGATTACTAACGCCGATAAGGGGTGAGCTTGTTAAAAATATTTAAAAGAAAAAAAATTAAAATTATTCCTGAGTGCTATATTGAGGATGATTTCACTAAGTACAAAGAAATCAGCGAAGATAGTGAGTATTTTTTGGATAACCAGAGATCTCAAATCGCTATTGTGGAGAACGACGATATTGCTTATATTCAGCAGTCCATTCATAATGTGATTAATTTCAAGGGAATTGTTTTTTTAGTGTATTATTCCTACCAAACAGGTAAATCATATTTTTATAAAATAAATGATGAAGAAGGTTAAGAGATGATAAATTGTGTTTGTGATTATTGTAGAACAGAGTGTGATAACTACATGACTATAGAAAATAGAGCGAAGATTGATTCACAATTTTGTTCTTATGATTGCGCAATACAAGCTTTTTGTTTAGAGTTTAAGTCTAATTGGAATGAAAAAGCATTTAATGAATGGTTGGATCTGATAATAACTAAAATGAAAAAAATTCAGAAATATGATTTATCAGACGAAATCACAGAGGATGAGCAATGATATCAAACGTACATTTCGTTGAAGATATTGTCGCACAAGCGTACGAACAAACTAGAAAGCATGGCTACAGAGTAAATGATAATAGTATATTCATGCGACAGACTTTCGCAGCATGGGGTTGTATTTTAGATGTTTTGGTGATTGCAGAGGGATTGGTTGGATTAAGTTTTATAGCGCAGAGGGGTGATTGATGAAATGGTTTTCAAGAAAAAAACTTAAAGAAGAGCCTGCACCGATGAGTTCTTTAGAGTTTCTGGAAAAGCATAAAGGAAATGATACTTGGTGTCCTGATAATGTATATGCTCGTTATTGTACATTTGCGATTAACGATACAATGAAATATCTTAAAAATAGATTTCCAGGCAATCCTAGAATTGATGAAATAATAACAAAGTTGTTGCATGTAAACTTAGACTTATGTCCAATCATAGAGGCATTACGAATCATTGATTCTAATAACTATGATAACGGCACATCTAATTTAGCGAAACGTCGTCAAGCTGACTTAGCGAAAATGCGCCAATATAGGCCTGGAAGAAAGATAATATAAAAAAACAAATAGGAAATATAAATAATGAGTAGGTATAAAATTGGAGAGCTAGTAGTTTTAGATCTGGGGATTGATTTATTTTCTCCTCAAATAGCAACAGTGCATTATGTTGATGAAAGCGCATTAGGGGACAGATATTGGTTATGTTTTGGAATTAATAGAATTGACGGATCTTATCCTGAGTTTGCAATATTTAAATTGTCAGATCAAAACGAAGCTATATTAAATCAACATTATAGAAAAGAAGATTTGCCGACAAATGCCATTTCAAACGAAAGCACAGAATCTAGCTAGACTAGAAAAAAGAGAACAATCAGCAGACTTTAAAGAAGTCGTTCATCTCACGCGTCAATTTAACTTCGGATTGCATGTCAATAGCGAAATACCAGTTACTTACGTCCAGAAAGGATCTCTCTTAAACTTTCATAGATCAGATGCAAGATTCAAACTTATCGTTGGCCCGTTTGGTTCTGGTAAATCATCGGCTTGTTGTGCTGAAATCATTCACTGTGCGTGCAATATGCCGGTGATGAATGATGGCGTTCGTCGGTCTAAATGGGCGATCATTCGAAACACAATGGGCGAACTAGAATCAACTACTTTGCAAACTTGGCTTCAGTGGTTTGGAAAATTAGGTGTTGTTAAACGTACCAAAAAACCATTGTTGACATACAAATATGAGTTTAATGATCCTGGTGGAAAGGTTGAACTAGAATTAATCTTCATTGGTCTTGATAGCGAACAAGATACTGAAAAACTAGAGTCACTTGAAATAACGTGTGCTTATGTTAATGAAATGCAACACGTACCGAAGGGAATCATCGAGCATTTAATGGGAAGAATCGGACGTTTTCCGAAAAAAGATCAATTAGAGGATGACTATTACGACTGTATCATTGCAGATACAAACCCACCGGATGAAGACCATTGGATTTATAAAAACTTTGAAGAAGATCCAATCAAAGGATCTGTGGTATTTCATCAACCGTATGGCTTAATTAAAAACTCAAATGGCGAATGGGTTGATAACCCGCTTGCGGATAACTTTGAAAATCTGAAAGTTGGTTATTATTATAATATGGCTCAAATGGCCAGATGGGGTGAGGAGTATATCAAAGTAAAATGTCGCGGTGAGTACGGTATTGTTATTATCGGAAAAAGAGTCTTTCACGAATATAACGATGACTTGCACTCTGCGCACGAAGTACCAGTTTTAAAAGATCTTCCTGTCCTCGTTGGTGTTGACTACGGTTTAACGCCGGCGGTTGTGTTAACACAACAGAAAGAAAACGGACAATTAAGAGCGTTCAAAGAGTTCACAACAGATCGATCAGGTATCAGAAGATTATTGCGTGATGTTGTAATTCCGTATATAGAAACCAATCTTGAGGGTTATGAAGTAATTGGGATTGGTGATCCGTCAGGCGCAACGCCAAAAGATACGGATGAGTTCTCGTGTGAAGATATCGCAAAAGAAGAGGGGCTTGAAATAAACTCAGCTAAAACGAATGTCATTGAACCGAGACTAGAAGCGGTACGTTCTTATCTTATTAAGTTGGTTGGTGATGGCGAACCAGGATTTATTCTTTCGCGCACAGGTTGTCCTGATCTTAGAAAGGGTTTTATGGGCAAATATTGTCTTTTGAGGATGAGAGTTAGAGGCGACGAAAAATATCACGAGAAGCCAGACAAATCTCATCCATGGTCTGATGTCCAGGATGGGTTGCAGTATGTCGCTTGTGAGTTCGGCGGAAATGGGTTAAGATTCAGAAAGCCAGATATTGACTATTCTATGTTCAACAACCCGGAAAGGTTCTGATGAGTACAAAATCTAAACAGAAAAAAGAGACAGATGAAGAAATACTGAGCAGAATTGACAAAAGAGCAAATGATTGGTTCTCTTATTTTCGAGAAAATAACGAAAACTATGATATTGACACGAAGTTTGTTTATGCAGAAGATGGTCAGTGGACAGACATTGAAATAGCAGAATATACTCAAGAAAAAAAACCGCGAATGACATACAACATGCTGCCACGATTTACTTTAAATCTTCAGGCTGAGTTTGCTTTAAACAATCCTGATCTACAAGTGACCGCTGTTGATAATACAAACACACCGCAGCAAAAAGTAGATTTGTTGAGTGATGTTACTCGAAGTATTTCTTTTGATTCTCGAAATGACATTGTTTTTCAGACAAGTTTTGGTTGTGCGCTTATTGGTGGGTATGGAGCGTATGGTATTTCAGTTGTACCCGAAGCCGTGATGAGCTTCAATCAAACGCCCAGACTATATGCAATTAATGATCCGACAACATGCTTTTGGGATCAGTCGGCAACAGATCCAGATAAGGGCGATGGTTCATTTTGCGGTCGATGTTTTTCAATGGCAAAAGATGAATTCAAAAGCAAGTGGCCGGATGAAGACGCACCCGAATCATATTCATGTGCTGATTCATTTTCTCGTAGTTTTAATTGGCTCACGGATGAAGATATCGTTTTGATTGATTACTATGAAAAAGAATTCTTCAAGAGAAAGATTGCGCAAATAAGTAATGGTTCGGTTATGGACTTTGAAGACGCTGAAAAGTTCGTGAAGAGATCGAACAGTATTAGACGAAAGAATATCCAAAATGCACAGGATTTTGAAGCGTCTCTTACTGCAGCATCAACGCCAGAATTAAAGATCGAACAAGAAGCAACGGTCGATGATTTTAGAATCAGGTTTTATCGTGCGATCAAAGGCACTATTCTTGAGCGCTCAGAATGGGACGGTAAAATATTACCAATCATTTTCCAGGCTGGATCTTCAAAGTGGGTTGACGGGCGTGAGAAAACAGTATCATTCATTCACTGGATAAAGGACGCTCAACGATCCTATAATTATTCGAGATCAGAGTATTTGTATCGCATAAAATTAACTCGCTATGAACCGTATATTTTAAGTGAAGATAATGTACAAGGACATGAAAAAGAATGGAAAGAAGCACACAGGGCGCGTTCTGCATTAATATATAGAAAAGATACGCAAGGAAATAAGCCGGAACGGCAAGCAACACAGGAAGTTCCGCAAAGTTTACTATCAGAAATGAATCAGTCATTATCTGATATTCAGAATATACCAGGACGATTCGATGCAAACTTAGGTGCACAAGGTAATGAAACGTCTGGTGTGGCAATTCAAAGTAGACAAGCACCAGGTAATATGAACGCTTTTATGTTCTTTGAAAATGCACGGCTTGCTTATGAATCGGGTGCGCGCGCAATTACTGAATTAGTTCAAAAGATATTTGATACTGAAAGAAGTGTTATGCTGAAAAAACGAAATGGTAATACTCTCTCTATTGTTATCAATAAAGATGAAGATACAGCATTACCCGAAGGTGAGATGAATGTTGTGGTTACTATTGGTGCAAGTTTCGAGCAACAACAATCTGCTGCAATAGAACAGTTATTATCGCTTGTTGCGGCTTTACCAGAACTTGGACAAGTTGTACCGGATCTTGTTGTTGAAAATCTAAACATTAAGAATGCACCTCAACTTGTGCAGCGTGTTAAAGACTTTGTTTTAAATCCAATGATTGTCGCGCAAGAGTCCGGTGATCCTAAGAAAATTCAAGCAGCACAGCAACAAGTTCAACAGCAACAGCAATTAAAACAAGCTCAAGAACAATTACAAATGTTAATGCAAAAGACGGCTGCTCAAGATGATCAGATTCGCGCGAACGCATCACAACTTAGCGCTCAAGCCAATATGATGAATGCTCAGACAAATAGACTAGAAGCAGAATCAAAGGGCGTAAATGAGTCACAAAAAGCAGAAGCAGAAGAGAATAAGGCACAGATGTCGCTCTTGACGCAGATTGTTAAGACAGGTGGCGAACTTGAAAAAATACAACAAGATCAAATACCATAACTGTGTTATAATATAGCCCTTAAAATAAAAACACCGAGGTCATAAAATGAAATATATTATTGCACTTTTTATCTTTTCAACACTTTTCTATGCGATACCATCGAATACTTTCGCTAATTCTAAGATAACTCAAAAAACCATGTTTGAGTGCTCAATGATATCTGGAATGAAATCGTATGGTGGTTCGTCTGCGTGGTGGGGAAAATGGAGAGAGGTTGGTACGGGTATAGGTCTGCATGATTATTTTGCATCAAATAGTTCCTGAAAAATAAAAAA
>SDBU01010637.1_pt1 | contig 10179 bp, 9 predicted proteins | sample 2277071 | NCBI WGS metagenome assembly SDBU01 (sample SAMN10397929, study PRJNA504765) | marine sediment metagenome | isolation source: marine sediment core GS08_GC12, 126 cmbsf | place: Arctic Ocean: Gakkel Ridge, Loki's castle | collected 2008 | reverse complement strand
ACGTGGTCAGACTGTCCGCGCCGTCGTCCTGCCCGGTGACGATCGTCGTCCACTGCTTGGACTTAACACTGAGATTGTCCACGGTGATGTTACCGACCTGCGAAGTCTTGAATCCGCCTTTGCTGGAGCAGATCTGGTATTCCATCTTGCTGGTATTGTCACCATCATGCCTAGCATGAAAAAGGCTCTCGAGCTAGTAAACGTTGGCGGCGTGCGAAATGTAGTAGCAGCCTGCCGAATCACCGGTGTTCACCGCCTTATCTATACCAGTTCTATTCACGCTATTGCCGAGCCGCCGCATGGCACAGTGATTGACGAGACTCAGCCTTTCGATCCAGACCGCGTCTTGGGTGACTACGCCCGCAGTAAAGCTCGTGCTACACTACTTCTTCTCGACGAAGTGCGTAAGGGAGGACTTAATGCCGTCATTTGCTGTCCGACAGGTGTTATTGGCCCCTGGGATTATGGGATATCCAATATTGGCCAGCTTATACTTGATTTCGCCAGTGGGCACTTGAAGTCATATGTAAGAGGTGGCTACGATTTTGTAGATGTGCGTGACGTGGTTTGTGGTCTTATCCTTGCTGCTGATAAAGGGCAACAGGGGCGTCACTATATCTTCTCTGGTGCACAGGTGCAAGTCTTAGAACTGATGAAAGAACTGGGAAGTAATATCGGCCACCCTGCTCCTACCTATGAGATACCACCTATAGTAGCCCGAGCTGCTGGTGTGCTTGCGACTGTATATTACCGATTATTACGGAGACGACCTGTTTTCACTGCTTACTCAATTGATGTGCTAAGGAGTAACTCTCTGGTGAGTTCAGCACGGGCACGTGAGGAACTTGGGTTTACAACCAGACCCTGGCAGGATTCTGTCCGAGATCATGTTGAATGGTTTCGTGCTAAGGGGATGCTGCCAAAACATCACTAATTTGGAAAACCTGTCACCACTGCACGAACATTGGGATGTATGTCCAGCCATGCGTATAGCTGTTTAATTCCATTTAGCTTTACGATTTAATGAATGTCGCCACTAAACGGACATCGGCATGTTTGTTCGTTCGTAGATAATATCCCATAAATGTAAGCAAAACAAGTTATCATACTATGTTAAAAATTGTTCCTTTTTTTGAGTATTTATCCCCCTTCAAATAGTCTTTTTCTAACATTTTACCTGGACTAGTTTTTTGGGGGGCAGGTCATATACATTCTGGCTGATTGTTGGCTCAAATCGTTAAAGGGCCCTTTATAAACACGCAAAGAGTCCTCTACATGCATCGTTCTAGAGCGTTATCTGTCATTGTTCACGGCCGGAAAGTATGTTGTGGACGACAAGAGCTAGCAGCACTACGATTGCTAAGCCACATACGAAGAAAAAAAAGGTTCGATTCCAGTTCGATCCAGCATCCTAAAGCTAGCTCTACCTAGAGCTTTGGTAATCTCATCCTGTTGTTGATCCTAACCTGGTCACACCACAACTTTCTAGATTCCAATTGTCGAGTGGATGTTATTGTAAAAATGATGGTGTTGCCAGAGGAAGGAGATGTGGGGGAGAGGATTGTTAAATTATTTATAGTAAACCCAGACGCTTAAGTCTGATACACATTGCCGACTGTGGAACAGCAAAGATTTGTGCCATCTTGCTTAAGTCATTAACCTCTGCCCACTTTTCCTTTACCCACTTTCTAGGCATCAGGATACACGCGGCGAAGTGGGTAGCCAACAGCTCATTGAAAGACCCCCCCCTAGTCCCTCTCTTCCTAAACACAGGGGTGGTTTTACAATGGGCTATGATGTGGAAAGCCTCATGAAATATAGTAAATCTACGTATACTAGGTTTGTCGTCGTACTTAAGTTGTATTACCCATCTGTCCCTCAGACGCCAGATGGCACCATGATAGGTTTTTAATGGCAATAGGTGGATTTCTATGGGATGCTGCTCGTCAACCAACGAAACAAGCTTGATCGGCACTGGTGGGCAGCGAACCCTTCCCTCTTTGAGGATCTCCTGTGCCAACATCTCCACCATTATAAATATTCCACTGCATATCCCATGTTTTATAAAACCATAGTTACTGAGCTTAAATTGCCCGGAATCCTCTAATTGAGCGATTCGTTTTCTATTGTCATCAGGGCACAAGACATCCCTCTCCCAGATGTGGCAAATACTACGGAAAGGGCAGTGTTCACCGTCACCGCTGGCTAAATAAGACCACAGCTTGTGTTCCCACCTAGGACTTTTTCCTCCCATATCTTTTACCCCTCCGACGTTCAATCAGGTCTTCTATCATCGTAATCAAGTCTTCATCAAGTTCGGCCGGGTACTTCTCAGAAGCATACTCGCGAAACTCAGGCCACTCAGAAGGCCTCTTCCCAGCTATTCTAGGCAGGTGACCAGCGATGGAAAGAACTTTCTCTAGGGGAATACCAGCATATTCAGCCAACCTCCTGCAGGATTTGGTACTAGGGACATCCTCACCGGAAAGCCAGCGGCTAACGGTAGCATGGCTGACACCTAAACCAGCTGCCAGTTGACTTGGTAAGCGTTTACGACGACGCATTACCTCCTTCAGCAATGAAACTATAGGGACATCTTTTGTGCTCATGCTTACATTTTATAATGACCAAAAAAACTTGTCAACAGTGGAAAAAGGTAGTCCACCAAGAATAGCTTTATCACCCTTCTTCTAAGCAGAGCGGGGATTAAGTATGGGTCAGGTTGGGGAAAAAAGACTGCCAACCTCTTGACATTCGCCCAACGGCAAATTATAATAGGCACTGTAATGTCCGTAAAGGAACACTTTACTACCGCACAGGTAACATATGGGCAAAAAGGTAACCTGCCCCAAATAATTGTACCACATCTTAAGTTAGAGTTACCGGTATATTCAATGGTTGTTTCGCCTCAGGAGCGGGAGGCTTATACTGACCATGTATGCCCTCTTTCTAATCTCCGGACTAACATTATGAATGGACTAGTTTTGGGGGACAGGTCGGAAGCATCCACAAAGGAACAAGATAGCCCTAAAGTACTATTGCATCGTGGAAGTCAGTTGTTAGAATTTAGATGGTGGTTTGTATTCAAAATGAAGGATTGCCCGTCCATCCTAGTAGTAGATGATGACCAATACCTGACAGATCTGCTTGAGCGCATTCTTAAGGAGGAAGGCTATCAAGTTACTAAGGCCTATGATGGCAATTCCGCACTTGCACTTTTAGAAAAGGGGTATAGGCCAAACTTGATTGTCTTAGACATTATTATGTCAGGCGTGGATGGTTTTGAGGTGCTTGAATTTGTCCGAAGTCGCTACGACATTCCCGTCATCATGATTACCGCGAAGCGAGATGAAAAAACCCTGCTTGACGCTTTTAATGGTGGTGCCGACGACTACATGAAGAAACCTTTCAGGATGCTTGAACTTTTGGCTCATATCAAGGCAAAGCTAAGACGTGCGGGACCAGGAGTTACATAACTGAAGAAGAGGTAGATGTAAATCATGATTGCGATACATGACATTACCAATCGCAATTGGACAGAAAAGAAATGGCATACACACTATATTTATTATCTTTGATTATCTCGGCGGCGGTAGCAGTTGCACTGGCGTTCTACTTATGGCAACGTCGCTCTACGCCTGGTGCAACTCCTGCGATATGGTTGATGCTGGCTGTGGTTGTATGGTCGTTGGGATACGTTCTGCAATTCAAGAGTACTGAGCTATCTGGTCAAATCTTTGCCACCAATATTCAATATCTTGGTATAGTCACCGTACCGGTGATGTGGTTTGTTTTTTCACTCGAGTATACCGGTCATGATAAATGGCTGACGCGCCGCAATCTATTCTTGTTGGCAATTGTGCCCTTTGTCACGGTGGTACTTGCCTGGACTAACAGCTTTCACGGTTTGATGTGGTATGGCAGGCATCTGGAGACCACCGGCCCGTTTACAGTGATAGCCAAGACGTACGGCTTATGGTTTTGGGTCCATACATCGTACTCTTACCTTCTAATGTTATTTGGTATGCTCATTCTGCTTCGGAGGCTTTTTCGACCCCCACGGCTATACCGTGGGCAGTCCATTGCTCTGCTGATTTGTGTAGTTGTACCTTTGGTATGGAATGTGCTCTATATTTTTCAGTTGGCCCCAATCTACCGTTTGGATCTGACACCCTCCGCTTTCACAATATCTGGGCTGGCAATGGCCTTTGGACTCTTTCGGTTCCGGCTGTTGGATGTCATACCGGTGGCACGGGATGCCATAATAGAATGTATGAGCGATGGTGTCATCGTGCTGGATAGACAGAATCGGTTCGTAGATCTCAATCTGGCTGCAGAACATATTGTTGGCTATCCCACCTCAGAGATAATTGGGCAACCAGTTGACTGTGTGCTATCCGGGCAACCGGAACTAGTTGAACTCCTTCGTGATGTGACAGAGGCACGGGTAGAGGTCGTAATTAAAAAAGGTGAAACACAGCGCTACTACGAATCACACATCTCTCCACTACATGACCGACGTGGCCGTCTCACCGGTCGATTGATTATCTTACGTGACATCACCGAGCATAAGCTAATTGAGATGCGAAATAAGGAGTTGGAGGAGAAGGCTTACCTAGCCAACCGATTGGCTGCCATAGGTGAGATGGCATCAGGCATTGCCCACGAGATAAATAATCCACTTGCCTCCGTTATTGGTTATGCAGATTGGCTGCTGGAACGCGATATTCCTAAAGAAATCAGGGGAGATTTAGAGATAATAAATAGAACAGCTAGGCGTGTATCTGAAATTGTAAATAGATTACTCACCTTTGCTGGACAGTATGAAGCGAAGCGAGACTATATCGACATCAATCGGGTCATAGAAGCCGCTATTGAGCTACGAGCCCATTCACTTGTGAATAATAATATGGAGGTTGTCAATCAGTTGGACCCAAATCTGCCGAAGACCATGGCTGATAGTGGTCAACTACAGGAAGTATTCATCAACCTAATAGTAAATGCCGAGACATCGATGAAGGAATCCCATGGTGGAGGTAAACTTCTAATTAAGACAGAGACAGTTGATAACAATATGCTCATATCTTTTAAAGATGATGGTTTGGGTATAACTAGGGAGAACCTGGATAAGATATTCCAACCCTTCTTTACTACTAAGGATGTAGGCAAAGGGACAGGGCTTGGATTGAGCATATGCCATGGAATAATAAGCACACATGGCGGCAGAATATATGCCGAAAGTGAGTTTGGCAAGGGTATCACTTTTTTTATTGAATTGCCCGTAGTCATTGAAGACAAACAACAGAAACGGACAGAACCACCTCCTAAACGACCAGATAAGCCTGTAGAAGCCAAGATACTCGTAGTGGATGATGAGCCTGAAATTCGAGAATTATTAAGCATGGTATTAAGTAAAGAAGGATATGAGGTAGAAACGACAGGTAATGCTGTTGATGTCCTGGAGAAGCTAAAGGGTAAGCAATTTGATCTGATACTGCTTGATATCAAGATACCAGGCATGTCTGGCATCGACTTATATCGGCATTTGGAAGAGACAACTCCATCAACAGCTAAAAATATCATATTCATAACCGGTGATGTTATTGGGGCGAATACTCGTGATTTTCTAGCTAAGGTCGAAGCTCCTTATATTACCAAGCCCTTTAATATCAGACAGTTAAAAGAGGACATAGACCATATATTGAGGAAGGGTAAATAGGGGTTCATGATGCTAGGCTTTACTAGGACTCTTGTATTAAGGTAGCACCGCTAGGAATCGAAGATTAGAAAGGAGAGCAAAATGGGGAGTAGCTCGTCTATCCTACTAGTAGATGATGACCTAGACCTGATAAACATACTCGAGCGCATTCTTAAGGAGGAAGGTTATCAAGTTACTAAGGCCTATGATGGCGATTCGGCACTTGCGCTTTTGAAGAAGCACAAGCCAGACTTGATTATCTTGGATATTATGATGCCAAATGTAGATGGTTACACCACTTGCTCTATAATTAAGAGTAACGAGGCAACTAAGGAAATTCCTGTTATCATTCTCACTGCCCTAAACAATAAACTCAACAAGGAGCTTGCCAATGAGGTAGGTGCTGATGGCTACATAATCAAGCCATTTAGTTCTCGGAACTTACTAGATACTATTGCCCAATTCCTGCTGACCTCCCCCGAATAATTGTACCACATCTTAAGTTAGAGTTACCGGTATATTCAATGGTTGTTTAGCCTCAGGAGCAGGAGGCCTATATTCCAGTGAACTATGTGGTCGGACCTGATTGTATTCCCTCCTCCATTCCTCAATCAGTATCTTCGCTTCAGTCAACATAGTAAATATCTCCCGGTTGAGCAACTCATCCCTGAACTTACCATTAAAGGACTCTATGTATCCATTCTCCCATGGACTTCCCGGTTCTATGAATAGCGTTTTCACCCCCAACCGGTTCAACCAAGCGCGTATCGCCTTTGCTGTAAACTCGGGACCATTATCCGACCGAATGTATTCCGGGGTGCCTCTAAAAACAAAAAGGTGAAACAGCTGGTCAATGACGTCCTGTGAGCTGATGTGGCGGTCAACTACCATAGCCAAACACTCTCTGGTAGATTCATCCATGATGGTGAGTATCCGAAATGCCCTGCCATCAGATGTCCTTGCTGCCACAAAATCATAGCTCCAGACATGGTCCTTGTGCTCCGGTCTGAGCCTGATACAGGAGCCGTCATTCAGCCATAAACGACCCCGTTTTGGCTGTTTCTGTGGCACTTTCAGCCCTTCCTTTCTCCAGATCCGCTCAAAACGCTTATGATTCATCTGCCAGCCTTCCTGATTTAATAACGCAGTAATCCTGCAATACCCGTACCTGCCATATTGAGTCGCCAATTCAATAACATGAGCTACTAACTTTTCTTCCTCACTCCTAACATTAGGAATATGGCGCTGATTGGCTCTAACCTGCCCAAGTATCCTGCATACCCGTCGTTCCGAAACAGCAAATGTTTGACATACATGCATCACCACTTTGCGTCTCTTTGACGGGCTTAGAAATTTTCCCGGGCAGCCTCTTTCAATATAGAGATATCAAGGGATAGGTCTGCCACCAGCTTCTTCAGCCTTCTGGCCTGTTCTATCCTCATGCCACCTTACTCTCTGCGCCAGCGATAGTAGGTCTGTTCGGTTACCCCTATCTTCCTGCTGGCTTCTCCGATGGTGGCTCCCTGGCTTAAGAGGACTTCAGCCTCGCGCAGTTTGTTGATGATCTGTTCAGGTGTGTAGGTTTTCCTGACCATGTATTCCCCCTTTCTAAATCCTTAGTCTAACATTACAACTGGACTAGTTTTTGGGGGGTAGGTCATTCCGCTCCTTCAAAGGATAGAGAGATTAAATATAAGGGAAGGTTCTAAGCATAACCAAAAACCTATTGACAAAAGGCAAAATTGGTGTTAGAATTGTCCGTATGCGGACAAATTATGACCCTATACGTAATATCACTGTGGGGAGAAATACCTCTCTAAACTGACTGAACAGGAAGATAACATCAGCCAATTTGCTTTAGAAGGAGGTGCTAGGAAAGATGGAGGCAAATGAGTTCTGGTTAGTCCTAGTTAGTGGTGTAGTTATAGGGTTGCTGCTGAGTATGTCAATCAGGTGGATAGGTAGAAGACTATTAAGTGGAACCCAGCAAAAAGGAGGTGGTGGCAATAGAAGATGAATTAAAAAATCCGCCCTCAAAAAGATAAGGAGGTTTATAATATGAAAGGTAAATTTATTAGAGTTTTAATCGCCCTGGTGCTGGTGCTCAGCTTCAGCCTGGTGACAGCAGTGCCGGTGAGGGCGGACGTGACAGTAACGCCAGCAAGTGGCGGCGGTGCCATCTCGGCGGATGATTACGGCACAGCAACTTGGACATCTTTGACAGGCCCGGTGATAGCGGAGAGTGCAGCTGCAGAGATTGGCACCGGAACGATTATATTCACTGTGCCCAGTGGGCTTGAGTTCAACCCAGCGCAAGATGTGACTGCAGCCGTTACGGGGAGCGCAACTCTGCTTGTGTTGGCATCGGCTACGGCTACTCCCACAGCAACAACAATCACCTTCACAGTGAACTCAGTAAGTGCTACTAATCCAAGCACGATAACCTTTTCCGACATCCAAGTCCGCCCAACAGCAGGCACGGTGGCAACTGGTAACATCCTCACGACGGGTTCAGGATCTGTCATAGCAGGTGTTACCCATGGAACAACCAACTTCGGCACCCTTACTATGGTCGCTGGTGTTGTTACCAAATTGGCGTTTACAGTGAACCCTGTTTCGGTTTCGGGTCTGGTGTTTAGTACTCAGCCTACTATTGAGGCACAGGACCAGTATAGCAACATTAACACCAGCTTTGCTGATGATATTACTATTTCGGTTAAGACGGGTCCTGGCGCGCTTGACATAGGTACGGCGACTCAGGCAATGACTAGTGGTACTCTGACGACTTCAGGGTTAGGTTATACTGCTACCGCAGACCAGGAGGATTTTACATTAGCAGCGAATGATGCCGGTAATGATTTGACTGAAGGCGTGTCGGGTACTGTGACCTGCGATGTAATTGCAACCCAATTAGTCTTCACCACACAGCCGGCAGCCGGTGCTAACAGCGGAGCGTTACTCGGAACGCAACCGATTGTAACTGCTAAGGACGCTGGTAATCTTGTTGATACAGGTTTTACTGAGACGGTTACCATCACGGCAGATGTTGGTACCTTGAGTGGCGATGTTGACATAGCAGCAGTATTGGGGGTAGCCGAGTTCACTGACCTCGTTCATACTGCTTCAGCAGATAACCAGGTTACCACCCTGACAGCTAATGACGAGGATGGTGTGGACACAAACCTTCCAACAGTTAATGCAGACACATTCACGACCCTGGTAATCGCAACCAAGCTCGTCTTCACCACACAGCCTGCGGGCTCGGTTTCGGGCATTGCTTTAACCACTCAGCCAGTTGTTGAGGCACAGGATGCAGCCAATGTGTTGGATGAGGACTATGTAACAAATGTAGTAGCCTCCGAGGACGATGCCGGTGCACTATCAGGTACAACCACGGTCACCCCGGTAGCGGGTGAGGCCACCTTCACCGACCTGGTTTACACCGCAGCGGTAGACGGTGAGACATTCCAGATTGACGTTACCTCCGGCACGCTTACCGGAGCCACTTCTAATGGTGTGACCTGCGACGTAGTGGCAACCAAGCTGGTGATAGTAACTCAACCTGATGGCGCTGTCACTAATGTAAATCTTGTTTTGCAGCCCGTTATTAACGCTGTAGACGCTGATGGTACTCTTGATACCGGTTGGACAACGAAAGCTGAAGTTGTTAGGGAATCAGGAACCGGTACTGTTACTGGAGCAGATGTTAGTCCAATGGTGTCTGGTGTGGCTACCTTTACCGATGTGAAGGTTGTTGAATCACCTGTTACTCATGATTCATATACATTGAGGTTCACCTCTAGTGGTTTGACTTATGTAGTTTCTGATGCGTTCAAAGTTTACGATAAGATACTGGATTTGAACAACAATGCCTGGACCTTAATCTCAACGGACGACTATATCATCAGCACCGGTGGCGACACGTCAGCGTTTGAAGGCTCAGTATCGCTGAAATACGTATATACCGGCAGCAGTTACGTGACGGCAACAGTTGCTGACATTAAGCCGGTAGAGGCGCTCTATCTAAAGACGACCGGTAGTGATGGGTTGGTCGGCCTTAACTATTCGACAACAGCTTCACCGGGAGCCAGCATCAAAAGCCTGCTTGCCGGCTGGAACCTGGTAAGCAGCGCCACTTCAACGGCGGCGGGCACGGTTCTATCTCCGTTGCGCTATGTTGATGTAGGAGAGCAGGAGGGAACAGGCCTGGCGACGCTGGTAAGCCAAGGAAGCTACAATATCAATACGGCTGATTGGTATATAGATGCAACTACCTGGACAAACGTAACAGGTACAATGAACCCGTTTGATGGCTACTGGGTTTACATGAACGCTGCCAAGAGCTTTGGAGTGATTCCACAATAACTTGTTCTAGGGGGGGGCGGCTAATCGCCCCCCTTCAACCAAGGAGGAATAGATTTTGAGGAGAATACCTACTTTTTTACCGGGAGGTCCTCTTTTGCTGCTTGTTCCTGCTCTTC
>SDBU01010636.1_pt1 | contig 10180 bp, 10 predicted proteins | sample 2277071 | NCBI WGS metagenome assembly SDBU01 (sample SAMN10397929, study PRJNA504765) | marine sediment metagenome | isolation source: marine sediment core GS08_GC12, 126 cmbsf | place: Arctic Ocean: Gakkel Ridge, Loki's castle | collected 2008 | reverse complement strand
GCTTTAATAAGTCGCGACCGGTTTTTTCTCAAAGAAGAAGTACTCAGTCAAAATCCCAGGATAACTCGAAACGAGTGGGGTGTAGTCAAACGTTATACTGAAGAAGTAACCCCGATTCCCATAGAAGCACCCATCAAATCAGAGAAAGACCTGGAAAGCTACCAACTACCCAATCCTGACGATGAACACCGTTTCGAGCAAATACGCCAGTGGGCTAAGCGCTACCAGGGCGAGCGAGCTATCGTGGCTTTCGTCACTGACCATAACTCTCTAACCAGTGATTTATTGGATTTCTCAGAGCGTTTGATGGCCTTTTACACCAATCCGGAACTGGTGCTGCGCGTAAATGAGATAGTACTTGACTATCAGCTGCGATATATCAGGAATGTCATCTCAGCCGGTGCCGATATTGTCCATTTCTCGGGTGACTGGGCCTATAAGAACGGCCCTATGTTCTCACCGGAGCACTATAATAAATTTGTGCTGCCTCCGTTTAAGGCTATGGTTCAGGAGGCAAAAAAGGGCGGTGTCTATGTTATGAAGCACTCCGACGGCAACTGCTGGTCGCTTCTGGACGGCATTGTTGATGCCGGGACTGATGCCTTTCACCCGATGGACCCCATGGCTGACATGGATATTGGCGAAGGAAAGCAGAAGTACGGAGATAAGCTTTGTCTGATGGGTAACGTGAACTGTGCCACTACGTTGAGCTTCGCCACTGTGGAGGAAGTACGACAGGAAACCAAAGATGTCATACGCAAGGCTGGTATCGGGGGGGGGCTCATTATCAGCTCCAGCAACACCATACACTCAGCTGTCAAACCGGAGAACTATGTAGCGATGGTACGCACCATCAAGGAGTACGGCCAGTATCCGCTGGATATTAAAGCACTGAGTTGAGCACGGCAGGGGCTCACCAGTGTCTGTTTTCTGTGTTGATCAAGCAACCAGTTAGAGAAGAAGGCTCTATCAAGCACTAACGGTTCCTTAGTTCTGAACACAGAGTTACTACCAGAGACATCTATGAAAGAGAGCTGCCTTATATCCGATTTTACGATCCACGATATACCCGTGTCATCTTGATATAGAAAAAACAGTGTTTCTGCGATTTCACCCGCACCATCAAAAAGTAGTTTAGCTGGTAGAGCTGGCTGAATTCAACTACATAATCTCATTGATAGCCTTGATTAAGTTCTCCTCATCGGGCATCCAGAAATTCTCCAGAACTGGACTATAGGGAACTGGTGTATCCGGGGCACAGACCCGCTTAATCGGTGCGTCTAGAGAATCAAATGCTTCGTCAGCTACTATAGCCGCAATTTCAGCAGCGGCGTTCGCGGTCTTGGGGTCTTCGTCCATAATCACCAGCCGGCCCGTTTTCTTGACCGAATCAATAATAGTCTCTTTATCCAGCGGCGCTAGGGTGCGAGGGTCAACAACTTCTATGCTGATGCCTTTTTCCTGGAGCCTATTTGCGGCTGCCAGTGCCCGGTGCACCATGAGCCCGATCGCCACCACGGTAACATCGCTGCCCTCTCGTTTAATATCTGCTTTTCCCAGGGGTATGGTATAGTCCTCTTCCGGCACCTCGCCTTTGATACCCTTTCCCAAAAACATACGATGGTTGAGGAATATTGTAGGATTATCTTCTCTGATTGAGGCTTTAAGCAACCCTTTAGCGTCGTAGGGAGTTGAAGGTATTACAATCTTAAGACCGGTAACACTCATCAACCATCCGAAGAGTGTCCGGGAGTGCTGCGCAGCACTAGAGAAACCAGCGCCAATATAGCACATGATGGTTACCGGCATTTTTATCTTTCCCCCAAACATGTATCTCATGGGAGTTAGCTGGTTTATCAGTTCATCTCCACACACACCCAAAAAGCTGGTATACATTATATTGGCGATGGGCCTCATCCCGGTGACGGCAGCACCGATAGCTCCTCCCAGGATTGCTGTCTCTGAGATTGGTGTATCCAGTATCCTATCCGGTCCATGTTTTTCGACTAAGCCCTTAAACTCTCCACGAGGGGCACCCCAAATTCTTACATCACAACCGAGGACGATGACGCTCTTGTCTCTATTCATTTCTTCATCAACAGCTTCATTGATGGCTTGAAGAAAAGTTATCTCTCTCATTATTGATTTTTCTCCTTCTTAAGCATAGACATCTTCTAAAGTTTCTTCTGGTTCTGGAAATGGGCTCTCGTCAGCAAACTTTACTGCCTGGTCTATTTCCTCATTCATTTCGAGGTCAATCTTATTAGTACCTTCTTCTGATAAGATTTTGTTTTCGATAAGGTATTTCCTGAACCGCGGTATAGGATCTTTTTTCTTCCATTCCTCAACCTCTTCTTTTGGTTTGTAAGTTTCGGGGTCTCCTATATAATGCCCATGCCAGCGGTAGGTTTTACACTCGACTATGGTAGGCCCTTCGCCTTTTCTTGCTCGGGCTACTGCTTCACCAACAGTTTCGTACACTGCCAGTACATCATTGCCATCGACAATTTTGCCGGGAATGCCGTAAGCGCAGGCTCTATCGGCGACGTTCGGTATGTTCATGGCGTAGCTCACGTGAGTAGACTCGCCATACAGGTTATTTTCAATAACATAAACTACGGGGAGTTTCCAGATTGAAGCCAGGTTTATTCCTTCATGGAATCTGGTAGTATTGGAAGCGCCGTCGCCAAAGAAGCAGAGGCAAACCTGGTCTGTTCCCCTCTTTTGGGCGGAAAGGGCTGCCCCGCCAGCAATGGGTATACCACCGCCTACGATACCGTTGGCGCCTAATATACCGATATCTGTATCGGCGATGTGCATGGAGCCTCCCCTACCCTTGCAATAGCCGGTCTTCTTGCCATGCAGTTCAGCCATCATCCTGTCCGTCTTTGCTCCCTTGGCAATCACATGTCCGTGTCCACGATGAGTGCTGGTGATATAGTCATCAGGCCTCAGGTTGGCACAGGCGCCGGTAGCTACTGCCTCCTCACCAGTATACAGATGCAGGACACCCGGTATACGACCACCTGTAAAATCTTTGTAGGCTCTTTCTTCAAAAGCTCTAATTCGGACCATCACCCGGTACATATCTATTAGCTTTTCTTTCTCTATTGCCATTGTATTCTCCTCTTCTTCTTTAAGGTTGCAAGATGAAACAAAAAGACCTCACCTATTATACTAGTATAGAAGAATCAATGCAAGGATAAATGGGTGAGGGTTTTTGTGTGTCGTCAGCAACATTGTCCTGAACTATTGACCATGACTAATATGCTGACGGGGAACCAGCCATGCCACTTCGACGAATCAAAATGGCTCTACCATTATATAGGAGGCTGCTTGTGGCCCTATGGCTTTGATAGAATCATCAACCTCAATAGTCAGGGTGCCATCAAAAGGTGCTTTTTCCAGCATCTTTACCTTTGCTCCGGGGATTAGCCCCAGACCGCTCAGATAGTGTAGAAACTTTGCATTACTCTCACTGATAACGCTGACCAACGTCCCCAGTTGTCCTATTTCAAGTTCGGTTAATGGTATCCCGGACAACTCGGGCAATTCATAGTTATCCTTGGGGATAGGGTCGCCATGCGGACAAACTTCGGGATTATCAAGAAACTGAGCTAGTCTTTCGGTGATGAAGTCGGACGTAGCGTGTTCCAGGCTACAGGCCTCTTGATAGACATCTTCCCAGCCTATCCCGAGATATCTATTGAGGAATACCTCCCACAAGCGATGACGGCGGGTTAACTCCAGAACACGTTGCCGGCCCTCTTCGGTGAGGGTAGCACCTCCGTAGGGAGCATACTCAATCAGCCCCTTTTTTGATAGCCGTTGCAGCATCTCGCTGACTGAGGCCGGGGATACTTCCAGAACCTGTGCTAGAGAGGAAGTCTTGACCGGGCTCTCCAATCGCTCCAGCGCACCTACCGAGTCTAAATATTCCTCTACCGTTCGCTCGCTCACATATACCTCCATCAAGCGGGTTACCACGCTGTTAAATTAATCTTACCCTATTTATTCGGATAAGTCAAGTAAATGTTTAGGATATCCAAAGATGACTATTAGGATATGTTGACAAGCCTTCAAATATTTGTTATACTAACAGCAGGGAATCAGGCTATCCTAAAAAATATATTAGCGATACCATTAAATAAATGGAGGTTTGACTAATGCTGGGTTCATTTCTAATTACACTGAGAGAGGGGCTGGAAGCTGCCCTCATCATCGGGATTATTCTGGCATATCTGGCCAGAACCGACAACCGACAGGGCTTCAAGTCTATCTGGCTCGGGGTTTCGCTGGCGGTGTTAGTCAGCCTGATTGGCGGTGTCTTAATCTATTTTTTGGCAGGAGAGTTTACCGGCCAAGCCGAAGAGATATTTGAAGGCAGCGCCATGTTTCTTGCCGTCGGTGTCCTCACCTGGATGATATTCTGGATGCGTAAGCAGGCAATCAATATCAAAGCCCATTTACATGCTCAGATACAATCTGTGCTTGTTCGCGGCTCATCGTTGGGCTTGGTTATACTGGCTTTCGTGATAGTGGTAAGGGAAGGGATTGAGACAGTGCTCTTCCTCTTTGCTGCCACCAGGGTAGCCGAATCAGCACTCTTGTTTACCGTGGGCGGCTTTCTGGGACTGGCCATAGCTGTGGTAATCGGGTATAGCATATATAAAGGCACATCCAGGCTAAATCTGCGGACCTTCTTCAATGCGACCAGCTTAATACTGATTGTATTTGCTGCTGGCTTGCTGGCTTACGGAATTCACGAATTCATTGAGGCCGGGATTATTCCGCCCCTGGTGGACCCTGTCTGGGACATCAACCATATTCTTTCCGAAAAATCAACCTTGGGATTATTCCTGAAGGCTATCTTTGGCTATAATGGTAATCCGGCTCTGGTGGAGGTGATCGCCTACCCCATCTATCTGGCCCTGGTGCTATGGTTCTACTTCCGCCCTGTTGCAGTAGCTGAAGAAAGTGAAAGCCATGCTGAAAATAAGACTCTCAATGACTAGAGGAAGGTTTAAAGAAACAAAGAATATGGGGAGAGTGTAATGGTAACCAAACCGCTGAGTGAACTAAAACCCAAGGAGACAGGTAAAATCGTTAAAGTGGGTGGCAAAGGGAGTGTGCATCGGCGCATCCTCGATATGGGAGTGGTCTCCGGGACCATGGTTGAAGTGCAGCGGGTAGCACCGCTGGGAGACCCTATCGAAATCAAGGTCAAGGGATATAACCTGACCCTGCGCAAAGAAGAGGCAAAGAATATCCTTGTAGAGGTGGATTAAGGAGGATATATGATGCCTTTAAGTATGGTCTCATCAGGCGAGGTGGTTGAGGTAGTTGCCATCAGAGCTGGCTGGGGACTCCAGCGGAGACTAGCTGAGATGGGACTAAATCCAGGAGTCCAAATCAGGGTGATGAATAGCCAGCGGCCTGGTCCCGTAGTCATTGATGTCAGGGGCTCCAGGCTGGCACTGGGGCAAGGTGTAGCCCATAAGATAATGGTAACCTGATTCCGATGAGGAAATTACTCTAGAAGTAGTGCGTGAAGTCGAAAGAAGGTTAACAGAATGGCCAAAAAGGAAATTACTATTGCTTTAGCCGGTAATCCCAACTCAGGCAAGACCACAGTATTTAACAATCTGACTGGAGCCAGGCAGCATGTCGGCAACTGGCCGGGAGTAACTGTGGAAAAGAAAGAGGGGAGCTTAAGATATGCAGACTACGATATAAAAGTGGTTGACTTACCCGGTGTCTACAGCCTCACTGCCTATTCTCTGGATGAGGTCATTACCAGAGACTTTGTGGTGGATGAAAATCCGGATGTGGTGATAGATATCGTCGACGCTTCAAATCTGGAACGTAACCTCTATCTGGTGGTACAACTGCTGGAGTTGGGGGCGCCGTTGATAATAGCCCTTAACATGATGGACGTAGCTGAATCCAGGAGCTACAGGATTGATGTCGCTGCTTTAGCCAGGGAAATCGGTGTCCCGGTAGTCTCTATGGTGGCTACCCGCAATCAGGGTACTCAGGAGCTGCTACGGACGCTAATGGAAGTGTTAAAATCTAATATCAAGGCAACGGGATTGCGACTGCAGTACGGTCGGGAGGTAGAGGAGGAGCTTGCCAAGCTGGAGGGAGTCATCTCCAGTAATTCGCTGTCTGAAAAGTATCCCGCCAGGTGGCTGGCAGTAAAGCTGCTGGAGGAGGATGAAGAAATAATCAGGAAATTTAAGGACTTTGGATAGAGAACAAATCCTCCGGGTTAAGGATGAGAGCCTCGCCCATTTAAGAAAAGTCTACGGGGATGAGGCAGAAACGGTAATTGCTGATGCCAGATACGGTTTCATCAGCGGACTGATTAAGGACGTCCTTCAGAAGCCGGCTATTGACCGGTTAACCATTTCTGACAGGATTGATAAAGTGGTGCTTAACCGGTGGTTAGGTATTCCTATTTTCCTGGCTATTCTTTTCGGGATGTTCCAGTTTACCTTTGTGGCATCCAGTCCGCTCATGGACTGGATTGATAAATTCTTTGGCTGGCTGGCCGGCTTTGTCGAGGGTATCTCTCCAGCTTGGCTTGGCTCGCTTGTTGCCGATGGTATTATCGGTGGAGTGGGCTCAGTGCTGGTCTTTGTGCCGGTAATATTTCTGCTTTACATTGCCCTATCCATCATTGAGGACAGCGGTTATATGGCCCGGGCTGCCTTTGTTATGGATCGGTTGATGCACAAAATCGGACTTCACGGCCGGTCTTTCGTCCCCTTGATGCTGGGCTTCGGCTGTAACGTGCCGGCTATTATGGCCACCCGCACTATTGAGAATCCCAAGGACAGGCTGGTTACCATTCTGGTTAATCCCCTGATGTCCTGTGGTGCTCGTTTGCCAATCTATGCTCTTTTTGCGGCTGCCTTCTTCACCGCTTACCAGGGACTGGTGGTCTTTTCCATGTACGCTATCGGGATTACCCTGGCTATAGTTATGGCCTGGATATTCCGCAGCCAACTGGTTAAGGGTGAGAGCGGCCACTTCGTCATGGAATTACCACCCTATCGCTTACCTACAATCACCGGTGTCATAACACACATGTGGGAACGAGGCCGGGTATTCCTGATTCGGGCGGGGACGATTATCTTCGGTGTCGTAATATTTATCTGGTTATTAGACTACGTCGGCGTCCTGGAGCCCATGGGTAGAGCTATTGCGCCAATATTAAGCCCGACCGGTTTTGGCCAGTGGCAGGCAGCCGTGACTCTGGTCTTCGGTATTTTGGCTAAGGAAGTGGTGGTCGGTACTCTTGGTACTCTGTTTGCGGTTGAAGGAGGAGCTCTGGGGAATGTCATTGCCACACAGCTTGGGTGGACACCCCTTGTTGCCTATGCCTTTATGGCTATGTGCCTTATTTATGTCCCCTGCATGGCTACCATAGGTGTCGTCAAAAGGGAAACCAATTCCTGGAAATGGACGGGTTTCCTCGTCGGCTACACGTTGGTATTAGGCTGGCTCGTGGCTACACTCATCTATCAAATTGGCAGTCTCTTTACCTGATAAACTGTTAAGGAAAGAATAGACTGGAGGTAGAAATGCTATCACGGATTGTCGATGAATTTAGAAAGTCCAGAGGGTTACTGGATTTGAACGAGTTGAGCCAGCGTCTGGGTGTTGAGAAGAGTGCCCTGGATGGGATGCTGCAGCTACTGGTGCGCCAGGGTAAACTCCGTGATATTGGTCTTGGTGCACAAGATTGTACCCATTGCGCTGGCCATCTGAGTTGTGCTTCAGTTCAGGCGGGCAATGTGGGTAAAGCCTACGAACTGGTAGAATAGTGTTGATGATACCTTGAGCAAATACAGGAGGTGGCTGATGACACGAACGGACGAGAACCTGAAGATTGCTTTCGCCAGTGAAAGCCAGACCAATATCGAATATCTGGCTTACGCTCATAAGGCTATCGATGAGGGGTTAATGGAGATAGCCCAGCTGTTTCGAGAAGCGGCTGGGGCGGAAATAGTCCACGCCCTGAGCCATCTTAAAACCATGGGCGTTGTTGGGACGACGAAGAAGAACCTCGAAGAGGCGGCTGAAGGGGAAAGCCTGGAAATCCTGTCGATGTATCCCAAGTTTATTGAGGAAGCCGAAAGCGAGAAGCGAGAAGAAGCCGCCAAATCTTTCCGGATAGCCTTTGAAAGGGAGAAGCACCATCGTACCATGTTCCGACAGGCCCGCAAGAGCCTGGGGTAAACTTTACCGTCGGGCATTGCCGGTAGCCCACATGAGAGTGGTTAGTATCTGAAACCCATCATCCTCGCAGTTACTCTCTTTGCAGGTCTGGCAGGATACTCTCGTAGTAATCCAGCGATGCGGGGTTAATCAGGGCATCCCTGTTTGAGACCGGTCGGCTATGTAGAATATTCGTGACGGCACTTTCCACTTTCTTCATATTGAGCGTATAAGGAATATCCGGCGTTTCCATAATTCTCGCCGGAACATGCCGCGGAGAAGCATTTTCACGAAGGGTTTTTCTAATTTTCTTCTTTAATTCGTCGGTTAAAGCATACCCCTCGGCGAGTTTAACAAAGAGGATGACACGCTGGTCGCCCTGCCATTCCTGCCCGATAGCCAGGCTATCAGCAATCTCCTCCAGCTTCTCTACCTGATTGTATATTTCGGCGGTGCCGATGCGGACTCCTGAAGGCTTTAGGACCGAGTCGGAGCGGCCGAAAAAGGTTATTCCCCTGGTGTCGCTATGAATCATGATGTAATCCCCGTGGCGCCATACATTGGGGTAAACATTGAAATAAGCGTCTTTATACTTTTCACCATCCGGGTCATCCCAGAAATAAAGTGGCATGGGAGGGGCCGGGGCTTCGCAGACAAGCTCTCCCGTTTGGTCAAGTACCGGATTGCCCTTTTCATCATAACAATTCACTTTCATTGCCAAACCTGCTTTTTGTAATTCACCGGCGTATACCGGGACGGTAGGACTTCCAATAGCGAAGCAGCCATTGATATCCGTGCCCCCGGCAATAGAATTGAAGTGCAGGTCTTCTTTGATTGCTTGATAGACGTATTCGAATCCCTCGGCCGAGAGGGCTGAGCCGGTTTGGGATATTTCCCGCAGTGACGACAAATCGTAATCTTTACCCGGATTTAACCCCTGGCTTCTAAGATAATTGATGTAGCTGGCGCTGGTGCCGAAAATAGTTATCTTTTCATCCTGTATCAGTTTCCACATGGCACCCGCATCAGGATAGCCGGGGTTGCCGTCATATAATACTATAGCAGCGCCCACTGCTAAGGAGCTAAGCAGCCAGTTCCACATCATCCAGCTACAGGTTGTGATATAGAAGATAGTATCCTCACGCTTCAGGTCGGTATGGAGTATCAGCTCCTTTAAGTGGTTTATCAGGATACCGCCGGCTCCCTGAACCATGCATTTCGGCTTACCGGTTGTTCCTGAGGAAAACATGATAAACACGGGGTGATCAAAAGGCAGCTGTTCAAAGTCAATCTGTAGTTGCTCTCCCGCAGCTATGAATTGGTCATAGTACACGGCATTGGGGATATGGCTGATATCGGATTCTGCCTCCGTATAGCGAACCACGATGACTTTTTCCAGAGAGGGGATTCCCCGTACAATTTCATCAGCGTTAGCTAACGAACTAAAGGTCTTCTCCTTGTAAAAATAACCATCAACGGTGAACAGGACCTTGGGTTTAATCTGACCGAGACGGTCCAGAGCTGCCTGTGCACCCAGATCGGTCGCACAGGAGGACCATACGGCGCCGATACTTGTCACTGCCAGCATAGCCACCGCCGTCTCTATTAAATTGGGCATATAAGCCGCCACCCTATCCCCAGGCTTAATCCCTAAATCACGCAGGGCTTTGGCGAGACGAGCCACCGAGTTGTAAAGCTCGGCATAGGTCATACTGGTAGATTTCCGGGTCTCTCCCTTGAAGATAAAAGCGGTGTGGTCATCTCTGTATCCAAGCAGGTTCTCGGCGAAATTCAACCGGGCACCACTAAACCATTTTGTTCCGGGGAACTTATTTAAGTCGTCAACTACCTCGTCATATTGGCAGGACGCTTTGACAGGTACAAATTCCCACATAGCCGCCCAAAAATCAGGTATTTTCTCAATTGACCAGTCATATAGCTCATCATACGAATC
>SDBU01010634.1_pt1 | contig 10186 bp, 10 predicted proteins | sample 2277071 | NCBI WGS metagenome assembly SDBU01 (sample SAMN10397929, study PRJNA504765) | marine sediment metagenome | isolation source: marine sediment core GS08_GC12, 126 cmbsf | place: Arctic Ocean: Gakkel Ridge, Loki's castle | collected 2008 | reverse complement strand
CCCCTGTTCATAGAGCTCCCAGCAGAGTACAATCAATGTTTCATTCGTCATGTCCATATTTTACATGGACTGTCGGATATTTACGGAAACATTGCGCCCTGTCGTGAAAATTTATTTAGCTAGGCGGCTAACTTTCTTATTATTTCAAGAATGGAAGCCTGAGCAGATAGTTCACCTTGTAAAATACACTCTGGAGCTCGGTGGAAATCGCCCCAGCCAATATGTGTTACCTGGGGTTCAATTATTACATCAGCCCCAACCAGGCTAGACTTCACCGACTGATAGCCACTAATGTAAACCGTTTGCATTATTACATTGAAGATATTAGGCTCTTTTACTGCTAACTGCTCCTGGCTTACCCGATGAACCCTCTCCCGTACATCTGGCGTCACATTCACCGCTATAATGAAGTCCGCCCCCATTTCCTTGAGGACACTCACCGGCACCGGGTTTACCAAAGAGCCATCAACCAAATACCTGCCTTCCCGTCTAGCTACAGCCACTATCACCGGAATAGAACTGCTAGCCCTTACCCCTTCCCGCACCAAGCCCTGTTTAATCACTACCTCCTCACCGCTACCTATATCAGTAGCTACACAAGCCAAGGGTATCCCCAAATCCCCAAAATCTATGTCATCGAAAATTAACCTCAATATGTCTTCAAATTTCCGTCCTTTAATCAAACCAGTTTTGGGTAAGGCTAGGTCTGCTAAAAGGGCGAACCTCTTTGCACCCATGTCTATTGCCAGATTTTTTATCAGGCTGATATCTTTCCCTTGGGCATAAAGGGCACCAATTAGAGCACCGGCACTGGTGCCAGCAATCATATCAATGTGAATACCTTCCTTCCCCAAGATTGCTAGTACCCCAATGTGAGCTAATCCTCGGGCAGCTCCACTACCCAGCGCCAATCCAACTTTCTTCTTTCGCAATTTGGTTGACCCCTATTCCCACAGCTCCTCAATATCCTTCTCCGCCAGCTTGGTGGGAATAAAGCCTTTATAAGACTCGGCCGAGCCATACTCCCGGGGCTGGAATGCCACCGGCATGGGCACGGCATGACCAAATATAAGTGCCTGCTGCTTCGCTGCCAGCTTGGCTAATACTGATTTTAGTTCGCCCTTACCCGATACACCGGAGAGCACGCTGTCAATATCACGGTCGTTGTCCAGCAGACAAGTTATCTTAGTCCCAATTTGGGACATAACCTCGCTGTCAATGCCGCTGGGCCGCTGGTCAATCACCAGCAGGGTAACATTATATTTGCGCATCTCACGGGCGATAGTGCCAAAGATAGTCTGGCCGGCCACCTCCGGATTAAGGAATTTGTGTGCCTCCTCAATGGTTATCACCAGGGGAGCGGGTGGGGCAACATCCTCACCCATCGCCTTTTCCGTCCTCTCCTGATACTGGGCATAGATACGGCGGGCGAGCATATTGGCTACCAGAACATAGGCAGTAATGTCCCTGTATCTGCCAAACTCCAGAACTACACTTATCCCCCGGTCAAGATGCTCAAGAATGCATTTCACGGCATCAGTCGGGGCATGAGGCTCTATAAAAGGAAGTCGCCTGATGATTGCCAGCCCCCGCTGTAAATTCTTAAAGGTACTCTCATGTATACTTAGCCCCTTTAACAACTCGGTGGTCTCGTCGGAATCCTTTAAGTCTAGAGTACTCTGTAACCAATTCCTGCCAAACTTTCGGCGCATCTGATAGATAGCCTCAACGGCAGGCTCGGTAAGGTTTAGGGTCTGGCGAAGCAATACCATGTCTTCAGGCTCCATCTCGTCATAGCCTATCCTGACCACAAAGTCGGTGCTCACCCCGCGGCGCCGTGAATTCTCTTCGTCAAGGGTAAATACCGCCACCTTTGACGGGAAAAGCTGCTTTAAGGCTTTAACCGGCGGGCCTCCTTCTCTGGTACCCGCCCAGCCATACTCGTTGTGCATATCAAAGATTAAGTTCACCGCTTTACTCTTCTGCAGCATGCCAATAAGCAGAATCCGGGTGAGGAAGGTCTTACCGGTGCCACTCTTACCAAAGATGCCATTAGAGCGCTTAACAAACTCCTCCAGGTTAAGGCAAAGCTTGGTCTCCATATCCAGGGGATTGCCAATCCAGAACCTTTCTTTATCCTCTTTGCCAAAGACCAACTCTATATCCCGGTCTGAAGCCAGGTTTACAGCGGCGAAGTGGCTGGGAACTGTCTTAACCGGCTGGGGCCCCTCAATCAAGCTGGCGACATCGCCGCCAATGGTGAGCATGGGCAAAACATGAAGGGTTCCATAGGTGCTGGTTCCAGCTAATACCTCAGCGATAAAGGGGTCAGAAACATCAGGTGGGGTAAGAGTAAGCTTGGGGTCTATTACCCCCAGGCTGACATCGGTTATCATGCCAAAGAAACGCCGCTTCCCCCCCTCAATAGTTACATAACGCCCCACCGCCATATCCTCGACTGAAGCCGAGCTATCCAGCTTGACCTCTACCCCCTTATTTAACGAACCAGAGACAACGATGCCCAATCTCTCAGTATTTCCCTGAGTCACTCTCTAATCCTCCCCAGAATAGCTTTGAGCTGGTTAAAGTCACTACTAAGTAATATGGCTAACTCCCTACCGGCAGCTACCAAAAAGGCACGGCGGTCTTCATATACCTGGCTCATCTGGCGCAAACAGGCAGCAATAAGCTCATCGGCAGAAACCGAGAGATGAGTGTTAATCAGTATATTGAAGAAATCAAAGGACTGGCTAAACTCCCTTACTTCTTCAGGGTCACATAGGTAAACAAAGCCATGAATTCGGGCTGGTTTGGGTGGCAGGTAGTAATACAGTTTATCACCCTGCTTGTGCCCGACGACTAAAGCACTGAATTCACTTCTAAGCAGCTTCAGAAGCTGGGGGCTTGACCGGTAGATTTCATCCTCGCTAGCCTCATCCTTGCCTCTGGCAATCGGTCGCCGACCGGGGTCAAGGCTGGTGGTAGCAGCATTATAGACTATGCCGTATAACTCCACCGCTAAATCTCTGGTCTTCACCAGACTGCCTAAAGGCGGTGACTGGTAAAGCTCATAGCACTGCGCCACAAAATCAGTGGTGCTGGCTTCAATAACCTCACCCACTCTCTCCACTGCTCCACTCTCCTTTTGATGAAATCCTAATATCTAAGCACTAAATCCTAAACAATTTCTAACTTCCAAATTTCAAAATTAAAATCGTTTAGTCCCTTTAGCTTTTGGTCATTTGATATTGTTTAGAGTTTAGAGATTAGTATTTAGAATTTCCCTATATCCTTTCCTATTTCTTCTTTTCCTTCTGCTTCTTGGGCTTTTTCACATTCTTTCTGCCTTTGGTTCCCATTTCTTGCCTCCCTATTAATAAATACTCCTAGCTCTCGGTAGTATTCTGATGCGTAAAGTGCTACCAAAAAGCACTATGTATTGTCGCCCCTCAAAACTATTTATCTGAGCTTTTCCTCTCCCGCATAGCCCCAATCTCTTGCAAAACCTCCGCTTCAACTTCACGCTTATTAGCTCTAAGCATTCCAGGGATAAGAAAGGCATCCACCAAAGCCCAGATGAGAAGACCGCCCAGAGTAAGAAGCATAGCAACACCACTGCCTACACGGCCTAAGTAAAAGCGATGAGCCCCGAATTCCCCTAAGAATAGCCAGAGAAGCCAAGTCGCGGCAACACTCTTCTTCCTACTATCAACTTCTTGACGCAGAATTAAGAGTTCTCTTTCAGTCAAATCATGAACAGTAAGTCTTGGAATGCGCTCCATGTTTTTCCTCCTTTGTTACCATCTAAAACAGATCCCTCTATACATTAAGCTACGCCGAAACCATTAAGTACGCCGATACTTGAATATCGCTCCCTTAGCAGTTAACAAGCTAAAACTATTATCAAAGTGGAGAGTGTAATAACCATCAAACGCCACTGCCTTAAAAATAAAATTATGCCTTCCCTTAACTCGCCCGGGAGCCCGATAAATTTCCTCTCCATCTGGGTCTATAACCCAAAACTTAATATCCAGATTTCCTCCACTTACCACCTGCACACTTCCCTCTAAACTATCCCCTCTACTTAACTCAAGCGAGACTACCTTCTCATGCATAGCGGGTACGGTAAAACTCATTGTATGATAAGGCATGACTCCAGAAACATTACGCCGCACCGTCTGACATCCAACACCTCCTCCTATTAACCCAACAACCAAACACAATAGACTAACTAATAAAACAACCCTTTTCACCTTTTTACCTCCTGCAAAGTCATCTATCAATGGTATTCTGAAAGGGCTTTGCCCCTTTTCTATTTTGGTCATTTGAATTTGTTTAGAGTTTAGAAATTAGTATTTAGAATTTTCCTTTATATCCACCTTGTCCTTTTGCTCTGGCTCTTGGTTGAGCTGCGACTAGGTATGTGCTCTTCTACCAGAGATGATTCTACCAGTTGCCAGAAGTTTTCTCTATCTGCCCCGGTTACTACTGCCTGTTCGTGAGCTTCGCTTAACGCCACCGGGTATCCCAGCCCACGCTGGCACTGGTCTAAAACCAAGCCATGAACCAGATTGAGCAGGCTCTCATCCGTTGCCACCCACTGGGGAATCTCAACCCGGGCTATTTCATCATCCACCCTGAGGTAGAAAAAGTAAACCTGGTGCACTCCATAATGCTTCTGAACAATAGACGACTGGCTGATAAATAGGGCTGACCTTTCTCCCTGACCCAGTAAGCTTAAGAATAGCTCCCTGTCCTGAACGCCAGCCACCATATCGCACTCTCTTTTTTCATTAGTTGTGCAATAGCGGTCACAGTCAGGGGGGTCATGAGGACATATGGCGACCCGCAGGGTATTAACTACATCGGTGCTACGAGGAAAGCTAATGTAGCTGGCCAGGGCAAGCCTCTTACCATTATTTAGCTTCCTTATTTCCTCAAGATAGCGTAGAAAGCCTTGAGCCAGCAGTGCCTCAGTAACAAATTCAGGGTAAGCCTGACCAGCCAGTCCCCAGAGAATAAGCGAACCGTCGAGCAATGCCAGACTTGAGCTGTCCTGGGGCAGGTCTGCTGCTATCTTGGCTAACTGGTGGCACTCCTCAATACTACGCTTGATACCTAAAAGTACGCCTTCTATTGGTTGCTCACGACCTTTAGCCCCATCCGGCGCAATAACCAGGTCTTCATCTCCAGAATAGAGGCAAGGAACACTATCAAGGGTAGCGCTAGGCTGAGCACCATAATGAAGAATGACACCGCCTGTGTTTATCAGATAGCACCTTGTTGACCGATGCCGGTCAACATCAATATGAGAGCCATCAGTAGCGATGATGGTAAATTCGGTGGGGAGGGGTGGTGGTTTATAGTGGTGGTCAAGCCTTTCTACCAAACCAGCCACCAACCAGGTAGTTTTACTAGTGGCAACCTTCCTTTTTAAATAATCGAGGTCGGTAGCTTGATTATGGAGAACATCTAAGGCATAGTTTAGACGCCTCTGCCTTTCCTCAATGCCAGCCTTCAGCCTGGCTACCATGCCACCAACCTGCGAAACAACCTTGGTTAAATCTAATGACACCTCTCTCTACCCAGTCTAGTATAATTCACTAAAGCGATAAACTCAAACCACACCATATAGGCGTGGAAACATCAAGGAAACAATATGCTACAATGACCAGGGTGCTTTTATGCTCCTATTTTTGTTGAGTGTGGTCGCAATTTCACTATCAGGGGTAATGATGCCCGGACCTGTTACTGCCGTGACCATAGCCAAAAGCTACAAATCCCAATTTGCCGGCACAAAGGTAGCCCTGGGACATGCTATAGTAGAAATTCCCCTGATATTGCTGATATACTTTGGCTTTGCCCGATTCTTCCAGGAAGAACTGGGGCAGCTCATCCTGTATCTGGTTGGTGGTGCTATGCTAATCTGGCTTGGTATAGGTATGTTCAAAGCAAAGGCTGAAGTGATAGCCGGGGGCAAAGATTTACCCTATAATTCGGTTACGGCCGGGGTGGTTACCAGCCTCCTCAGTCCATACTTCTTTCTGTGGTGGGCAACCATAGGCAGCATGCTCATCATGAACTCTCTGAGTTTTGGTATAGTGGGTTTTGCTTTATTCATCCCTGTTCACTGGCTATGTGACCTGCTCTGGCTTTCGCTTGTTTCAGCTCTGGTTTACCGAACCAGGTCACTCTGGGGAAGGAAACTTCAAGAGGGGTTGTTTATTGCCTGTAGCCTACTGCTTATTGGATTTGGGGGTTGGTTTCTGTTTTCAGGACTCCAACTGGTAGTTTAGGACTAATCTTACGAAAGAGGAATACATTGTGAAGGTAGGTTTTGTCTATGACCCCATCTATCTCAAGCACGACACCGGGCAACATGTAGAAAACGCCGGGAGATTAGAAGCAATCATTTCTCATCTGGAACAGACTCAGCTTAAGCAGCAACTAATACCCATCAAGCCTCGGGCTGCCTCCATTGAAGAAATATCACAAGTTCACCATAAGCAGTATATATCACGCATCCAAGATGCGGCGCAAAGGGGTGGCGGCTGGCTTGATGCCGACACTGTGATGTCACCCGATTCTTATGAAGCTGCCGTTTACGCTGCCGGTGGTGTCATCGGGGCAACCGAGACAGTTATGAACGGAGAGATAGACAGTGCCTTTGCCCTGGTCAGACCCCCAGGGCATCATGCCACTGACCAGCGAGCTATGGGCTTCTGCCTATTTAATAATGTGGCTATCGCCACCAAATATGCTCTGAACAAATATAAGCTAGACCGCATCGCCATCATTGATTTTGATGTCCATCACGGTAATGCCACCCATGACACCTTCTATGATGACCCGCAGGTGCTCTACATATCGACTCACCAGTACCCCTTCTACCCGGGGACAGGTAGAGCAGAACAAACTGGTAGCGGCACCGCCGAGGGAACCACTGTTAATATACCCCTGCCCGCTGGTTGTGGTGATACTGAGTATTTACAGGTCTTTGAACAAATTATCGCCCCAGCAACTAAACGATTTAAACCCGAGTTTATCCTGGTCTCTGCTGGCTACGACCCCCACTGGGCTGATGGAATAGCCCTGATGCAGGTAACCACCACCGGCTTTGGTCGAATGGTGAAAATAATCAAGGGATTGGCTGACGAACTATGTCACGGTCGTCTGGTGTTCACTCTAGAAGGTGGCTATAATCCCATCGCCTTAGCTACATCAGTAAAAGCCACCTTTGATGTGCTTCTGGGTAACACCGATATTGAAGACCCTTTAGGTCAACCACCGCGCAGGTTTGAGCCACCCAGCATCTCATCGCTGATTAAGTCAATCAAAGAAATACACCTCTTACCTTAATGCCTATCCTGGCGTGCACTACAGGAAACGGTGCACTGGTCACACTCTATACTGCAGGGTTCAACATGAATAGTTACGCTAGTATGTTGCAGCCTATTTTCTATATCCAGCTCTAAGTGGTCACAAATCTGGTGTGCCTCTTCCACACTAGCATTCTTAGGCATTACTAGGTGTAGTTCTATGTAACGCTGGCTTCCAGCTTTACGAGTACGTAGTTCGTGGAAACTCACTACCTGACCACTATGCTCTATAATACATGACCTTACAGTCTCCTCTTCAAGCTCGGGTAATCTTGTATCCATCAGACCGCCAAATGACTTCTTCATTGTAAGGTAGGCAGTTCTTGCGATAAGTATAGCTACTAGCAGGGCTACGATGGGATCAAGCATGCTAAGTCCTGTTAGCCTTACCAAAACTAGCCCGATTAACACTGCCCCCGAGCTTAGCACATCGGCAAAGAGGTCGCGGCCTGTTGCCTCCAACGCTATAGAATCAGTAGCCCGGGCTACCCTCAATGCATACCAAGATACAAGCGCGTTTATTACTATGGCTGCTGCTGTTACATAAATCCCTACCGTTACTAACTCCACGGTTACCCCGGCAATTAGGTTTGTTACTGCCTGATAGAAGATTATGCCGGCGGCGATAAATATCAAGCCCGCTATGATACTGCTGGCAATGTTCTCCGCCTTTCCATGGCCAAAGGCATGCTGCTCATCAGCCGGTCTACCAGAGACCCTGATACCAATGTAACCAATAACTACTCCCGAGAGGTCAATAACACTATGAACGGCATCAGCCATGATAGCTATGCTCCCGGTAATTATACCGGCAACCACTTTCATGGCAATCAACACGCAAATAGCCAGAATAGATAGCTTGGCAACGTTCTCTTTAGTAGCTAACATTTTTCATTAGGCCTTGGCTGCGGATAGTGGCTTGAGGAACCTGCCCCATTCGCCCTTTTTCCAGACTACCAGCAACTGAGGAGCGATGCAGAGCGAGCTATAGGTTCCGGCAATGATACCAATAAGTAGAACCACAGCGAAATTCTGAATTGATGCCCCAACAAAGAACAACGGGGCAATCACCACACCGGTTTGCGGTACCAAGCATTGCTTCCATGATTAAAGAAATAAAAAGACCCATAACCTGCCTTAATGGCCAGGGAGAGTAACATTCTGCTTTGGTTTGAAGATGATAGATGGCTTTATCTCGCTGGAATAGACAAAACCCTCAGCCTGCCTTTCTTGTCCATACTTTCCCTTTAACTCTTCAAGAGACCCGGCGTCCAGAGCCCGCAACGGACAGCTATCTATGCAGGTAGGCTTCTTACCCTCCTCCAGTCTGTCCAGACAAAAATTACACATTTGCATCTTGGCATTAGGCTCTGCTCCAAACTGAGGGATTTGGTAAGGGCATGCTTGCCAGCAGAGGTCACATTGGTCTCTTCCCCAGCACTTCTCCTGGTCAACCACCACTATACCATCCTCTTTCCTCTTGGTAATGGCATCTGAAGGGCAGGCGACTACACAAGCGGGTTCGGCACAGTGGCAACAGGAGACAGAAAGAAAGGCAACAAATAGGTTAGGGAAGCTGCCTTCCTCTATAGTTGCTACCTTTCTCCAGCTGGCTGGCCCTGCCGGCACATCATGCCAGTCTTTACAGGCGACAACACAAGCATAGCAGCTGGTACATCGAGTCTGGTCGAAGTAAAATCCCATCTGCATTGCTTTAGTCTTCCTCTTTCCTAACCTGTACCAGGCAAGTATTGCTGGTAAATGCTCCAACCGGCGAAGACTCATCACGGCTGAGAACATTGGGGCAACCCCCCCGGTCGATTCCGTGTTCGTCCGGGGTATACCAGCCACCCTCAGGGATATCCACCACTCCGGGCATTATCCTCTGGGTGACCTTAGCCGGGATAACCATCTCGCCCCTATCGTTGAACACCCTGGCCTGGTCTCCATCTTTAATGTACCTAGCCTGTGCATCAGAGGTATTCATTATTACCACCTGAGACTCCAGTTCTGTCAGCCAGGGGACATTGTAGAATTGGCTGTGGACCCGTAGCTTAGGATGGGTGGTAATGAGCTGGAGAGGATACTTCTCAATCAGAGGGTCATTCAAGCTTTCCCAGGCCTCGACATATTTGGGAATGGGAGGAATCATAGGGTCGTCCATATCAGCTATTTGTTGAGAGTAGATTTCAATCTTACCCGAGGGGGTGCGGAAGGGATTGTTTTGTGGGTCTTCAATCTGTTCCTTGAAGGCAACACCTGGCTCAGAGAGGTTAACCCGGTGAATAGCATTCTTTTTCAAGGTGTCGTAGTCGGGAATATCCTTTGAGCCAGCAACAATCTCCTTCAATAACTCCTCTTCCGCCTTGTCGTTAAAATCAGAGATACCTAATCGCTCAGCTAAGGCGGTCGCTGTCTTCAGGTACGATTTAGTCTCGTAGTAGGGTTCTACAATCTTATTCATGTAGCCGTAGAAAGGCAGTCCCCCGGCGGTAGTGATATCATTCCTTTCCATGAAATAGCTCATGGGCAATAGGATATCAGCGAACCTGGCGGTAGCTGTCATAAATTGTTCTTGCACAGCAATAAACTCAAGGGTCAGTAATGCCTTAACTCCTTTGTTAATATCGGGGTGTTGGTTGAGATAGTTAGAGCTAAGCACATAAAGCAGTTTATAGTCAGCCGGGTAACCGCCTGCCTTCCCCTCGAGAATAGCATCCCATACCTTAGAATTATGTACCCGGCTACTTAATCCGACCGCGCCCGCAGTGGGGAGGGCATTCTTGCGGCGTGGCGCACCCTCGTCA
>SDBU01010633.1_pt1 | contig 10189 bp, 7 predicted proteins | sample 2277071 | NCBI WGS metagenome assembly SDBU01 (sample SAMN10397929, study PRJNA504765) | marine sediment metagenome | isolation source: marine sediment core GS08_GC12, 126 cmbsf | place: Arctic Ocean: Gakkel Ridge, Loki's castle | collected 2008 | reverse complement strand
TAAAGATAATGACTGGGATGTTGGTGACCAGCCCCCGGAATTTTGGAACCAGTATAAAACTGACTTTGCACCCGGTACACATGTCCGGATACATCCACTGCTGGATTGGACAGAACTAAATATCTGGGAATATATAGAACGTGAGAAAATTCCAATTGTATCGCTTTATTTAGATCAGGGAGATGGGAAGCGTTATCGCTCATTGGGTTGTTATCCCTGTACCAGCCCTGTAGAGTCAAACGCAAAAAATATAAAGGAAATTGTTAGAGAATTAAAAAGTGGTAAATTTGCGAATATTGCTGAGCGCTCCGGCCGTCAGCAGGACAAAGAAGATGACGGCGGTCTGGAAAGCTTAAGACGTGACGGTTATATGTAGGATTTTGAAATGAGTAGAGAACAAATAAATATTGTTATTGTGGGTCATGTCGATCATGGTAAAAGTACTGTTATAGGTAGACTTCTGGCTGATACCGGTTCTTTACCCGAGGGTAAACTCAAGCAAGTAAAAGCATTATGTAGAAAAAATGCCAGACCTTTTGAATATTCTTTTTTACTTGATGCACTCAAGGACGAACAATCTCAGGGAATCACTATAGATATTGCTAGATGTTTTTTTAAAACAAAAAAAAGAGATTACTTAATATTGGATGCACCAGGACATATTGAATTTTTAAAAAATATGATCACAGGAGCTTCTCATGCCGAAGCAGCACTATTAGTGATAGATGTGGCAGAAGGAATTCAAGAAAATTCAAAAAGACATGGCCACATGGTCTCGATGCTGGGAATTAAACAGGTAGCGGTACTAGTCAATAAAATGGACCTGGTTAATTTTGACAAGAGTGTATATGAAAAAATTAAGCTGGAATATTCAGAATTTTTAAATAGGATTAATGTAAAGCCGACTAGCTTCATTCCGATTTGTGCCAGGGAAGGAGATAATATCGCAAGACTTTCCAATAAAATGGGTTGGTATAAGAAAAAAACAGTTTTAGGGCAGGTCGATGATTTTCAAAAAAATCCTTCTTTGGAAAAATTGCCGTTCAGGATGCCGGTTCAGGATATCTACAAATTTACTCAGCATAATGATAACCGGCGTATAATTGCTGGCACAATTGCAACAGGTTCTGTGAGTGTTGGTGATGTAGTAACATTCTTGCCTTCGCTGAAGAGGTCTGTTGTTAAGACTATTGAAAACTTTAATGCTGGAAAACGTAAAACTTCCTGGGCTGGTGAAGCAACAGGTTTTACTTTGGATACTCAAATATATATCCGTCCTGGTGAACTAATGGTTAAAACAGCAGAGAAACAGCCTCACGTCGGTTCACGGTTTAAAGTAAATATCTTTTGGGTAGGGAGGGCGCCACTGATCAAAAATAGATCATATAAATTAAAACTAGCTACTGCTAGGACTTCTTTTAAATTAGTTGAAGTAAAAAGCGTTCTGGATGCTTCTGATCTTAGTTCTAATCTAAACAAGCAACAAGTTGACCGCCATGATGTGGCGGAATGTATCCTGGAGACTGTAAAACCAATAGCATACGATATTATAGATGAAAGTGAACAAACCGGGAGATTGGTGATAGTTGATAATTATGAGATTGCCGGGGGCGGAATAATCCAAGATTATTTAGAAAGTGATGAGAGCATCCTGAAAGAACATATTAAAGAACGTGAAATTATCTGGGAAAGAGGATTGGTGTCATCACTTCACAGAGCTAAAGCTTATAATCACAGTTCTAAATTTGTAGTGATCATTGGACCCCGCAAAGGAGGGAAAAGAACCATTGCCAATGCGCTAGAGCAGAAATTATTTGAAAATAGCTTTAAAACTTATTACCTTGGAATGACTAATATTGAACATGGATTGTATTCTGATATTATTGACAAAACAGATATTTTTGAGGAAAGGATAAGGAGGCTTGGAGAATTAGCCAGAATTATTACAGATAGTGGTCAGATATTCATAACCACAATTGATGATGCGGATGATTATGATATGGAGAAGTTGAAACTTCTAAATGAACCTAATGAAATATTAGTCATTAATGTTGGCGACAGCAACTTAAATAAGTTTCCGGTAAACTTAGCTCTGAATGCTTATGAAAAACCTGAAATGGCTGTAGAAAAAATATTCCAATTACTAAGGGAAAAAGAAATAATTTTAGAATATTACTTATGATATATTTACCGATTTGCATAGAAATATCGAAAAAAAATATTTTAATAGTCGGCGGTGGAAAAGTAGCCCTGCAAAAGATTAAAATGTTAGAGAATTTTACTGATAATATTACTGTAATAGCACCTCAAATCTTGAATGAGATTAAATACAAAAGTATTACATGTATTGAGAAAGAATACAGCAGAGGGATGCTTAATGGTTTTTTCCTGGTCTATACCTGTACAGATGATAAGGAATTAAACAAGCAGATAAAAGTTGATGCACAAAAACTAAAAACCCTGGTAAATATCACTGATAATCCGGGATTGAGTGATTTTATATCGCCGGCAGTTTTAAAGCATAACAATATGACAGTTGCCGTGAGTTCTAATGGTCAAAATGTTAAAAAAGCTGTTGCATGGCGTAACAGGCTTAAGGAGTTTTTTAGAAATGATAAAGCTACTTAGTAGAGATCTTCGACATTCCCAAAAAGAGCGGGAAGCTTTTATTCTTAATCTCGAGAGAAAGCCTGAAAAATATGTTTTACTCCAGACATGTAATCGTATTGAATTATACATGGGTGAAGGAGATGTCGATTATATGATTCCAAACCATCTTTTTAGGGTAGTTTCAGGTCTTGAATCAGCTTTGATAGGCGAAACAGCCATTCAAGGTCAGGTTAAACAAGCTTATCTTACATCCATAAAAGAGAAAAAAGTCTCCAGGAGTTTGCACCTGCTTTTTCAAAATGCTTTACGTGTGGGTAAAAGAGTTCGAAGCGAGACCAGGATCTCTCATGGAGCAATGTCACACAGCCAGGCTGTTGTCGAGATAATCAAACAAGACCGGATCGAACTTTCCAAAGTTAAGATCCTGATCCTGGGCGTGAGCAATGTCAATATTGGTGTTATTAATTATCTGGTAAAAAGAGGAAGTCAGACTATATTTGTGGCTAATCGGACTTATGACAAAGTCCTGGCACTGAGTAAAAAATTTAATTGCCAGGCTTTGAGATTAGAAAAATTATATGAAAAGATCAGGGAAGTAGATATTATAATTACAGCAACCGCAGCCCCACATTCAATTCTAAAAAAAGATAAATTTAAAAATACCAAAAAAATAATAATTTTTGATCTCGCAGTTCCAAGAGATGTAGATCCTGAAATTGGAGAATATGAAGATGTCATCCTGTTTAACATCGAGGATATCGAAAAGAGGATAAATATCAACAAACAGGATAGAAACAGAGAAATAGAAATTGCTGAAAAGATCATCAAAGAAGAGATAAATAGATATTATGGTTAGAAAAAAGTTAAGAGTGATAACCCGGCCAAGCAATTTGGCTTTAGCACAAGTTAGTGAAGTTATGGCAGATTACCCGGATCTTGAATATGAAATAATTAAGATAAATAGCATTGGAGATAAGGATAAAAATAGATCATTAATGTCTAAGGTCCCTGAAGATTTTTTTACCAGGGAACTGGATCAAGCTTTATCGGCTGGAAGAGGAGATATTGTAATTCATTCTGCTAAGGATTTACCTTTTCCTTTAGCACAGGATTTGGATATCATTGCTTTAACTCCCGCAGAAGATAAAAGAGATTGCCTTGTTTCAAGAAACAATTTGAAATTAAAAGAATTGCTCCCCGGGGCTAGCATAGGCACCAGTTCGAAAAATAGAGAAGAACAGATTTGCAAAACAAGATCAAATTTAAAAATAATAGCTATTAGAGGGACAATTGAAGAACGCCTGGCACTTATAACTTCAGGGAGTATAGATGCTTTAGTTGTTGCTGCATGTGCGCTTAAAAGGTTGGGCCTGGAAAATAATATTTCTGAGATATTACCCTTTAAGACACATCCTTTGCAGGGACATCTAGCTATACTCGCAAAACAGGAGCGGGCTGATTTAAAAGTCATCTTCAGCCCTTCTGATATTCGTCTAAGATACGGCAAAGTATTTTTAGTAGGTTTGGGCAATGGTGAACCGGGACTTATGACATTTAAAGCAAAAACTGTTTTGGAACAGACCAATATAATATTTTATGACGACTTGATAGATAAAAGTGTCATGGAAAGCTATGATATTGATAAAGTTTATGTCGGTAAACGTAAAGGAAAACACTCTTTTCCCCAGGACGAGATAAATGAGCTGCTTTACCGGGCAGCAATCAAAGGAGATTTAGTTGTTCGCTTAAAAAGCGGGGATCCTTTTATATTTGGTCGTGGTGGCGAAGAATTAAACTTTCTTCGGGAGAGGATGGTCTCGGTTGAGGTTATACCAGGAATCAATTCAGCATCTTTATCTGCAGCTTCGATAGGTATACCATTAACCATGCGAGGTATCAGTAATGAGCTACATTTTTTGTCAGGTTATAATCTATTTGATTCTGGGAAAACCCAAGTATATTATATGGGAGCATCAAAATTAGAAGCGATTAAGAAAAGATTGCTTGAAGAAGGAAATAAACCCGAAATCCCGGTAGCTTTAATACAAGATACCGGAAGGATTGATGAAAAGTTAGTTATTACAAATATAGAAAATATGGATAAAGTTAATATCAAGTCTCCTGCGATAATAATAATCGGAAAAGTTGTTCAACAGTATCAACCTGTCCCAAAGATATTATTTACAGGCCTGAATCCTTTCAGTTGTAAGCTACCAGGTAAAATAATTCAATATTCTTTAATAGAAACTGAGATAATTGCTGCTGATTTTAGAAATATTGATGAATATCAGGCGATAGTATTTACCAGTAAAACAGCTGTAAAAGCTTTTTGCATTTATAATAAGATTAATAAAGAACAAAAGATAATTGCCATTGGTCCCCATACAGAAAAAGAATTGGGCAGATATGGTTATCAAGTTGATTACCTGCCGCAAACGGCTGATTCAGGTACCCTTGCTTTTCTAATAAAAAAACTGGGCTTTAAAAAAGTATTATACCCCTGCTCAAATATTTCAAATAATGCCTTACATAGATTAAAAAGCATAACCAAAATTATTGTTTATAAGACAAAACCGAGATTATTGCAAAAAGTGGACTTAAAGTTATTTTCCGGGATTGTCTTTAGCAGCAGCTCTACAATAGATGCTTTTTTTAAAATTTATAACAAAATACCTGAAAATATTGTTGTTTATGTTTATGGTAGACATAGTGCAAAAAAAATGAAAGAGAAAGGATATGAGCAAACCGTTCAAACGCTTCAGGTCTCACAGGGTGGATGAACCTACCAGGGAAAAGTACCGGGAGACTTTTTTAAAGGTTGATGATTTTATTTGGCCTGTTTTTCTGGTTGATGGAAAAGATATATCCAGAGAGATTTCTTCAATCCCAGGTGTATATCATTACTCTTCAGATACTCTGGTCCATAGTTTAAATGATCTTGTCTGCAATGGGTTAAAATCTATTTTATTATTTAGTGTTCCGGAAGAGAAAAAGATAGAGCAGGCTTATTCGGAGAACGGTATTATACAAAAATCGATTCCAATAATAAAAAAAGAGTTCCCTGACCTTGAAATCATCACTGATGTTTGCATTTGTTCTTTTACAGAGGATGGGCATTGTCATGTAGGCGACAATGATAAAACTTGTGAAATACTGGCAGATATTGCATTAAGCCATGCCAGGGCTGGAGCAAATATTGTTGCTCCATCCGACATGATGGATGGGCGGGTTTATTATATTAAAAAAAAATTAATAGAAAATAATTACGATGATACGCTTATACTTTCATATGCTGCCAAATATGCTTCAAGATTCTATGGACCTTTCCGGGAAGCTGCTAATTGCACCCCTGCAAATGGAGACCGCCGTACTTATCAAATGGATTACTGCAATTCAACCGAAGCAATGGAAGAGATCGCAGCTGATATAAGTGAAGGAGCTGACCAGATTATGATCAAACCTGCCATGTGCTATTTGGATATTGTTGCTAAAGCAAAAATAAAATTCGAAGAACCTGTAGTTGCATACAATGTATCAGGAGAATACTTGATGATAAAAGAATCTATTTCTAATTCTATTAATCCTCCAAATATAATATTGGAAGTCTTGACTTCCATAAAACGTGCAGGTGCTGATAGGATAGTAACATATTTTGTTCCAGATATTATAAAAGGGTTTTTATGGTAAATAAGAATAAATCAAGGAAAGCATTCAGAGAAGCACAAAAATATATTCCTGGAGGAGTTAGCTCTCCGGTCCGTTCTTTTAAATCTGTAGGTGGAGGTCCACTCTTTATAGACAGAGGTGTTGGAGCTTATCTTTATGATATTGATGGCAATAAGTATCAGGATTTTTGCATGTCATGGGGCGCTTTGATCCTGGGACATGCATATCAGCAGGTAGTAAGAGCTGTTCGCGATGCTATAGAGAAAGGAACCTCATTTGGTGCTCCAACTAAACTAGAAACAACTCTGGCAAAATTGATAATCGATTCAATCCCATCTATTGAAAAGATACGTTTTGTAAATTCTGGAACTGAAGCAGTCATGTCAGCTATTCGTCTGGCCCGGGCGTATACAGGTAAAAACAAAATAATAAAATTTGATGGATGCTATCATGGCCATGTAGATAATCTATTGGTTTCGGCAGGTTCTGGAGTAGCAGAACTTAATAGCTCTTCTTCAGCCGGAGTGCCTGAAGAATTTATTAACAAAACAATCAGTGTTCCTTTTAATGATGAAGAATTCCTTGAAAATATTATTAAAAAAAATCCTGGTGAAATCGCTGCCCTGATTGTAGAACCGGTACCGGCCAATATGGGTGTTATTTTACCAAAGGAAGGTTTTTTAGATTTTGTTAGGTCAATAACTAAAAAAAATAATGTTTTATTGATTTTTGATGAAGTCATTACCGGGTTCAGGCTTGGATCAAGTGGAGCACAAGGATATTTCGGTATACTCCCAGACTTGACTTGCTTGGGAAAGATAATTGGCGGTGGATTTCCAGTCGGGGCTTTTGGTGGTAAAAAGGAAATAATGAATTTATTGGCACCAGAGGGAGAGGTATATCAGGCAGGAACTTTGTCCGGTAATCCAATAGCCATGACTGCAGGAATAACTACACTGAGAATCCTTCTTAAAGATAATTTTTATTTTGAGTTAAATCAGAAAACGAAAAAGTTTATTGATAGTCTCACTGAAATATTTGAAGGTGATGATATCCATATTAATTCAGTCGGTTCAATGTATACTATATTTTTTAGTAATGGACCTATTAATGATTATAAAGATGTACAAAAATGTAATTTTAAAAAGTTTGAAGAATTTTATAATTTTTTATTAAATGAAGGGATTTACCTCTCTCCTTCACAGTTTGAAACTAATTTTGTTTCCGGAGTACATATAATAGAAGAACTTGAAAATATGATTAAAAGAATTAAGAAAAAGTAACCCATCTTTCTATTTGAGAATAATTATGTTTTAAATAATTTATAAGCATAAGAAGTTTTTCTTGACAATAAGTGTATATATAATATAATTCCTATCAATATTATAAGAATTATAGGATTATAAATTTTAGTGGATGATTTAAAAGTAAAAAGTAAAAGGGAATCTATAAGTGATTAAAATTTCAACAAAAGGGAAATATGGCACAAGAGCTATGTTAGAACTTGCACTTAATTATGGTAAAGGAACAATGTTTCTAAAAAATATAGCTGATAAGCAAAATATCTCTGTAGGGTATCTTGAACAAATAATACCAAGTCTTAAATCTGCCGGTTTGGTAAATTCCAGACGTGGAGCATATGGCGGTTATACTTTAGCAAGACCCCCCATAGAAATAACCTTAAAGGAAGTTGTTTATGCCCTTGAAGGGCCTCTTTCCTTGGTCGAGTGTGTTGAATCTCCTGAAGTATGCGATATGGTAGATTTCTGTGTTACCAGGGATTTATGGAATGAGTTAAGTGAAAAAATAGATGAGACTTTAAAATCCAAAACTCTAAAAGATCTGGTTGAAAATCACAGAAGCAAACAAAAAAACCACCTTTTGATTTACAACATATAACTTCGTAGGACATCTCCACTTAATTTTGAACCAAAGTACAGTCTATGTGTAGATAATTACTATTAAATCTAGTAACTAGTAAACTTAAAGATTTAGGAGGATATAATATGGGAATAAGGTTGCTGAAGATATTGACAAAAAAAAAGTAATTGTTGTAACATTGCCCGATAACGGTAAAAGATATTTTTCAATTGAACAATTTTGAATCTTAATAGGGGGAGAAGATGTTTAATTTACCCATTAATGTAAAAGAGATATTAAAAGATTATAAAAATTCATTAAAAGATTATATTGATAATAAAGTAAATTCTGATCATTTTAAAGGTATTCGTGTTACCTGGGGAATTTATTCACATAGAGGAGGGAAATTCTTTATGGCAAGGATAAGGATTCCTGCCGGACTTATCACCCCACCCCAACTTAAAATATTGGCTTCTGTGTCTAAAAAGTATGGAGATGGGATTCTACATATTACTACCAGACAGGATATTCAGATTCATAACATAAAGATTGAAAATACTATAAAGATAATGGAAGAATTAAATAATTATGAGCTCTCACCTCGTGGAGGAGGGGGAAATACAGTAAGAAATATAATTGCCTGTCCTCTTTCCGGTGTATGTGAGGAAGAGGTATTTGATGTGAGAAGTTATGCCACATCATTGACTGAGAATCTTCTCAGCAGAGCAACATCTTTTAATCTTCCCAGAAAATTTAAAATTTCTTTTTCGGGATGCTCAAAGGATTGTAGCGGAGTTCTAGTAAATGATATAGGACTTTTAGCATCACACAAAGAAAAAGAAGAAGGCTTCAAAGTATTTGTAGGTGGAGGAATGGGTGCAAACTCAAGATTGGGTAAAATGCTGGAGGAATTTATACCTGAAGAGGATTTAGGCTACTGTGTTACGGCAATAAAAAATATTTTTTATAGGATGGGTGATAGAAAGAATAGGCATCACAATAGATTAAGATTTTTAATTGAAGACATTGGTTATGAAAAATTTAAGCAATATTATATACAGGAATTAGAAGCTTTAAAAGACAAGGAGTATATATCTTTAAGAAAAATAAGCTTTCCTGGAAAGAATGATACAGTCACGGAAATTCCCAAGATTGATAATAAGCAGTATAAACAGTTTTTGGAATATAATGTCCAATCTCAAAAACAGAAAGGTTTCCAAAGTGTTGAGATAAGAATACCACAAGGTGATTTATATTCCCAAAAGCTAGAAGCATTGGCGGGAATAGAGAAAGATTTTAAAGGTATCGAATTTCGCTTATCACAAAATCAAAACCTTATTATTTGCTGGGTGAAGAACCAGGATGTTTATAAATTATTTTTAAGATTAAAAGAAATTGCAGGTGATTTTTTATATCCTGAGACTCTTCTTGACACGGTATCTTGCAAAGGCGCACGAACCTGTAATTTAGGTTTGTGTAATTCACCTGATTTAGCCAAAGAGATTGAAGATATGATAGGAAAGAATTTTAAAGATAATAAATTGTTTGATAAATTAAATATAAAAATAAATGGATGTCCAAATGCATGTGGGCAGCATCCAGTAGGAAAACTTTCATTTCATGGACTGGTAAGGAAAGTAGACAATCGACCTGTGCCATTTTATAAATTTCTTATAGGTGGGAAAAAAGATGCAGAAAATACGAGGCTATCTGAAAAAGTAGGAATAATTCCTGCTAGGAATATTCCTAAATTTTTATTAGCACTTTTAAAAGAGTTGGAAAGGGTAATTGGAGGAAAGAAAGATTTAGATCAGTTTTTAGTAGAAGAAGCAAAAGATATTGCCGGTGGTATTTTGAAGGATTTTGCTTATGTTCCTCCTTATTCTGAAGATAGGGACTTCTATATTGATTGGGGAAAGACAGAAGAATTTTCTTTAGCTGGCATTGGTCCCGGTGAGTGTGGAGCGGGAGTTATAGATATTATTGAATCTGATTTGAAGGAAGCCAAAATTTCTCTGGGAGAAGCAGAAAAGGAAAATTATTCTTTTGAAAA
>SDBU01010632.1_pt1 | contig 10190 bp, 10 predicted proteins | sample 2277071 | NCBI WGS metagenome assembly SDBU01 (sample SAMN10397929, study PRJNA504765) | marine sediment metagenome | isolation source: marine sediment core GS08_GC12, 126 cmbsf | place: Arctic Ocean: Gakkel Ridge, Loki's castle | collected 2008 | reverse complement strand
TCTTTCTATCTCCCAAGCCATAGCCAGGACTGTTCTAAAAGAAGCTAGAAATCAGAAGGCCAAGGAGATTCTCTCCATCGAAATAGAAATAGGGGAATTCACCTTTCTTAACCCTGAGCAGGTAAGATTCTGGTTAAAAGAGATTTTTAAGGAGAGCATGGCAAAGGAGGCTAAGCTTCATATAAAGAAAATTTATTCTCAAATAAGATGCCAGGATTGCCACTGGCGGGGAAGAATGAATATCAAGGATGATCCTCTCTATCACACCTATTTCTTTATTCCCAAATGTCCTAAGTGCGGATCGTCCTCACTCAAGATAGAGAAGGGTAGGGAGTGTAAGGTGAGAAAAATTCGAGTATGTCTGTAGTAGACTCACTTATTCTTCTTGGCAAATTCCCCTTCTGCTTTTTTCCTGCTGTCTTTATCCAGACCGAGCTAGAAATACCAAAATAATCGAGCACCAAAGGTGATAAAGTTCGTGTCTATCTCTTCGAGAGAGAAGGTCCCTGATCCATAATATTCATAATAGGCATCCAGACTGAGGGACAGAGGCCCAAGAGATATTTCGCGTCCTACCTGGACAACATAGATAAGGTCGCTCCATTCCGGATTCTCTGAGGCCCATTTAAGGTAAGTTTTCTCTATCCCGGCACCAGCGTAAAATCCGGTTCCTAAAATATCGACCAGGAAAGAAATCTTGGGGGTTAGGCTGTAGGTTACATCTCCTACACCTGGCCGATAGTCAACATCGGCATCCAGAATGAGCCAGATCACTTTGAGGCGAAGACCTCCAAGAAAAGAGAGGTGACTTTGATCAAACTCAGTACCTGGTATATTCTTCAGAGCCATATGATAACGTGTGCCTATGCCCAAGCCTACTCTTGCAAACGAGGACACAGTTAGTCCCAAAACCAGAAGCAGGACTATAAGAGCAATAAAAAACTTTCTCACGCATTACCTCCCTCGGTCCCATTTTCTACCTTCGCTCACATCCTCTTCCCATCTCCTACCAGAGGTCCTTTGTCCTGTGAGTCACAGACTTATATATCAGATTTCCGGTGTATGTCAAAGTAGTCAAGAAAATCTTCTTTTGACACCTTCCGCCCCTTTGAGTAATATAAGACAGCTGGTGTCAGTAGATGAATCAGCACTCGGAGGAAGCCTTTGAAAATTGGCTTTGTTCAATTTCAACCAGTTCTTGCTAAAAAAGAGAGAAACAAAGAAAGAATTGTAAGCTATCTTACAGAGGCTCGGAAAAGAGGAGTCCATCTTCTGGTTTTCCCCGAACTTGCCCTAAGTGGCTATTTGATGACTGGCCCGGAACTCCACCAGCTCGCTGAAAGTGTTCCCGGGGAAACGACTGAGGAAATTGCCAGAGCCTGTGAAGGCATTTCAGCAGTGGTGTCTTTGCCAGAAAAGGATGGAGAAAAATATTTCATTACCTCTGTTCTACTAAGAGATGGTAAGATTTTGGGAAAATACAGAAAAAGCCATCTTTTTGAGGGAGAAAAACTCCTTTTTAGTCCCGGCAGTACTGGATACGAGGTGTTTAGTCTACCCGAAACAAAAGTGGGTCTTCTTATTTGTTATGATTGGTGGTTTCCAGAAACCTCAAGAACTTTAGCCTTGAAGGGAGCAGAAATTCTGTGCTATTCTGCCTGTCTTATCAAACCCTATGCAATTAGGGCCATTGCCACGCGGGCTGTAGAAAACAGAGTTTTTGTTATTCTATCCAGCAGGGTAGGTAAAGAAAGAGGAGTAACCTTTCAGGGACAGAGCCAGATTGCTGGCCCGAACATGCAAATACTGGCAAGCGCTGGTAAAAAAGAGGAGACAATGAAAATAGTGGAGATTGATCCGAGAGAGGCCAAAGATAAGAAAGTGATAGAGCTCTCGGACCTATTTAAGGATAGAAGAGAAGAGCTCTATTTTAAGTAGAGCTACTTTTTTCCTCTGTGTTTCCCACAACCTCCTCCATTATTACCTCTTCTGAGGTACCATTATGGTAGCAGGATTTAAGGTCTTGGGTGCCGAAGGGGGGAGTCGAACCCCCAAGGGGATAACCCCACAGCATCCTGAATGCTGCGCGTCTACCAATTCCGCCACTTCGGCATTTCTGTATTAGGCTATTGGTAGTGATTTTCGAACACGACTTTGGTGCGCTTCGCCCACCCCATCCTGATGTGTCCATTCGTTTCGCCAGAACGTCCATTGCTGCTCTTTTGTGATCCGGTGATAGATGTGAGTACCGTAGTGTCATCTCGATTGTCCTGTGGCCGAGAAGTTCTTGCACCGTCTTCAGGTCAACGCCGCTCATTACAAGCTGAGAGGCGAAAGTGTGCCTCAGATCGTGAAATCGAAGCCTTTCAATTCTAGCCTTCCTGGCAGCCTTGTCAAGCGAGGCTCGGATATCTCGATATGGTTTCCCGTTCTGGTGGCAGAATACATAGATACTATGTGGATTTCTTTGCATCGCGAGAACAGTATCATGCACAATATCGTTCATCGGCACCTCACGTCTAGCAGCTCCCTTGGTGTCCGAGAGGTAGATCAGGCGCTTTTCGAAGTCCAGATCGCTCCATCTCAAGTTGAATAACTCGCCCTTGCGCATTCCGGTGTTCACGGCAACCAGGATAATCGGTTTGAGAAATGGAGGGCAGGCACTATAGAGGGCATTGATCTCCTCCACTTCGAGATACCTTATCCTCGGTGGTGGTGTCTTCAGAAGCCGGACAGCGCGCGTGGGGTCCCTATCCGTTTTCTCCCATTCATTGGCCTTCTTGAAGATATGCTTGAGGCACGCTAACTCCCTGTTCACCGTCGACTTAGACACTTTGGCCAGTCTGTGGCGCTTATACTTCTCCACGTCGGCTGGTGAGATCTCGTCGAGATTCTTCCCAGCGAAGAACTCGTCCAAGTGCTTCACAATAGTTACATCACGAACATAGGATCTCTTGTTCGTCTTCGAGTGGACCTCAAGATACTCACGGCTCATGTCCGGAAAGCGTATCTTGGGGAACCTCCGTACATCCAGGAAGCGATTCTCAGCAACTTGAACCTCTCGCTTGCGAAGGACTGTCTGGGCCAGCTGTTTATTGGGGCCTATGGTTTCCCGTATTCTCCTGCCATCTGACCTGCCCCCCTAGAATCGGTCCAGTTATTATGTTAGACTCGGGACGAAAAAGATGATGTGAATGGTCGGAAGACACTGTATACTACAGTCCCTCCCAAACCAGATTGACAAGTGCTGAGGTTTCGGTTAGGGTTGGCTCCCGAACCTATTATTCCGTTGACTCTAACTTGACAAGTGGTACTATTAATGGGGGCAGGTCACGAGATCTAGAGTTTGGTGGGTTGAATTAGGCGCTAATCTGAAAATCGACCCCCACTCGTAGGGAGAGTTTTATCGTCGCCACCCTTGCTTTTCGTCTTGTTTAAAGTCTCTTGGAGCAAAGTAATAAATCTTTCGATGCCAAGGCGGTCTATTGCCACACGGGAAAATAGTCTAATCTCACTAGGTCGACCGTGTTCCTCTGGCGGTTCTTGAAAGCGGAATTCAAGAATAAAAGTCAGGCCATTATTAGTACCCACTCCAAAGTGATTACAAGAAACCGGGATAATTTTTTCCTTATCCATATCTCATTCACCTCCATATATAGTGTATACCACACAATCTGATGTTTGTCAAGCTTTTATACAATAAAGTTGATAAATTCACAAAAATACCAATAATATTGGTAATAGGACTTGACAAAATCAAATTTATTAATATAGTGTTATGTAATGAAACAAAGTCTAGAGTTTACCCTACAACTAAGAGATAAGGTCCTAAAACTGCTGAAGGGAAAGGCAAGTAGCTTCTTTCTGGGTGGGGGTACGGCATTATCTTTATTTTATCTGCACCACAGGGAGTCTTTTGATTTAGACTTTTTCACAAAAGATTTTTCAGTAAGAAGAATAAAAGACATAATTACGGATATAGAAAATTCTTTGAATGTAAAGGCGAGAGTGATAATGGAAAGGACTTCAGAAAAGACTGCGAGAATAGTCCGTTATCATATACCGATAAATGATAAAAGTGGGTTGGATATACCTCATGACAAAAACTCTTTTAAAATAGATTTTATCGAAGATGTATACCGTGACATCGAGTCACCTGATATTATCATAAATGGTATTTCCATATTGTCACAAGAGAATATCTATTTGAGAAAAATATACGCAGCATGTGGTGTTGGGGAGGAACGAGATGATATAGGCAGAAAACGATTTAAAGGTGGTAGACAGGAAGCAAAAGATTTGTTTGACTTATATTTTCTCTCAAAACAATTTCTGCAATTGTCAAAATTTGCAGCAAGATATTGTCCTGCTGAGAAAGAAAAAATAATTACATGGTATCATAGCTATAATAGAAAAGAAATGAAAATGAAAATGAATGAATTAATAGTCAAGAAAACTGTGGGATTCCCTAAAATAGAACGGCATTTCAAACAAGAAATAGAAAATATGATTAAAGAGGAGCTCCCATAAAAATGAAAGAAAATATGTTTTGGGACAAAAATATGAGCACAAAAGAGATCAAAAGCATACTGCGGGATGAATCACATACAAGATTTATAGATTTCGCTTCTCTTCTGTTATCTAGGACAGGTAAAATAAGGGAGGTTTTTAGAGATTATCTAGACAAGGTTACATTCTGTAAAAATTGGCGAAAAATTAAGCAAAGAATGCGAAGTGACAAATGGAATGATCCTAGAATTAGCTTTTGGGAGGAGGTCTACAGAGTAGTTCTACAAAAAATAGATAAAAATGAACTACGTCTTACTCAAAGAAGAGACGTACTTATAAACCCGGAGATTAAAGAGTTCGCAGATGTTATAAGAGGGACTCGCAAGAAGATGGGGTGGACACAAAAGCAACTAGCTAAAGATACCGAGTTATCGCAACAGACAATTTCTCTTATAGAGACGGGAAATTTTAATTTTTCTTTCAAATCGTTAATAAACACACTCAGCGCTTTGAAGTTAAAAGTTGTAATTGAGTCTAAAGATAGTTATTCCAATAGTGCTGATACAAGTAGTCCAAATGCTATTCCCTCCAGAAGCATAGATACACAAAAAGCGCTTTTAAAGAAACTTTCTTAGAAATAGCAAAACTGGGGCACCCTCCTATTGCGCAGCTCAGCGCCTCGGCAACTTCTCCTACAACTCCTTACTACAAGTTGACCTGCCCCCAAAACCGGTCCAGGTATAATGTTAGAGTAAGAATCACAAAAAGGGGGAATGTGAATGGCTAGAAGAAGCTAAAGACCAGATGAGATCATCAATATACTGAGCCAAGTGGAAGTACTCCAATCTAGGCGTATCACTTGGTGATTTTGAGTTTTCAAATCTTGAAATATTCTAGGTGTGAGGATTCCACTCATCCACCCATTTCTTTTTGGGGCATGGGGTCCCCTGGCCTCATGGCGCTGAGACATACTTGTCTACTTGGTGGCCTGGTAGGCACGGCTCGCCCTAGGAGCTTCGTTCATGCCTTCAGAATACACATTTAAGCGGTTTCTTAGGTGCGATAGGCAAGGCTGGATTCTGTGACCAATTTGTGACCATGAGGGGTGCAGAACCATACAAATTGGTACAAAATGGTGGGAAAGAAAGAAGTAATCAGTTGTTGTCTGCGAAATGGTTTCGCTGGACTGACACCCCCTGGCGGAATGGCTGAATTGGCATCCTGAATGCTGCGCGTCTACCAATTCCGCCACTTCGGCTTGATTTAATTTTATAAGCTATGCTGGAGAAGTCAAGAATCTCTTCTTCGAAGTTTCCCCAAAGCTCCTTCCCCTTTTCCCCAGGATAATGAATAAGAGAGAGAGGAGAAAGCGAGATGAACTGAGGGAGACGGCCTTCCGGCAAATTGACACTGAGGGCAGGTTATGTATAATGTTTGTAGATTAGGGGGAGGCAAAAATGGTGGAGCTGAAAGAGATTGTTGAGAAGCTCATAGGTGGAAAAGCTGATGAAGTGCACGGTCTTGTCAAGAGAGCTCTTGATGAAGGACAGGATGTGAGCAGGATCCTAAATGAGGGACTTGTGGCGGGAATGAGTGTGGTAGGGAGTAAGTTTAAGAAGAATGAGTTTTACGTGCCTGAAGTTCTCATTGCTGCCCGGGCTATGAAGGCAGGAATGCAGCTCTTAAAGCCTATCCTGGTGGAAAAGAACATCAAAAGTCTGGGGACAGTGGCTTTAGGCACGGTGAGAGGGGACATTCATAATATTGGCAAGAACCTGGTGGGGATGATGCTAGAGGGAGCAGGATTTGAGGTAATTGATCTGGGAGTGGATGTATCCTCGGAGAAGTTTATCCAGGTGGCCAAAGAAAAGAATGCTGATCTAGTAGGTCTTTCCGCCCTTCTTACCACCGCCATGCTATCTATGAAAGATGTGGTTGGAGCTGTCCAAAAAGAAGGACTGAAAGGGAAGGTGAAGATTATCATTGGAGGGGCGCCGGTTACCCAGGATTATGCTGACGAGATAGGAGCTGATGGCTATGCTCCTGATGCTGCTTCAGCGGCCGATAAAGCCAAAGAGCTCCTTAAGAGTTAAAAAGCTTTTGGGGGAGAGGTTATGCTTATCGTAGGAGAGAAGATCAATACAAGTATTCCAGGAATTCTCAAGGCGGTGGAAAGAAAAGATATCCTCTTTATCCAGAATCTAGCCAAAAGACAGGTTGAGGCAGGGGCGAATGTTATTGATGTTAACGTGGGAACCAGGATTCATAGCGAAGCTGAGGATATGCGGTGGCTGGTGAAAACTATCCAGTCAGCTATAGATGTTCCTTTGAGCATAGATAGTCCTAATCCTGAAGTCCTCAGGATGGGGCTGAAAGAGCATAAAGGCAGGGCCATGCTTAACTCCATCACTGGGGAGAGTAAGAGAGTAAAAGACATCCTTCCTCTTCTTAAGGAGTTCAGACCCAGCATCATTGCTCTAACTATGGATGATGGAGGAATTCCCCAGGATGCGGAAACCAGATACCAGATTAGTCAGCGATTGGTGGAACTACTGAGCAGCGCAGGGATTCCTGAAGATAATATGTATATGGATCCCCTGATGCGCCCTATTAGCACGGATTCAGAAGCAGGATTGGCGGTGCTGGATTCTATCAGGAAGATAAAGAACTCCTCAAAGGAAATCCACGTCATCTGTGGTCTGAGCAATATCTCTTTTGGACTGCCTAAAAGGGGTCTTATTAACCGAGCTTTCCTTCTCATGGCCATGGCTCAAGGCTTAGATTCGGTTATCCTTGATCCTCTGGATAGGAAATTGATCTCCTTGATTAGGGCAGGGGAGGCCCTCCTGGGCAAAGACAAATACTGTGCGGGATACCTCAGGGCCTTTCGGGCAGATGAGTTGGCTGAGGAGTAGTTTCATAAACTCTGAAGGACCTTTTATGGACCCAGAGAAGTTCAGAGAAGGATTAGGACGCATTCATTCTAGTGTTAAAAAAGTTCTTTCCAGAATTGATGAGAAGGAAACAGCCGAGTTTATCCACTCAATTTCTTCCTCACGAAGAATATTCTTGAGCGGTCAGGGAAGGAGCGGCTTTATTGCGCGATGCTTTGCCATGAGGCTAATGCATCTGGGTTTTTCCTCTTACGTGGTAGGTGAGACAATCACTCCCGGTATCGGGGAGAAAGATCTCCTCATCGTCTGCTCTTGCTCGGGTAGAAAACACGTAACTTTGGAGCTAGCCCGCCAGGCTCGACAAAGCAAAGCTGGCGTATTCGCCTTAACCGCCTCCCGAGAGTCACCTCTAGCTAGATTAGCTCATCATCTCATTTTTTTCTCCCTTGTTTCAGAAAAAGGCGCATCAACAGATGCCTTAGGCTCTTTATTTGAGTGGTCTTTATTTTTGTACTTAGAGGGGGTAGTCCTTTTCTTGATGAAAAAGATGGAGATATCCGAAGAGGATATGCTGAGGCGGCATACCAACCTGGAATAGAGGGAAAATTGGAAAAGGTAGATCTTCGGAGCCGCATGCTTAAAAGGCGAAGGTTGGAGTCATCCGAGGAGATTGAAAGAAAGAGCTATCGAATTCGGGAGAAACTCCTCACCTTCGATCTCTTCTTGAAAGGGCGAGGGATTCTTTTCTACCTGGCCCTGGAGGATGAAGTTCAAACTCGCTCCATGATAGAGGCGGCTCTGGAAATGGGAAAGAGGATCTCGGTTCCCTTGATTGATGAGGAAGAAAGAGAGATTCTTCCCTCCATATTGAAAGACCCTGACAAAGAGCTCACCCCCGGCCATTGGGGCATTCTAGAGCCAAAGGGGAAGTTTTACCATCCCCAACCTTTAGAAGAGATAGATCTAGTCATTGTCCCGGGAGTGGCCTTTGATGAAGCGGGGAATCGTCTGGGCTTCGGGAGAGGTTTCTACGACAAATTCCTGAGGAGGCTCCCGGAAAGAGTTAGCTTTGTTGCTCTAGCCTTTGAACTGCAGGTTGTTAAGAGCCTACCTTTTCGGTCCCACGATGTGGCGGTAGATTACATCATCACGGAAAAGCGAATCATCAAATGTAAAGAGAGTAAGGAGGAGAAGATGTACCTTGAAAGACCCATGAAGGATTTCGTTGAGGACACAGCTGCCCGGCTTCCTGCTCCCGGAGGAGGAAGCGTAGCTGCCCTGGTCGGATCCTTAGGAGCGGCTCTCCTGTGTATGGTCGGTAATTACACCGTGGGTAATAAGCAGTATAAAGAAGTGCAGGATGAGGTGGCCAGAATTCTTGAGATTACAGATAGTCTCAAGGATGAGCTTTCCTCACTTATTCAGGAAGATATTAAAGCCTACCAGAAGTATTCCCATGCCTCTGGTCTACCCAAGGACACTCCCCAGCAAAAGGACGCACGGAATAAGGCCCTACAGTTCTCACTTAAGGAAGCTGCTCTGGTTCCTTTGAAGACAAGTAAATTTTCCCTCAAGGTGATAGAACTAGCTGAAGAGATTCTTCCCCGGGGCAATCCTTATCTTATAAGTGATGTGGGGGTGGGAGTTTTGCTGGCAGAGGCAGCTCTGGAGGCTGCAGTTATCAATGTCCAGATAAATCTCTCCTACATTAAGGATTCTCATTTTGTCGAGGAGAAAAAGAGGGAAATTTCTTTTTTTCTTTCCAGAGGAAGAAAGACGGCCGAGAAAGTAGTGAAAAAGGTAAAGGGAAGAATCACTCAAAATAGGTAAGGAGAGAAGAGATAAAAGTTCTCTTTGGTATCTGTTCCTGGGGACTAGGTCATGCCACGCGGGATCTTCCTCTTATTAAGGGGATAATAGAGGCGGGACACCAGATTACTATTGTGGCCAGAGGCAGATCTTTGAATTTATTAAAGGAGGAACTTGGAAACTCATGCTGCTATCTGGAGATACCTGACTATTCTTCCCCTTATTCTAAGAAGGATTTCTCCGTACCTAAATTCTTGAGTTACTTTCCTGTTTACATGAATCAGGTCGTCAAGGAACACGAGGCAATAAAGAAACTGGTAAGAAGGGAAGGTTATGACAGGATCGTATCTGATAACCGTTTTGGTATTCATAACCGGGAAATCCCTTCCTATTTCATCTCTCATCAACTCAGATTCCTGGCTCCTGGTAGAGTAAAGCTTTTTGAGATGATAACCGAGGGATTCAACTACTCCTTTAAAAATAGCTTTACCAAATTTTTAGTCCCCGACTTTAAAGAGGATTCCTTATCAGGGGATCTTTCCCATAATCTGAAATACTTCAAAGAAAGGCAGATAGATTATTTAGGGATTCTCTCCGATTTGAGAAAGAAAGAGGTGAGGCAGGATATTGATTATTTTATCTCTGTCTCTGGACCCGAGCCTCAGAGAAGCATATTTGAACATAAAGTTTTAGAACAAGCTCCTCGACTGAAAGGCAAGGTGGTAGTAGCTCTGGGAAAGCCGGAAGCTCCTGAGGAGAGAGGGAGCAGCGAGCTTAGGATCTTTGGCCATCTAAACAGAAGGGAGCAGGAAGATATCATGAACAGGGCTAAACTCGTCATTGCCAGGCCTGGCTATTCAACTTTAATGGAGCTGGTGGCTTTAGGCAAAAAAGCTCTCTTTGTCCCTACCCCTGGACAGACAGAACAAGTTTACCTGGCTAAGTATCATAGGAAGCAAGGAAACTTTCACAGTGTAG
>SDBU01010631.1_pt1 | contig 10191 bp, 9 predicted proteins | sample 2277071 | NCBI WGS metagenome assembly SDBU01 (sample SAMN10397929, study PRJNA504765) | marine sediment metagenome | isolation source: marine sediment core GS08_GC12, 126 cmbsf | place: Arctic Ocean: Gakkel Ridge, Loki's castle | collected 2008 | reverse complement strand
GATGACGTGCTGGAGATTCTGGACGCGTTCGCCCAGATCTTCTCCTGCCCACACCCTTGTCCATAAAACCGCGGCGGATAGGCCGCGTCCGGCACGCCGGCCCGTGATTACGCGCGGGCGTGCCGGGAATGGAGGATGCGGAAGACAAGCCCGGCCCAGGTCGCGGGCCGGTACACCTCGAGCTTCGCGCCGTAAAGGACCGGTTTTCACCGGCCGGATGAAACCTCCAAGTTCGCCAGCCGAGAGGTTGTCATTTCCCGGGCTCTGGCGGCTGTGCGGGGTCGCCCGGAGCTTGTCGGCGTATCCCTTTGGCCGGGCGGAGTTCGCCAGCCCGCAGAGTCGATCGGCGGAGAAGCGCCTACCCCGGTGGATGGAGGCCGGACAGGTCGGTGAGGGTCGAAGGTCCGATAAATCGAGCGAGTGGGTAGAGGCAAGATCGGCCGGGGCGGCCCCCCCCCATCGCAACCCAGCCGGATGCGGGATTCCCATCCTGCACTTCTCGCGGGAAAGGACTCCCGCAGGTCGGCGTGCGAGAAGGGATTCTCGCACGAACACTTCTCGCCCATGTCATCCGGGGCTCGCGGTTGCGTCCCTGTCTAAGAGGGGTACTCTTAAGGGGAAGTGCCGCAAGCCGCGGCCACGAAGACGATAGCATGGTCTCCTCTGCCGATCGATCCTGTCAGCTTCGCAAGCTCATCTCCCAGGGTGTGGTGATGATGCCCGGGGGGCTGAACGCCCTGACCGCCCGAATGATCGAGCGGGAGGGGTTCGACGCAATCTACGTTTCGGGGGCGGTGCTGGCTAACTCGGTCGGCGGCGTGGCGGACGTGGGGCTTATGACCCTCACCGAGTCGCGGGATCACTGTGCCCACATCGCCGAGGCAACCTCGATTCCCATCATCGCCGACGCGGATACCGGCTACGGCGGGCCGGAAAGCGCCGCCCGGACGGTTGGCATGCTGGAATCGGTCGGCGTCAGCGGCATCCACCTGGAGGATCAGGAGTTTCCCAAGCGCTGCGGGCACCTCGCGGGCAAGAAGCTGGTGCCCGCGGAGGAGATGTGCGAGAAGATCGCCGCAGCCGCCGCGGCGAAGACCAGCCCCGATTTCCTGCTCCTCGCCCGGACCGACGCCGCCTCCGTGGCGGGCTACGATGAGGCGGTGCGCCGGGCCCAGTTGTACCTCGAGGCTGGGGCGGATGGGATCTTTCCCGAGGCCCTGGAGAATCAGCAGGAATTCGCCCGTTTTGCTAGGGATGTGGACACGATCTTGCTAGCGAATATGACGGAGTTCGGAAAGACGCCGTATCTGACGGTCGATGAGTTCGGCCGGATGGGTTACAACATCGTTATATTCCCGGTCACGTTGCAACGATACGCGATGGGGGCGACGCGGGAGGCGTTGCGAACGCTCAAGGCCGAGCGCTCCCAGAAATCGCTGATCGACAGGATGCAAACACGTAGCGAGCTGTACGACCTGTTGGGATATCGTCCCGACGGGCAGTCGCCGACGAAGGCGTAGTCGGTGGAACAAGAACCCGAACCGGTAGGTTGGCCAATCGAGAGGTAGGATGGCATGGCAACGCTAAAGGACGTTTTGGCAGGCAAGCTTCCGCAGTATCGCGACGAGGTCAAGGGTCTCGTCAAGGAGCACGGCGAGAAGGTCATTTCACAGGTTACGGTCGCCCAGGCTTACGGGGGCATGCGCGGGGTGAAGGCCCAGGTATGCGACACCTCGACGGTCAGTCCGGACACCGGGCTTATCGTTCGCGGGATACCCCTGGCCAAGATAACCGATCGCTGTCCGGAGGAGATGTTCTGGCTGCTTCTTACCGGCGAGCTGCCCGACGCGGAGTCGCTCAGGGGTTTGCAGGCGGACCTGGCTTCTCGGGCGGATGTGCCCGGCTACGTCTTCGACGCCCTTCGGGCCCTGCCCAAGACCACCCATCCGATGGCCATGCAGAGCATGGGCTTGCTTATGTTGCAGGAGGGGTCGAGGTTCCGCAGGCGTTACGACGAGGGCATGCGCCGGGAGGAATACTGGGAAGCCTGTCTGGAGGATTCCCTCGACCTGCTGGCCAAGATCCCCACGCTGACCGCCGGGGTGTATCGCATTCGCTATGTGGACGGCGAGCTGATCCCGCGCGATCCCGCCAGGGACTGGAGCGCCAACTTCCCCCACATGATGGGCGCGGGCGACCCGACGGGGAACCTGGCCAATCTGATGCGGCTGTATCTCAACCTGCACGCCGATCACGAAAGCGGGAACGTCAGTGCCAACCTGTGTCACGTTGCGGGTTCGGCCCTTTCCGATCCGTACTATGCGGTCTCCGCCGGGCTGAACGGCCTCGCCGGACCGCTGCACGGCCTGGCCAACCAGGAGTGCCTCAAGTTCCACCTGGCCATACACAAGAAATACAACGGCGTTCCCACGCCCCAGCAGCTCAAGGACTTCACCTGGGAGACGCTAAACTCCGGGCGGGTCATCCCCGGGTTTGGCCACGCGGTTTTGCGCTGCACCGATCCGCGGTACACCGCCTGTCACGAGTTCGGCATGAAAGCCTGCCCGGATGAGCCGCTGTTCAAAGTGGCGGACGTGATGCTCAAGGTCGTTCCCGGTGTGCTGATCGAGCACGGCAAAGCCAAGAACACCAACCCGAACGTGGACGCCCTCTCGGGCGTGTTGATGTACGCCCTCGGGGTAAAGGAGCCGCCGTTTTACACTGCCATCTTCGGCGTCTCCCGGGCGATCGGCATGTGTGCCCAGATGATCCTCAACCGCGCCATCGGCACACCGATCACCAGGCCCAAATCCGTCCCCACCACCTGGATCAAAGAGCAGGTGGGGGCGTGAGGAATGGCGAATGGCCAAGTAGGGTGGGCACCGCCCACCGAATTGGCCTTGACAAACGACCGTTCGTCCGGTAATATTCCGTATTGACGAGTGAACAAGGGGACTTCGACACCGACCATTGGCGGCCCTCAGACGGAGACGCGGACGGGAGGGCCGGTAGAGCTGCTGCCCGGAGGAGAATCGCAATGATGCACGTGCGTTCGTGGAGGTCTGGAAAACCGGCCGCCGTCCCCCGGGTCCCGGGTCCCGGGTTTTGGTCCAAGCACGCTTACCCGGCCTAGACCCGGTCGTTTTATGACGACCGCCGCCCGGTGGCCGATCGGGGCGGTCATCCTGTCGGCTCTCCTCGTCTTGCCCGCCGCACCCGCGCTTGCCCGGATCCGACCGGACCCCGGGCCTGGCCTTGTCCAGAGGTGCGAGCCGATCCCCATGCGCGAACACCCCTGCGACGATGGGAACGAGTGCACGAGTGACTGGTGCGACGAAGGAGTGTGCAGGAACGACCCCCGCGACGGGGCGAGATGCGACGGCGACGGGAACCCGTGCACCGACGATGTCTGCGTCGGGTCGGGCTGCACGCATCCGGATCTCCTGGATGGGACGGTTTGCCAGCAGACCGGCGAGTGCTGCAGCGGCGAGTGCTGCATGTCGGTTTGTTGTAACGGCCAATGCTGCCCGGCGGGCGAGGACTGTTGCAACAACGTCTGTTGTGCCTGGGCGTGTTGCAAGGACGAGTGTTGTGTAGGACAGAAGACGTGTTGCCCCGACGTATGCTGCAAAGGGCTCTGCTGCGACGGGATATGCTGCGTCCCGGGCGAATCCTGTTGCAGCGGGGTCTGCTGCGCCGAGCCGTGTTGCGGAGGAGTTCGATGCTGCGAACCGGACGAAGTCTGTTGCGACGACCTATGCGGCCGGGAGGGCGCCTGCTGCTTCTTTTCCAGCGGGGCATGCTCCGAGACCACGCAGCACTGCTGCGAGCTGCTCGGCGGTGACTACCGCGGCGATGGTACCACCTGCGACCCGCCTGATCTGTGCGAACCTCGTTGTGACAACTGCCAACCTTTCTTTCGATTGCTGTACGAATGCGCTCATAACGACAATGACCCACCCGGTACGCCCTGCTCGACCAGGTACTGCCTGAAAACGATTATGGATACCGCCGGCTGCACATACTATCCGCACCGTGTCAGCACGCGCGCCGCATGCGACACGCGGGTAATTGTGGAGGAGCCCTTTGCAATCCAGTGGGTAATCGACGGAGGGAAGGGATCATGTCCTGGCGCCGTGGTCGATCCGAATATTTTCTTCGTGGAGCATTATGGGTGTGACAATTACTGTAGCCCGGCCTTCGAGGTGGCGGATTCATGCGTAACGGAATCCTGCACAGGCCCCAGCGCGGGGCCGTTTGATAGCCAGGTGCTGAAGAAAGCATGTGGGTGTCCATAGTCACGTGCACAACCTGAGGCTTATGGGCGTTTGTGCTATTGGTTTACGGGAGTAATCACTGATGAGACGATTCGACTGGGCGATCGTGACAATGCTGCCATTTGCATTCGCCTCTGTTCTCGCGATGGCGCAAGATACAGGTACGAATCCCACTGACGATAACGATACTGGGAATACGAGCGATACCTTTCCCATTAACCCGGAAGCACAGAGCGTTGAGGATGTGCTCCTGCGGTCGATACGCGCCGGAGACGCCATCTTCGATGGGTCGTGGTCGGCATCCTTCGACATCGTCGTTCCGTATAGCGTATTGGGGCCAGACGCCGGCGTGCATACCAAGATCTGCCGATACACTACAGATCAAGCGGTTCAAGCCTTGAGGATGGATATAGTGTATCATCAGCGTCCGCGCTACCTCCCGAAAGGGCAGAGAGGCGTCCGGACATTTCGATATGAGGAAGAGGAGAACCTTGTGCTTTGGCGGCGCCTTCGAAAGTGGTCTCTCATTGGTGCGCATCTTAACATAAGTTATTGGAATAGGCAGCAGTTGGTGATTGATCCGAGAAACGTCATCATTGGCGACACGACCAACGATTGTGTTGATTATTTCCCGGTTGGAGACACGACAAGCATCTATGAGCTTCTGGAATTCCGATTCGCCAGTGGTCGCGGTTTCGCAGATTCGATCAAGCGCATTGTGTCCGTGGAAAGTTTACCGGATGGTTCACAGGAAGTCGTCGCCGAAGCAGAAGAATACACCCGAGCGGGTGAATGGCGTCTTCGAGTGGCGCCTGTTGAAGACTATGGATTGGTTCGCGAGGCGGCGTTTAGCTTTGCCAACGCGGATCAGGCTAGCGTGTTAGTCGAAACAAAGGGCGTCTGGAGACGCGATGACATCGTGCTAGCCCAAGAGGGGACGGTCACCTATCACTTTTTTGACCGACCTTACCCGCTCAGAATCACAATTAAGAACTTTGTGCCCCATGTAGATACGGAGCTGCTTGACGAGGTACGAGCAGTAGTCCTGGCACCTGTACCTGAGAAGGGGTTTCAATCTACGATTGGCGGACGCTGAGTCGGGATGGACTGCGACCATCAAACCGGCTTGTGTTGCCCGGGAACCTTCTGGAAGTTGTAGGAGAAGGTACGTGGAGCAGCGGGACTCGCGCCGATTGGTATCTCCTGGTCGCCCCTGCGCAAGAGGGCTATCTCGTACGCGACGCCAAGTTGTTTCGTGAGAATCAGGAACGCCCGGTGATTCATGTCGAGACCACCGGGCTAATTGAACGGGATGGGATTTCTCTCGCCGCAAGCGGCGTAGTTACGCATAATCCGGGCACTCGCCGTGAATACAAGCTGTACATCAGCATCCTTGACTTCTCAGCCAAGACAGACGTGGAGCATCTCGCCGAATTGCGGGACTTTTTCACAGCCCCCCTCCCGGAAGGTACCCGGATTTTCGACACTACAGGTCCGACGCTGGTCGTCAGATACGCAACCGGCGAAGATTCCGAAAAGTAACCGCTGAAGCGGGCTAAGCCGTCCTGGTCCGTCTTCGGCGGGGCGTTGAACGGGGTTCGTCGATCCATGGGGGGGTTGGGCTACGGAACCTTGATGGCCGCGTCCGGCGGCGAACTCACCGTGTACGACTACCGCGACAATCCCTCGAGCCCGACCGTCACACACGAAAGACCATGAGTTCTTCGGCGAGGACATCCATTGGGACCATTTGGCGAGTTCTGCGTACCGTCCTTGTCGCGTGCCTGACGCTTGCAACGGTTGCCGTCATGGCCGGGTGGGTCCTCGGCCTGTCAAGGAATTCTTGGACGCTGAACTCCGGGGGGTTGTCGCCAGGACTACGGGAGAGTGGCAATGGGACTTGGCGCGTCTTGGCGACGCTCTATGGCGGCTGGCTCTGCGTCGGCTACAAAGGGCATACAACGCCCCAATGGCCCGAGAATTGGGCGTGCGGCGGACCGTCCGCGGTGCGCTTTGATGGGCGCACCCCGTGCCGGTCATGTGACTGGCAATGGAAAAGCGGATGGCCAATGCCCCTGCCCGGTCGGTTACTGCTGCGTTTTCGAACGGAGGACGAGGTCGCCGATTGGGTCATCTGCCGCGACTTGGGCGCTTCCACGGAAATCTTCGATGTGCAGAATAATGCACAATGCTCGCCCGCCCGAGCGGAATCCGACGTGTGGGCGACGCCCGGACGGATACAAAAGCACATCGTATTCTACGCCGCCATCCCCTTCTGGGCGCTCATGCTCATAACGGGTGCGATTCCTGTTCTCAGCATCGTTCGGTGCGCGGTCCATAATTGCCGCAGACGAACCACAGGCCCCAAGGATTGCCCCCACTGCGGCTACGACCTGACCGGCAACGAGTCCGGGATCTGCCCCGAATGTGGATCGCCCGTCGAACGAGAGAAAGTGGGTCAGGCTACTTTTCGATAGAAGCAGCCTGACCCCTTTTTCTCCCCGTCCCTGGGGTTTATGACGCTGCCAGGAGTTCCTGCAGCTTCTTCTGGGAATCGGCCCGCACCTTGTCGTGCAGGCTTTGGCCGTGGGAGTCCATGGTCACCACGCAGGGGAAGTCCTCGACGCGGATCTGCCAGAACGCCTCCGGGACGCCGAAATCGAGCTTGTGTACGCCGAGCACCTCTTTGACGCTCTCGGCGATCAGGGTGGCTGCTCCGCCGATGGCGTGAAGATAGACCGCCCCGTGCTCCTTGCAGCCGGCAAGAGTCCTGTCGCGCATGCCCCCCTTGCCGATGACCGCCCGGAGGCCGAAGTGGCCTATGACGTCCGCCTGATAGGGCTCCTCGCGGATGCTGGTGGTCGGCCCGGCGGCGACGAACTCGTAGTTGCCGTCCTCGCGCTTCTGAACCACCGGCCCGCAGTGATAGATCACCGAGCCGGCGAGGCCCCGTTTGAGCACCGCGTAGGTTTCCTTCTCCGAGCCCGGGCAAACCCCCTCAATGAAGGTCTCGATCATGTATTTGTGGGCGGCGTCGCGGCCGGTGAAGATCACCCCGCTAAGCAGCACTTGATCGCCGACCGTAAGTGCGCGAACCTGATCTTCGCTGATGGGGACGGTAAGCTTCGTAGGCATGGTTCTAAACTCTCTGCGTGGTCAGTCTATCCTGGTGCGAGAATCCCCGGCTGTCCTGGTGCGAGAATTCCTTCTCGCACCCACACCGGATCGTGATCGCGAGTACGCGCGGGCTAAAGCCCGCGGGTCGGGGGCGGTCCGCAAGTTCACGGTGCTTCGATGGAGATATCTCCGTCCTTTATGGTCATGATCTTGCGCCGGTCGGCCCAGCACATATAGGCGATCGAGACGAAAAACGAGGCCGGCACGCGATGCAACTGGGCCATCTTCACCGCGAGAACCGTGGTCTTGCCGCCAAAGCCCATCGGGCCGATGCCCAGCTCGTTGATCTCCCGATGCAGCCGCTTTTCCAACTTGTCGAGTTCGGGATCATCGTTGCTATCACCCAGCGGGCGGAACAGTTGCTCTTTGGCTTTGATCATGCACGACGCCCGATCCCCACCGATCCCCACTCCCAAAATGCCCGGGGCGCAGCCAAGCCCCTGAGCTTTGCAGGTTGCGTCAAGAACAGCCTTGCGCACGCCGTGGATGTCACGCGAGGCCGGGAACTCCGCTGAGGGAATACTATACTGACACCCGCAGTTTTCCGATCCCCCGCCCTTGAGCATGAGCCCAACCTTCAGATAATCGCGCTCCCACTCCTCGAAGTGGATGCTGGGGAACTCCGTGCCGGTGTTGTCACCCGAGTTCTTTCCCGAAAGGGCTTCCACGGCGTTGGGTCGCAGGTAAGCCCGCTCGGTGGCGATTCGGATCGCGCTGATAATCTGCTCGCGAACCCGCCTTTGAAAGGGGCCCTCGGGATACCAGACATGGAAGATGGGCGTGCCGGTATCCTGGCAGATGGGTCGCTCCATCTCGCGTGCCATACGCACGTTTTGCAAGACCGTATCCAACGCCCCGCGGGCGGCCGAGCCCTCCTCCTCCTGATCCCGGGCGATGGACAACGCTTGCTCGATGTCAGGCGAGAGATCCGTTGAGGCAGACTTGATCAACTCGATGAGATGGTCCGTAATGTCCTGCATGACAAACCCCGTGCGTGGCAGCGCTAGTAGCCAGTCAGTACCCCCGGCGAGCCGCAGGCTCAATTCCCCCGCGGCGTCCTCCAGCCACCCGCCGCCTTCGTACAGCCACTACCGCTCACCCACCATCTTCATTATCAGGCGATCAGCAAAAAGGTCAACAACGTCGCAGAGGTATTTGGGGCGCGCTGGCCGGTCGAGGCCACGCGTAGTATGATACGCTCCACGGTCCCATATCCACGGTGGCGGGCAGTAAGAAGGAGTCAACCGATGGCGGCCCAAACACGCATCGAAAGAGACAGCATGGGGGAAGTGACCTTACCGGCTGATGTTTATTGGGGGGTGCAGACTCAGCGGGCTCTGGAGAACTTTCCGATAAGCGGATACCGTTTCGGGGGGCGATTCATTCGTGCGCTGGGTCTGATAAAACAGGCTGCCGCCCGGGTAAATCGCGATTTGGGAAAGCTCGATCCCAAGCTGGCAGAGCTGATCGTCCGGGCCGCCCAGGAGGTTATCGACGGCAGGCTCGACGACCAGTTTGTCCTGGACATCTTCCAGACCGGCTCCGGAACAAGCACCAACATGAACGCCAACGAAGTGATCGCCAACCGGGCGATCGAGCTGGCCGGTGGGACCTTCGGTTCGCATGATCCGATCCACCCCAACGATCACGTCAACATGGGGCAATCCTCCAACGACGTGATTCCCACAGCCATCCATGTCGCCGTCGCCGAGGCTCTCAAGGACGATCTTTTGCCGGCCCTGGACCACCTGGCCGGCGAGGCGGGCAAGCACGCCGAGCGGCTCGACCCAATCGTCAAGATCGGACGAACCCACCTGCAGGATGCGACCCCGATTCGCCTGGGACAGGAGTTTAGTGGATACGCCCGGCAGGCGATGCTCGCGGCCGGTCGGGCGACCAAGGCTGTCAAGGCACTGCGCGAGCTGCCCATCGGCGGGACAGCCGTGGGGACCGGGCTCAACACCCATCCGCAGTTTGGCCGCAACGTTTGCAAGGCGCTCACCGACGCGACCGGAATCGAATTCGTCGAAGCCGAGGACCATTTCGAAGCTCAGGCTTCCAAGGACGCGGTTTGCGAGGCCGGCGGGCAGCTCCGGACGATCGCCGTGGGGCTTTCCAAGATCGCCAGTGATATTCGCCTTCTTGCTTCGGGCCCGCGGTGCGGTATCGGCGAGATCAGACTGCCCGAGACCCAGCCGGGCAGCAGCATCATGCCCGGCAAGGTCAACCCGGTGATGTGCGAGATGCTGATCCAGGTGTGTGCCCAGGTGATCGGGAACGACGCAGCCGTCACGCTGGGCTGCCGCGACGGGCAGCTCGAGCTCAACACGATGATGCCGCTTATCGCCCACAACCTGCTGGAATCCGTGCGCCTGTTGGCTGCCGCCGCGCGGGTGTTTGCGGATCGTTGCGTCGCGGGCATCGAGGCTGATGTCGAGCGATGCGCGGAGCTGATCGAACGCTCGACGGCCCTGTGCACCAGCCTGGCACCGATCATCGGTTACGACAAGGCCGCGGCGATCGCCAAAGAAGCCCATACAACCGGCAAGACCATCCGCCAGGTCGCCCGGGAGCAGCAGGTGCTCAGCGATAAACAGCTCGACCAAGCTCTCGATCCTATGACAATGACGAGGCCGACCTAGGCTCTGTCTGACAACCTCTGATTTTGCCGATAGTGATTGAGTAGATCAATCGCAGGAGGCGATTTTGGAGGACGCATGGATGCGACGATACGAAT
>SDBU01010630.1_pt1 | contig 10191 bp, 6 predicted proteins | sample 2277071 | NCBI WGS metagenome assembly SDBU01 (sample SAMN10397929, study PRJNA504765) | marine sediment metagenome | isolation source: marine sediment core GS08_GC12, 126 cmbsf | place: Arctic Ocean: Gakkel Ridge, Loki's castle | collected 2008 | reverse complement strand
CGCCGGGTTGGCGGCTGTCGAGGAGGCCCGTTTACGGGCCTTTCCGCCGGCTTTGCCGGCGCGTAGGCCAGGGCTTTTAGCCCTGGTGTCGATTGGGCACCCGCTTCCCTTTCCTCCAGCCCGCTTCAGCGGGCTTCCAAGACGGACACAACCGGCCGAGCCTACAGGTATTCCGGGGACACCATACGTAATTATTGCCGTGGGGTGTTCGATGGGTCAGATCCTGTGCATGGCGAGAGTAGCGAGAATGTAAACAACGGTGCCAAGCTACTTTTAGGCCTTGAGCTTCTCGAAGGCGAAGACCATAGCGAATCCCTGTTGTCGGAGAGCCCATCCGAACGGCAAGAGAGGAGAAAGTAGAGAGGAGACCGCAGGAGAGGTGTTGCCTCTCGATTGCGCTGCAACGCCAATGAAGGCGTCAGCCGCTGCTCTACTTTCTACTCTCTCCTGCTCTAGTCCGCCTGCGGCGGACTCGGGGCCAGCCTACTCTTGGCCCTTGAGGTTCTCGAAGGCGAAGGCCATGGCTTTCCCTTCTGTCGATGACGATCTGCCCCAATGCTGCCCCGTTGCCCGCCAGCCAAGAAAGTAGAAAGGAGAAAGTAGACCGCAGGAGAGGTGTTGCCGCTCGATTGCGCTGGAACGCCAATCAAGGCGTCAGCCTTTGCTCTACTCTCTACTTTCTCCTCTCTCCTGCTCTAGTCGGCCTTTGGCCGACTCGGGGCGACTGGATTCGAACCAGCGACCTCTTGACCCCCAGTCAAGCGGAACTGAACCGCAACCTACTGACGATACAGCACTTGAAACAGGCGATTCACGCGCTTGCACCGGGGCTTGCACCGGCAAGAACGAAAGGAGGAAATCTGAGACCCATCGACTGGCCGTGATCGCCGATTTGCTGCTCGACCTGCCCCAGCCCGAGCGGCGGGAGGTGATCGCGGAACTGCCACCAGCCGACCGGGCCGCAATCGCCCGGATGCTGGTCGCCGAGCGTGGTACCGGGGGTGGCCGATGAGAGCAGGAGCTGACACCCGCCAGAACGGCCGAGGGGGACGGTTCTGGCTCCCAGGAGCTGCGATCCACCCCCGACATGGCGACAGGGGCCTCCCGATGGCGAAGGCGTGTTCTTGGCGGCCAAACCGTCCGTGTGGGCGACTTTGGGCTCCGCGAGATATCGGCCAGGTCCCGATGCCCGCCGACTCACGCAACCGGCGTCACCTGGCGGCAGCATCCCGCCAACCAAGAGGAGACCGGCGCAGTTTTGGTGCGTAAGAAACATGTACCCCACCCGATACATTGAGCCGGAGGCCGTTGGCTACCTCGTGGCCGAGCACATCCGGTGCGGCAAGCCCGGTTGTCGTTGCCGGCGGGGTGAGAAGCACGGCCCGTACTGGTTCCTGCGCTTCCGGCGCCTCGAGAACGGCATCTGGCGACAGAGGAAACGATATGTGCCGCCTGATCAGGTGGATGTCGTCAGGGCCCATTTGGACCGAAACAAGGCGCGAGATCGCGGCGTTATGGGCCTGCTGCGTCGCTCGCAACAGCTCCGGGGGGCGGCATTGGCCTGGCAAAGAGGAAAGATCACGGAACCTGAACTGATTGGAGTCTGCGATGAAATCTCAAGAAGCACTTCACCACCAGCCTGACCCAAGTGTCTCCACGCCCCAGGCGACGCCTGCGTGGCGGAAGAAGATGGCCAAACTGGCCCAGCAGAACGGGGAGGCGCGGCGCGGCTTGGTCGAGAGCGTCGCGCGGCGACGAGCCTTCCAGCACCTGCATGAGGAGATGGGCGTCGAGCCGGAGAAGTATCCTCAGATCCTCGACCGGGTGACAGAGGCATACCTGGACGGAAGCTTCTTCCTCCGCAGCCTGTCGTTGTTCTACGAGGTGTCGCCGGCCCTCTCCCTGACCGTCTACAACCTTCGGCAGGAGTGGGCTCAGCAATACAACCTGACAACGGTACCCGAGTTTCTGCTCTTGGATCAGGCCATGCTGGCCTACTTCCACACCGTCCGGCTGAGCAAGCAGGTCGCTGACATGCTGGCCTTGACCGAGGTCCAGCTCTTCTCCTCGGATTCGCCGCACGTCAAGATCAAGAAGGAGAACGGGCTCAACAACGACTTCGACGGCTTCGTGGCGGAGGACGCCATCCGAAAGCTCCAAGAGCGGCTGATGCCGCTGATGGAGAGGTTCAACCGGATGTTCCTGCGAAACCTGCAGGTCCTGCGGGAACTCAAGATCCACCCCGCAAGCATCAACATCGCCCAGGCCGGGCAGGTCAACGTGGGCCAGCAACAGGTAAACGTGAAGGGATCCTGAGACGCCCGGGTGCATGGCCTGGCAGGTGGCCTGGGCCGACGCCTCCTTGGCCGGATCAACGCGCTCGGCGACGTCGAAGAACCACTGGTGGGGTATGCCAGTCACCTGTCGCCAGCCTGCTGGACCGGCGTAACCTAGCGATCTGCTCACTCTCTGTGCTAGCCTCGTCGCCACCGACGCTTAACCCGTCGCCACCGGCGTTTGATCCGTCGCCAAGGGAATCCCAGCGCAGCCCTATTCAGCCCGGATTTCCCGGATAAGGTATTCCGTCTTGGTACAATAGGATATCGTTCATGCCCGTAAACACGGGCTGATCTTGACATGGAAGGCAAGAATAGCGAGTAATCCAATGGGTGAAGCCAGCAGGGACGCTTTTCGGGTGGGTTTTGACGGGACACTGAAGCTTGAATTCCACGGCTCGAAGGTCACCTCGGACGCGGGACTTCTTCCATATCGGGAACTCGACGACGTACTTGGGCTGACGGCCATGACGGAGAGCCTGCTGTACGATTGGCGCACCGGCCGGAACACGCGGCATACGATGGTCGGCCTGCTGCGGCAGTCGATCTTCAGCCGCCTGGCCGGGTACGAAGACACCAACGACGCCGATCGGACGAGCATCGATCCAACAATGCGCCATGTCGTAGGCGGGCGGGCCAAAGCCAAGCAGGCCGCGTCCACCAGCCAGATGGGGCTGTTCGAGACCGAGGTGCTTACGCAGCCGGAGAATCTCTCCGTTCTGATGGACCTGTGCGGCCGGTGGATCGACATGGTTTACCGCCGCAAACCGATCCGCGAGATCATCCTCGACCTGGACAGCTCGGTCAGCGAAACCTACGGCCAGCAGGAGGGTTCGGCGTACAACGGGCACTTCGGCTGCACCTGCTACCACCCGCTGTTCTGCTTCAACCAGTTCGGGGACCTGGAGCGATGTCTGCTGCGGAACGGCAACGTGGCCAGCGCGGACGACTGGCGTTCCGTGCTGGCGCCCATCCTGGCCCGTTACCGTGCTCTCGACATCCGCCGGTTCTTCCGCGGCGATGCCGCCTTCGCTCGCCCGGAAGTCTACGAGGACCTCGAAGAAGAACGCTATCTGTACGCCATCCGGCTACCGGCCAACGCGGTGCTGTATCGCGAGATCGAACCGTTCTTGACGCGGCCAGTGGGCCGCCCGCCGAATAAGCCGGTGGTCCGGCATCACGACTTCCAGTACCAGGCGAGCACATGGAACAGGCCGCGCCGCGTGGTGGCGAAGATCGAGCATCACAAGGGCGAGTTGTTCCCGCGCGTGGGCTTTATCGTGACGAACTTGCGGCGGAAGCCCTGGCAAGTGGTGAAGTTTTACAACGGCCGCGGCACCGCGGAGCAGTGGATCAGGGAAGGCAAGAACGCGGTGAAGTGGACGAAGCTGTCGTGCCATGACTTCGAGGACAACCAGGTCCGACTGCAACTGTTCGCCCTGGCATACAACCTCGGCAACTTCCTGCGACGGTTGGCTCTGCCGCGTTCGGTGCAGCACTGGTCGTTAACGACACTGCGGGAGAAGCTCATCAAGATCGGGGCCAAGGTCGTCACGCACGCGCGGTACGTCATCTTCCAGATGGCCGAGGTGGCCGTGCCCAAACGGCTGTTCCGGGCGATTCTGGAGCGGATTCGACGACTGCGTCTGCCTGAGACGGTGCCGCGATGAGGGCCAGAGCGGTCAAGACAGCCGGGATAGGGGAAAGCAACGGTAAAGGTCTGCGCGGACCGGCAATGAACGCCCTTGCAGAGGTCCATTCGCGGGGTATCATGGCCCGGGAACGGCCGGCTCCCCCCTCAATCGGTCAAGAACAATGCTTGCCGATCCCACGATCGGTGGTAGAATCGCCAGAGAGACCAACGGCGGTCGTCGGTCAGATCTCATCCGGGAAATCCAGGATGAAAGGTTGACGCATGATCCGTGATGCTTTGATCCACATCGCGGGGCGCCGGTGGCGTGCCGTGCATATTGCCGCCTGCTTTGTCGTTGTCTCGTTTCTCGGGTTGCCGCTGTGCGCCCAGACTCCGTTGGCAGCCGGTGACGGCGCGCCGGAGTTGACTGCCAAAGCATCCCAGGCCATCGACAAGGGACTCGAGTACCTACTGTCGAACCAGCACAAGGACGGGTCCTGGAGCAGCGATGGCCAGGGAGGCCACGAGGTGGCCTGCACTTCGCTGGCCTTGATGGCGTTCATGTCCAAGGCCCAGTTTCCAGGCTTCGGCCCCCATGGCGAGCAACTGGACCGTGGCATGAAGTGGTTGCTGAAAGAGGCGAAGAAACGGCCCGACGGATACATGGGTTCGGTGATGTACGAGCACGGCTTTGCCACCCTCGCCTTGTCCGAAATGTGGGGGATGACCCGTGATCCGGACGATGACGACGCGATCCAGAAGGCTCTCGAAAAGGCTGTGGATGTGATCCTGCGGTCCCAGAACCCAGGTGGCGGATGGCGCTATCAGCCGCAGGCCGATGCCGGTCAAGACACCTCGTGCACCATGACCGTCTTTCACGCCCTGGCTTCCGCCCGCCAGGCAGGCATCGCGGTTCCGAACGAGACGATCGCGAAGGTGGTTGAGTATCTCAAGGGAGTTCGAGAAATCCAAACCGGCGGCTTCACCTACGACTCCCGCCCCAAAAAACTGTCCGCTGCCTGTACTGCCGGTGGCGTCTACGTCGCTCAGCTCGCGGGCCAACGGGACACCGAAATGGTCAATGCCGCGCTCCGCTACCTCAATAGCCTGTCCCCCGGCATCTTCGGCGAGGGCACGAAATACTACTACTACGCCCACTACTACGCGATCCAGGCGATGGTGCAGGCGGGCGACGAGGAATACTCCAAGTGGTACCCCCAAATCCGAGATGCGCTGATCAGCCAGCAGACCGCCCAGGGGGCCTGGGGCAAGGCCGCCAAGCCTGGCAGCATTTCCTACGAGACGCCCATGGCGATTATTATTTTGGCCACCCCCCATCGCTACATCCCGATTTACCAAAGATGATGAATAACTATGAATAACTTCCACTGCGCATGCCTGGCCTTCCTCCTTGCATGGTCTCACGCGTGTCCGGCCGCCGAGCCGGCGGCGACGCCACCCGGTATTCCCGAGCGTGCGATTGCCGCCCTGCAGAATGACTTCGCCGAGGCGGGCACGGCCAGATCATCGGCCGGGAAGCGCCGGGCCTACAAGAACGTCTTTCGCGACGGTGAGAAGCTGCTGGAGGCCACCCCGGCGGCCCCGAACCGATGGCAGGTGCTGGGGATCATGTTCGATAGCCGCAAGTACCTGTTCGGCATGGAGAATTCCGATTCGAACCGCAAGGCGCTCCTGGAAATCTGCGCCAAGCTGGCCGAGGCACCTGACAAACATGCCGAGCTTCGACTCGAAGCCGACCTGCTGCTTTCGGAAAAGGCCCTCTCAGCCAAGGACGCCACATTAGAGGAACGAGCGAAAGCGATCGAGGCAATCATCGAACGTTACCGCGGCACGCCGGCGGAGGCGAAGAGCCTGATGATGGCCTCGCTGATTGCCCCGAAGCTGGAAGCGTTCGAATTGCAGAAGAGAGTTTTGGCCGCCCTGAGCGAACGTTTCGCAGGCGATCCGGGCGTTATTGAGTTCCGTCGGCAACACCTCGGGCTCCGTCGGCTGGACGTGCTGTTTGCCGGCACGTACACACGTGCGGACAGCGTTGTCCTGCGTTTTCCGGCTGATCTGATGGGGCGGCTGAGCGTCATGGTGTTCTGGTCGCGGAAGACGCCCGGCTTCGAGCAATACCTCGAGGGGATCAAGGAGCAGCAGCGCCTCTATCCGGGCCGATTCGAGGTTTTCAGCTTTAATCTCGACGAACTGCCTGACGCAGGGGCCGGGACGCTGCGCGCCTTGCAGTTGGATTGGACGGTTATGCGGCTGCCTGGGGGCAAGAAGAGCCAGGCATTTCGCACGTATGCACGAAAGGACCCGGTCGGCGTCCTGGTAAACGCATACGGCCATGCTCTCCTGGCGCCGACCTCGCTGAACGCGGCGGAACAGGCCAAGCTTGGGGTGCGCGGCGTACCGTTACAGATGCCCACGTTGAATCGGCGCCTTGACGACGCACGCTATCTTTCGCAATTGCAGTCGCTGTTGGTTGGCGATGTTCTGGTCACAGAGCCCGATGGTCGCCTGGATGTCGTCTTGCCCCCCGAGTTGAAGATGGTCCCAAAGGGCTCGGGCAAGGAAGCCGGCGCCAAGCTGGCTCGTACAGCCGAGTCAGTCCCCGTCGAGACGCTGCGCGCCATCCAGGGATGTTTCACGCCGGCGCCCTTCCGCTACCGACTGACGACCGCCGAGGCGCTGGCGAACTACGAGAAGGCCGAGAAGCTGTGCGGTGAGGCGGTCAGGCAACACCCGGCCGCGCCGGATCTCTGGATCGTGCGCAACCGAAGGATCATTGCCTTGCTGGGCATGTGGTACCTTGCCGGCGAGCCCAAGCATCTTGAACAAGCGGCCCGAGAGGCGCGCGCTTCTCTGGCCGCGAAGCTGCCCCCCGGGGCCGACATCGTACCCCGTTTCTGTCTCGCCAGGGAAGCACTCCGGCGGGGGGACTCGGAGCCGGAGTCCGTCCTCCTGGACTTGATCGAGAAAACGGGCGGGGCCGGAGCGCCCTGTTCGGCCCATGCCGCGGCCGCGATCCTGGCGCTGAACGCCAACGCGCTGGACTTGCACAATCGCTACCGCGCCACGCTGCTGGCAGCGCCGGACGGGGGCAGTCCCGTGCTGTGGCCCATGGTCTCGTTCCTGCGTGATCGAACCTACACCTACCGCCTGTTGAAGGCCAATTATATTTCCAGGGAACGCGAGTCGGTGCGTGGCTACATGATCAATCATGGCGGCCCCCCGATGACGGGACTTTTGCCGACAGTGACGCTCAAGACCCTTGATGGGCGAACGTTGAGCCTCCCTCGGGATACCAACGGCAAACTGACGCTGTTGGTCTTTGTCGAGCCGTCCGCTGAACCCAATGCGGAGTTTCCCATCGACGCCGACGGGGAAGGTAAAGACATGAAGAGGCGGGGACACAGTATGCTCAAATACGCGTGCGACCTGGCAGACAGGCATGTCAACAAAGACGTCATTACGATCGCGGCCTTTTTGTCCGAAGATGCGGAACGCATCGATGCCCTGATGAAAACAAGGGAACTGACCTGCCAGGCCGCCATCGTACCGGGCGGCCTCGCGAACCCGATGGTGCGCCGACTGGGCGTTCTTTCGGCGGATCGTATCCCGAACGTCTTCCTGCTCCGCCGGGACGGCTCCATCGCGTGGCAGGCATCGGGACTGCCATACGAAGATAGCGAGGAATGGGTAAACTTGCTCGCCACGAAAGTCCACATCGAGATATGTGAAGTGGAGACGGCCTACGAGGCTCTGAAGAAGGGCAATTTCAAGGAGGCGGCACGCGTTTTCGGCGGCCCCTATCTTCCCTGGGCCCCCGATCGCTTCGGCTGGCGAGGCCCGAGATACCACGGGCAGGCCCTGGCCTACATGGGCCTGAAGGACTGGAATGCCGCGCTCGAGTCGATCGAGAAGGCAATCGACGCCCAGAAACTGCGCTACTTCCAGGGCCGAAGAGACAAGAACGGAGAGCGTTGGCGAAAGGAAGCCGCCACGGTGACGATCAATCACCCGGATGACACCCTGGTGGAACTGTGGGACACCAAGGCCGAGATTCTCGACAAGCTTGGCCGCAGGGACGAGGCGGCCCAAATGCGTAAGCGCGCCGCAGAGCCAGCCAGAGCAGATGTTCCGAGCCCATACAAGTCGACCCACGAGAGATTAAAAGACTGGTTGAAGCAGCACAGAATGAAGACACAAAAACCATGAACACACGAACAACGATTGGCTGTTTTTGTTTAGCGATGGCAGTCCTGCTGGGAGCGTGCCCCGCATCCCATGCAGCCGCGAAAGAAGAAGCGGCGCTGGCGCATGCTCTATTGCCGGGCCGTGCTGGACAGTAAGAGCGCCACACAGGAAGAAAAGCAGGCCGCAAGGAAAGAGCTGCGGGATATGTATCACTGCCAGAAGGATACAAGCGGCGGATGCCGGCCATGAGGCCGGGGGCAGGAAAGCGTAAGCGGTAGTGTCAGAAGTCGCATGAAAGAATGAAGACGGGAGATTGAAAAAAGGGGAGAAGGACTCAGCGGCTGTAGATGCCTAACGAAACGTTGGTTAGTCCGCCTCAGGCGGACAGAATCTTAGATTGAACCCTGTAAGGAAGAAGGATGATTAACATGACAGGGATCAGGAACCGTATGATATGTGCCACAGCGTTATGTGTGGCTGCTTTTGTTGGCGTCGCCGGAGCAGCAGAGAAGCAGGAGCCCCGGAAAACTGGAGAACAAGTGATAAACATCCGTAACGGCGAACTTGCGGTAAGCAAGGTGCCCTCAATTTCGGTGGTCCTGTCCAAAGACGCCGACGCCGTACATCAACGGATCGCGCGGGTCTTCGAAACTCAACTCTATCAACGTTGCGGCGCCCGGGTCGAATACGGGACCGGGGGAGATATTGTGGGGGAACGCAGCGGCAGAGGTCTGCGCAGATTGCCGATACACACCGCCAGATACGGCATTCCGGGCGACATTATGACCCGGAAACGCCCGGCTACCCCCTCGATCGGTCAAGAACAGGGCTTGCCGATCCCACGATCGGTGATAGAATGTCCAGAAAGGCCGACGGCGGTCGTCGGTCCAAGGTTATCTGGGAAATCTCGGATCAGAAGAGCCGACGGCGGTCGTCGGCGAGAAACTATCCAGGAAATACCGGTCAAGAGCTCTGCTTGCCGAGCCCACGATCGGCGATAGAATCGTCCACAAGGAACGCGGCGGTCGTGGGCCACAGGCCATCAGGGGAATCCCGGGTAGAAAGCCGAGGAGGCACATCGGCCAAGGAGAGATCATGAGCGATCGCAAGCAGAGCCAATCCGTGACGACCCGTCGCGAGTTCATGAAGACGGCGGCCATCGCGGCCGCGCTGGGTTCCGCCGGCGTGGCAGCCGCGGACGCGGCCAAGCCGCCGACGGACGCCGAGGGCAAGGTCATTCCCGGCTTCGAGAAGGCCCAGCCGGGCCCGAAGGCGTCGGGTAAATGGCAGCCGGTCTCGGACCGCAAGATCCGCGTCGGCATCGCCGGGTTCGGCCTGTGCCAGATGGGGGCGGTGTTCGGCTTCCAGGACCACCCGAACGTCGAGGTCGTCGCGGTCACGGACCTGATCCCCGCCCGGCGCGCCGGCCTGGCCAAGGCGTGTCGATGCACGAAGACCTACCCCTCCTGCGAGGAGATGATCAAGGACGATAAGATCGAGGCGGTGTTCGTCGCGACCGATGCCCCCAGTCACGCCCGGCTGTCCGTCGCGGCGCTGCAGCGAGGCAAACATGTAGCATGCGCCGTGCCGGCGACCTTCGGCTCGGTCGAGGACGCCGACCGGCTGCTCGAGGCCGTCAAGACCTCCGGCCGCACGTACATGATGTTCGAGACCTCGTGCTATCACGCCAACCTTTACGCGTGGCACAAGCAGTATGAGGCGGGCGAGTTCGGCAAGATCATCTACTCCGAGGGCGAGTACTACCACTTCCACTCCCACCAGATCGGGTCGTACAAGAACTGGCGCGTGGGGTGCATCCCCTTGTGGTATCCGACGCATTCCACGGCTTACTACGTCGGCGTCACCGACAAACCCTTCACGTCGGTGTCCTGCACCGGGTCGAGTGCGGGCTTCTCGTCGTGGCAACCGGGAGCCAACCAATACAACAACGTCTTTACCGATCAGATTGCCCTCTTCCAAACCGCCGAGGGCGGCACATCGCGCATGCTCATGTGC
>SDBU01010629.1_pt1 | contig 10192 bp, 9 predicted proteins | sample 2277071 | NCBI WGS metagenome assembly SDBU01 (sample SAMN10397929, study PRJNA504765) | marine sediment metagenome | isolation source: marine sediment core GS08_GC12, 126 cmbsf | place: Arctic Ocean: Gakkel Ridge, Loki's castle | collected 2008 | reverse complement strand
ATCTATAATGTTCGTCGTAGTCATCTTATCTATCTCCATAAGGAAAGACAGCAAGGATGGACTTCAGCAAGATAGTTGATGCCCTGGCTCGCGGTGCCCAGGGAGTGCTGGCGGTAGCGCCAGTGATGGCGGCTGTCGGCATTATCTTCGGCGCGGTGACACTTACCGGCTTGGCGATTAACCTCTCGGTACTGATCAGGGAGCTTGCCGGGGGCAGCCTTTTGCTTCTGGCAATCTTTACCTGGTTGTTCATGTATATGTCAGGCTTTGGAATCGGGGAGATAATCACTTACATAGTGATGTCGATAATAGTGGCTCCTGCCTTTGTCGACATGGGTGTGCCGGTCCTGGCGGCTCACATGTTCATAGTCATTGCCGGGGTATCCATGTTCATCACCCCGCCCAATTGCCCGGCAGTATTTGTTGCCTGTTCTATAGCCGGCTCCGGGATGTGGCGCACCGCCTTCCAGGCGATGAAATTGGGCATTGTTGCCTTTATTATGCCATTCTTATTAGTATTTGACCCGGTTTTCGTACTTATTGGGTCACCGGTTTCCATAGCCGTAGCCATGGTCGCCGCCATTATCGGTGCCCTATTCTTGGCGGCAGGGATAGAGGGCTACCTTCTTGCTGAAGCAAGCTGGTGGCAGAGGCTCTTATTTGTGATTGGCGGTCTAGGTCTATTTATCCCCGGGGCGGGCACTGACCTGATAGGATTGGTGCTGATAATTCCGGTGGCTGCTCAGGTTAGAGCCTGGAGACTAGCGAAGCAGGGCTTGGAAGCCCCCCTGAAAGAGACTGCATCGCATAAGGCACAGTAATTTACACCTCTGCCAGAAGGCTCCGTTTGTCCTCTTGCAGCGGCTTTTGCTACACTACACGTTAGCGACAACTGCTGGTCTGTCAACTGCCCCCCAGCCAGCAAAGTGAGCAATGTGTGTTATAATTTGCTTACCCACACATTTTCTGTGTTAGGGGTCGGTTGGGAAGAGGGTTGATGCTTTGCCGGGTGCGGGTAAGGTTGAGGTTCTACAGCGGTCGCTCATTTTCTCCGGGTTAAGCGAGGGACAACTCGCTGAGCTAGCTAGTATTGCTGTCGAGCGCAGCTTTGTGCCCGGCGGGTTTATCTTCCAGGATGGAGATGCCCCGGAATGGTTCTACATTGTCGAGGAAGGCAAGGTTAAAGTCCTCAAGTATTCATCCCTGGGGAAAGAGTTTATCATTGCCTATTTCTCCACCGGCGAGATGTTTGGTGAGGTAGCCGTATTTGAAAACAAGCCGTACCCGGCTTCGGCCCAGGCTGTAGTCAAGACAAGAGTACTGGGCATTAATAGCCGAGATTTTCTATCCTTTGTTGCTGCTCACCCAGCGGTAGCTCTAAGGATTATCAGCATCCTGGGAGGACGCCTTAGAGATGCCCAGAGCCGGTTAAGAGACCTGGCCGGGGAGAGGGTGGAGCAGCGCCTGAGTACGATATTGCTCATGCTCGCTTCCAAGTTTGGCTCCAGTCTCCCCTTCACCCGCCAGGAGATTGCCGATATGTCCGGGACCACTACTGAAACGGCTATCCGGGTGCTAGGCCGTCTCAAGGCCGGCGGCATCATTAGCTCAACTCGTGGCAACGTGGTCATTCTGGACGAAACCAAGCTCCGACTGCTCAGTGAAGGCCCCCCAGTGGTATAGAACCAGAATCAAAGTAGTTACTCTACCCCCCATTTTATGACCTACATCATAGTCAGGAGTGCCAGTTATCCTTTATTATGATAATAGGTCAGGATATTAGCAATGTGCTAACGATAAAGAGGTGATAGTGATGTATACTCGATGTCCTGGTCAGGATATTCGAAATTTACGAGTCAGGCTTTACAAATGCCCCAACTGCGGTGCCGAAGTTGAGGTTTTCTCCGACGAAGCCAGCGTAAGATGTCAGAAGTGTGGTAAGAAGGTTTATAGTGACATGACGTCTTCCTGTATTGAGTGGTGCGCCATGGCACGGCAATGCCTGGGGGAGGACCGGTGGCAGCAGTTGAAGGGTGATGACTAGGCAAGCTTCCCTGACTCTAAAGGAGGTGGACCAGATGACGACAAGGACATTAAGGCAGATCGTTACCATTGACGAGGAGAAGTGCGATGGCTGTGGGAGCTGTGCCATCGCCTGTGCTGAGGGTGCTCTTCAGATCATTAATGGTAAGGCAAAGCTCATCAGCGAGAAATATTGTGATGGACTTGGAGCCTGCCTCGGGGAGTGTCCCCAAGGAGCAATTACTGTCGAGGAGCGCCAGAGCGAGGAGTTCGATGAAGAGGCAGTCCGCCATCATCTGCAGGCCAAGGAATCGCCCTCGGATACACTGGCGTGCGGTTGCCCTTCGGCTACCGTCACTCAGTTTGAGAGGCAGGAGGCAACCGGGGTTGTCCCGAGTGCTGTAACCAACCAGCAGTCAATGCTCGGCCACTGGCCGGTTCAGCTTGCCCTGATTCCGCCCACGGCGCCGTTCCTTGCTGACGCTGACTTGATACTGGCCGCGGACTGTGTTCCTTTCGCCTATGCCGGCTTTCATCATGATTTCCTTAACGGCCATGCCCTGGCAGTAAGCTGCCCCAAGTTAGACGATTTCGAGGCTCACCAGCGCAAGCTTACCCAGATCCTGAGCCAGTCCGGGGTGAGGAGCCTTACAGTGCTGCATATGGAGGTGCCGTGCTGCTTTGGTCTGGTTCACATGGCAAAACAGGCAATTCTTGCTAGCGGCAGAGATATCCCCTTCAGGGAAATAACTATAGGGGTCAAGGGCGACCGAAAGCCCTAGACAGGAGACGCCAGAATGGCGAATGAAGAGGGATTGAAACGGGCCATAAGCCGGTTGATGGTGGTTTTACAGGAAAGAGATATTTATGGATGAAACACAGGGACTACAGGCCTTGGTCGAAAGGAGGTGAAAAGGAGATGAAGATTGTAAGCTTGTGCCGAGAGGGAGCGTGTTGTCCAGTGGTCAAGATAACTGACGAGCATGTTGAGATAGGAGAGCAGGACAACGTTTGCGTCTTGAGCAAGAGTGAATGGGAAACTCTCAAGCAGCAGATACTGAATGGAGAGATCTAAGACAGACCTACAAGGATACGCATTCAGCACAAAAAGGAGAGGGAAATGGCTAAAGACCCGGTTTGTGGAATGGAAGTAGACGAGAAGACGGCGCCGGCCAAGTCGGAGCACATGGGGAAGACTTATTATTTCTGCGCCCCTGGATGTAAGAAAGCTTTTGATGAAAACCCTGCCAAGTATAGCGGAGGTGGAGGGCACGAGATGGCTGGCCACGGTGGTCACCAGATGTAGTTGCGTCTGGTACCTATTGCTTCCCTCGCCAACCGTGTGGGCCGAAACCAGGAGCTGACGGCACCCGGTTGCCAGGTAAAACCTGGCCTGATGAGGCAGGGAAGGAGGCTGATAGCAAATGTCTAACGAAGACAAGCAGACAAGTAAGATAATCGTTCCCGTTACCGGTATGACCTGTGCTTCCTGTGCTGCCACCGTGGAGAAAGCGCTTTCCAAGGTGCCGGGGGTAGTCTCAGCTAATGTTAACTTGACCAGTGAGAAGGCAACCGTCGAGTACCTGACTGGCGAGGCTGGCCTGGCGGACTTCAAGCAGGCGGTGGAAGATGTCGGCTACCATCTCTTGGGTGAAACGGAGACCGAAAAGAGGAAGGTTACCTTTCCGGTGACTGGCATGACTTGCGCTTCCTGTGTTGCTCACGTGGAGAAGGCACTCCAGGGCGTTGACGGGGTCGGCTCGGCAAATGTAAATCTTGCCTCAGAAAAGGCAACTGTCGAGTACGATGCCAGCAAGGTGGGCATGGCCGATTTTCGGAAGGCAGTGGAAGGGGCTGGATATGGGGCCGGGGCTGAGGTTAGCGCTGAAGGTATCGCTGAACCTGATGTGGTCATGGAAGCTGCCCGGCGGGAGATCCGTGCCTTACGGAACAAGCTGCTCTTTGCCGGCATCATAGGGACTTACATGCTCGTTGTTGCCATCTCTGTATTCTCCGGGGGGTGGTCTTGGCTGCCTTCATTGCTTAGTAACCATTACTTCCTGTGGGTATTGGCAACGCCAGTTCAATTCTGGGCAGGCTGGCAGTTCTATCGCGGCGCCTGGGGAGCCTTGAAGCACAAAACGGCTAACATGAATACCCTTATCGCCGTCGGTACCTCAGCTGCCTATTTCTACAGCGTGGCCGCTATCCTGTTTCCTGGCTTCTTTACGGCTGGTGGCCGGGAGGCCAATGTCTATTTTGATACTGCGGTCATCATTATTGCCCTGATCCTATTCGGGCGCTTCCTGGAGGCTAGGGCTAAGGGTCAGACCTCAGAGGCGATCAAGAAGCTCATCGGTATGCAAGCCAGGACCGCCAGGGCAGTGCGTCAGGGCCAGGAATTGGACATACCGGTGGAGGAGGTGGTGGTGGGAGACATCGTTATCGTGCGGCCAGGCGAGAAGGTACCTGTAGACGGCATCATCAAAGAGGGCTATTCCAGTATTGACGAGTCGATGGTCACTGGTGAAAGCATCCCGGTAGAGAAGAGGCCTGGTGACCAGGTTATTGGTGCCACCATCAACAAGACGGGCAGCTTTCACTTTGAAGCCACCAAGGTAGGTAAAGACACCGTCCTGGCCCAGATTGTCAGGCTAGTGGAGGAAGCCCAGGGGAGCAAGGCCCCTATCCAGAGGCTGGCCGACGTAATTTCGGCATATTTTGTACCGGCGGTCATAGTAGTGGCTATTATTACCTTTACTCTGTGGTACCTCTTGGGACCGGCTCCAGCATTGACCTTTGCCTTACTTAATGCTGTTACTGTGTTGATCATCGCCTGTCCCTGTGCCCTCGGTCTGGCTACGCCCACTGCCATTATGGTCGGCACCGGCAAGGGAGCCGAGAACGGCGTTCTCATCCGCAGCGGCGAGTCCCTGGAAACCGCCCACAAGATAACAGCCATCATCCTCGATAAAACCGGTACCCTCACCCAGGGGCAGCCGGTAGTAACCGATGTGGTTGCTGTCTCTGACTTCAAAGAGGAGGAATTGCTGAGGATAGCCGCCTCAGCGGAGCGGGGTTCGGAGCATCCACTTGGAGATGCCATCGTCAACATGGCTAAAGACAAAGGTCTCGCCCTGTTTGATGCTACTGAATTTAGGGCTATCCCGGGTCATGGTATTGAAGCCAAGATAAAGGGACAGGAAGTGCTTCTGGGCAACCTGAAACTGTTGCAGGACCAGGGGCTCTCCCTGGATGGTCTGGAGGAAAAGGCTGTCCAACTGTCCAACGAGGGGAAGACTACCATGTTTCTAGGCATTGATGGTCGACCCGCCGGAATAATCGCCGTAGCTGACACTCTCAAGCCAAATTCAAGAGAAGCCGTGAGCGAGCTGCATCGCCTGGGGCTGGAAGTGGTGATGCTTACCGGTGATAACCGGCGCACCGCTGAGGCAATCGCCAGGCAGGCAGGCATCGACCGGGTACTGGCCGAGGTGCTGCCTGAGGACAAGGCCAGCGAGGTGAAGAAACTCCAGGAGGAGGGCAAGGTTGTAGCTATGGTGGGAGATGGCATCAATGATGCTCCAGCACTGGTGCAGGCAAATATCGGCATTGCCATCGGTACCGGGACGGATGTGGCTATGGAGGCGGCAGACATCACCCTTATTAGTGGCGACCTGATGGGAGTGGTCACTGCCATATCTCTAAGCAAACGAACGATGAGGACAATCAAGCAGAACTTGTTCTGGGCGTTTGCCTATAATGTTTTCTTGATACCGGTGGCTGCTGGCATACTCTACTTCGTTTTCAGCCAGAGCGGGGTGCCGCCGGCATTGCAGTTCTTCCTGGGCGACTATGGCTTCCTCAACCCGATACTGGCGGCAGGAGCCATGGCGTTTAGCTCGGTAACCGTGGTATCCAATTCCCTGCGGCTCAGAGGTTTCCGGGCTAATTACGCAAGAACTGAAAAAGATGAAGATTGATCTCCATGCTGTGGAGTAATATGAGGTTGTTTATTGACCTCACCCCCTGTATCCCCCTCTCCTTCGAAGGAGAGGGGGAAGAGATTTTAGAGAGGGGCGAAGCCCCTCTCTTACCTACACTCCCCCTTCCCTTAATAAGGGCAGGGGGTCAGGGGGATAGGTTGCTGAACAACCTCTAATACGTCCCTGGTCAATATCGTTTTTCAGAGGTTAGTCATGCTCTGTCAATCTGGCTCATTCCTCAAGAATATCTCAAGAGTCCTCACCCGGTCAACCCCTTTCAACGAAGAGACCATGCCAAGAAGCGTATTGGTAATAAATTCCTTGGGAAAGATGGTTAATGTGACCGGGGCATTGTTGATATGAAGTACAGTACGCTTCCTCTGCGCCTTGATAAAGCCTTGCTCAAGGAGGTCAGCCAGGCCTTTGACGTCATCCGGGGAAAACTGCCGGGTCTTGGTTTCCAGAGGTTCATCGGTGACAATGGCGAAGAGCTTGTTGATGGCGCCAAGGGGTGGCCCAACCTCTTGGCGATGGACTTCTATCTTGGGTGTGTCGCTCTCCTTGAAACCCTCGGCCAGAATAATGTCGTAGTCTTCACCAAAGTAACGAGCTACCTCATCAACTGTTAGCGCTTGGGCAACTGGCTTAATCAGCACCAACTTTTCTGGAGAGCTTATCGCTGTCATTTCACTCCCGGCTTCGACATGGCGCCAGCTATCTTTGCCTCGCTCATCAAAGACCAGGTCTTGGGGCACATGCTTAATGGTCGCCACTCGGTAACCCCTCGATTTCAGGTCCTGAATCAGTTTTTGGATAAGGGTTGTCTTTCCCGCTTCTGATTTACCAATGATTGAGACTATGGGGGGCATTCTTTCTTCTCCTTTCCACAGCAGTTCCTCAAACCGGCTTGCGGTTTTGCTTCACATTTAATATTATCATAATGCGTTGTGTGGCACAAAGTCATCTTGTAGCTGGCAGTGCCAATCGGTGGCTAAGGAATGGCAGCACAATGGCTGGGTTTGATGTGTCATCTGTTCAGAACAGGTTCTTTGGCAACCCATCCCCCTGCCCCCCTTCCCTTATTAAGGGAAGGGGGGTGTAGGTAAGAGACTGGACTAGCTCGGCTTTTGGTGGTATAATCGGTTGTCTAGGTGACCTTTTCAGTTTTTCCCGCAACGCTTAACAAAAGGGGGCAATTTATGGCATTATTATGGATGGCAATTGCCAGCAGAATTACGGTCAAGGAGTACCAGAAATGGTAACGTTCTATAGAAGGCTACCCAGGTTCGATTATCTGGCACCGACGACGGTTGATGAAGCCCTGTCTCTGCTCTCTCAGTATAAAGGCAGGGCCAAAGTTATTGCCGGGGGCACTGACCTTGTCCCTAAGCTGAAGAGGAGGGAAATCAAGGCGCCTGAATACATAATCGACCTCAAGTGGATACCGGATTTAGACTATATTAAGTATGATGAGGATAGTGGACTGAGCCTTGGGGCGCTAGCAACTATCCGTGCTGTGGAAACCTCGCCAATAATCAGGGAAAAGTTCAGCATCCTGTCCCAGGCCGCTGAGAGTATGGCTTCTACCCAGGTGCGAAATAAAGGCACCATAGCCGGCAATATCTGCAATGCTGTTCCCTCGGCTGATTCTGCCCCGGCGCTCCTCGCGCTGAAGGCAAGGTTAAAGCTGATTAGCCAGCAGGGTGAAAGAACGGTCAATATTGAAGATTTTTTCACCGGGCCGAACGAGACAGTTGTTACCGATGCGGAGATTCTACTGGAGATTCAGGTGCCCAACTTGCCACCACAAGGCAGGGGAACGTACCTTAAGCTGGCACCGAGGAGGGCTATGGACCTGGCGATTGTTGGCGTCGCCGTAGTGGCTGTTCCTGAGGATAGGGTCTGCAAAGACATACTGATCGCCCTGGCGGCCGTTAGCCCGACTCCGATGAGGGCAAAAAAAGCAGAGGACATCGTCAGGGGACAAAGGTTCACTGACGAGGTAATAGACAGGGCCGCCCAGATTGCTTGTGAAGCATGCAGCCCAATTAGTGACCACCGGGCTTCGGCGGAATACAGAACGGAGATGGTGAAGCTGCTAACCAAGCGGGCGATTAGTCAGGCCCTATCTAGCTAAAAGTTGACGGGAGGCAATTGTGAAACAGGTCAAACTAATAGTAAACGGGACGCCTTATGAGCTTTCTATACCTCCGTGGCGAACCCTTCTCGAGGTCATCAGGCAAGACCTGAGATTAACCGGGACCAAGGAGGGTTGTGGTCTTGGTGAGTGCGGCGCATGCACTGTTATCATGGATGGGAAGACGGTTAACTCTTGTCTGGTGCTAGCTGCTGAGGCCGATGGTAAGCAGATTACCACGATTGAGGGACTGGCCGATGGGGATAAGCTTCATCCCGTTCAGGAGGCATTTGTTGAGCACAGTGGCTTACAGTGTGGCTTCTGCACTCCGGGAATGATAATGTCAGCCAAGGCGCTACTTGATGAAAACTCAAGTCCCAGTGAGGAGGAGATAAGGAGAGGGATAGCTGGCAATTTGTGTCGCTGCACCGGCTACACAAAGATTATTGAGTCGATAGCGGCGGCAGCCAAGAAGACGGGAGGCAGGTAGAGATGGCAGAACTTTCAGTTATCGGCAAGCGAGTACCGCGGGTGGATGCCAGGGCGAAGGTCACCGGCCAAGCCAAGTACGCCGCCGACCATTCGTTACCTGACATGCTCTGGTGTAAAGTGCTCAGGAGCCCCCATGCCCATGCCCGAATTCTCAATATTGACACTAGCCGGGCGGAGAGGTTACCTGGGGTAAAGGCAGTGGTTACCGGTAAGGATTTTGGCGGCTGGACGTGGGGCTGGATGCCGGCTACCAGGGATGAGTCGCCCCTGGCAGTTGACAAAGTACGCTACAGGGCAGAGGCAGTGGCCGCCGTGGCCGCGATTGATGAGGACACGGCCGAGGAGGCGTGCGACCTCATCAAGGTTGAATATGAAGAGCTGCCCGGCGTCTTTGACCCCGAGGAGGCGATGCAGGACGGGGCCCCCAAAGTCCATGACTACGTTAAGAACAATATCAGTATTGAGTACCACTGGAATTTTGGTGACGTTGAGAAGGCGTTTGCTGAATCACATATTGTGCGTGAGGACAGGTTCAGGACTTCAAGAGCAACCCATGGTTATCTGGAGCCACCGGCTACTGTTGCCTACTATGACCCCACGGGCTACATCACTGTCTGGCCAGCGAAGCAGAGCCCCTACTTCCACTATCGGCACCTGTCGGCGTGCTTCAAATTGCCCCTGAGCAAGATAAGGGTCATTCAACCATTTATTGGTGGTGGTTTTGGAGGCACCAAAAACGATACCCTGGCTGGTGATTTCTGCGCGGTTCTGCTGTCAAAAATGACCGGAAAGCCGGTCAAGTGGGTTGAAAGCCAGGAGGAAGAACTGGCTACCAGTAAGCGCCGCCACAGCATGGTTGTCTATAGCAAGATGGGGGCTAACAAGGATGGAACTCTGGCGGCTATACAGCATCGAGTCATCGCCGATGGTGGCGGCTATACCACAATGGGGCCGCTCAGTATGTACCTGGCCGGGTTTGCCACCACGCTGCCCTATAAGCTGCCGAACTTCAAATTTGATGCCTACCGGGTCTTCACCAACCACCCAATGGGGGGAGCAATGAGGGGGCATGGAATTACCCATACCCGCTTTGCCGCTGAAATTCAGATGGAGATGATAGCTGAGGAACTGGGGATCGACCCGGTAGAGATGAGGATGCGAAATGCCATTGACAACCCAAAGCCGGGTACCAGATATGAGACCATCAACAAAGTAACGCTCAAAACATGTGGCATCAAAGAAGCTATCCAGAGCGTTGCCGAGCATCCACTCTGGCGAGACCGGGATAAGATGCCAAGAAAAGAGGGTGATATCTCCTGGGGTGTTGGACTCTCCGGCACCTCGTACCTCAGTGGGGCAAGACAGTTGGGGCATCAATCATGTGCCGCTATCATAAGGATCTGCGAGGATGGTACGATCAATCTTATTACCGGGGCTACGGATTGTGGGCAGGGCTCCGATACCGTACTAAGCATGATTGCCGCCGAGGAACTGGGAGTCAAACTTGAGGATATAGATATCAAGAGAGTGGATACCGCCTATACCCCTGTTGACC
>SDBU01010628.1_pt1 | contig 10192 bp, 8 predicted proteins | sample 2277071 | NCBI WGS metagenome assembly SDBU01 (sample SAMN10397929, study PRJNA504765) | marine sediment metagenome | isolation source: marine sediment core GS08_GC12, 126 cmbsf | place: Arctic Ocean: Gakkel Ridge, Loki's castle | collected 2008 | reverse complement strand
AATAAACGCTGCCGTTTTCAGGTGAATACTTTCTCCTTCTTTTCGATAAACCTCCATCAACGCCGGGTCGCCTGAAAGTAAAGCCGCCATCCTCAAGTGGTCTTGATTATAATCATACTCCGCTAACTTCCCACCTCGCCACCTTGAGGTCGAACAATCCCTAATAGAACGTGGCTCCGTCTGTCTGGCTGGTTTCTTACAACTAAATCGACCTTGAGTTTGTCCACCGACTTTATCATCTGAACTTCCTCCTCGCTCAAAGTAACTTGGAATGGGATACCAAGACGGGTAAACCATTCCCACATTACTATTTCTCGTGACAATTCCCCGTCTGGGATTTTCGAGCAGTGGCTTTGTATATGTGTTGACAATTTTGCTCCTTTCCTTATATTCCTGAAACTTAGTTATAATATCTAAATGAATCCCACCCGGCAAATGCTTTTTCAGCAAGTTTGCATTCTCGACTCCGATAGATATATTCTTTGTTTTCTCTGTATATGTCACCCGACTGTCACTTAGTAAATCCGCTTCCGTGATACATTCCAGAAAGAACCTCCGCAGGGGCTTATCTGACCCCTTACCTGCGAGTTTAATTCCATGTTCTCTTTCGGTCTCTTGGAGAAGTTCCTGACATCTCAAACTCTCCTCGTCGTGGAATTTCTGGAGCTTGCTAATGTCCAGAGCACTACCATTCAAATCTAAATCGAAAGTGTCCCACACAATAGTGTTTCGCATCCACACACATTCGGGACTTAACTTTTCCGAGTCGGCTCCATATCGGGCGGCGATTCTTGTCAACAATTCCTCTCGCAACTTCAAGGTGGTGACACCATCGACACCATTGTACTTATGTAAGTCTTTATCCCAAGGGGACTTAGCACTTCCAGATTTTGCAGTAATCATCACCTTACTATAATCCGAAACTCCGAACAACATCGAGAGTTCCTTGAGTCCTTTCTCCGGTTGTTGCTCGTACAAAAGGAAACTCAAGATCAAGGTGTCATCTATTTTTAATCTTCGAGGGTCAATCCAATACCGAAGTTCTGTATCTGCGGAGGCTAAGTACATCAAATCGAATTTTATGTTCTGGCCAACAAGAGTAATTATTTCGTGGTGAAAAGATATAACCCGAAACCACTCTCGGATAATTTTCAAATGCTTTGGATCACTGAAAACATATTCTGCGGAATGTATTATTCCCCCAACATCTCGCCACGAGAAATTAACACAGACTACTTGGTCTTTGAAATCAACTCCGTCAATATACTTCGATTTAACGGGATTGAAAACTGTCTGCTCTACTCCCTCCAAAATTCCATAGGTCTCGATGTCACAGGAGACTACATTCGGGAGTTCCTTGGGGACAGGTATTCCAAGTTCCGGTTCCTTGATTTCCTCGTTAGGAATAAATTTGCCTTCCAGATACCTCCGCAGGAGAACAAAATGAGCCTCGACCGCTCGTACCAAAGCTGGTTTTCTCATCGGATGCAACATCGCCAAGTGAAAAGTGCTAAAGACCCGAATTGGGGGTTTGATAATTGGAGTGATAGTTATTGATTTCTCAGCATAAGCAACATCCGAAATAGCCATATCACAATGTGTAGGGAATATTTCAGATACTTGACCTTGTTTCTTGAATGTCTCTTTTAATGAGCTAATATTCGTGACACTATAAGCTCCTTTTGCTCCGATAGCAAAGATAATGACTTCATCATATTTTCGTGCTAATATGAGAATGTCCTCATCCAACCAATCCCGACAGGCTCTTACCTGTGCTTGAGATATGTCACCACCTTGAGGATGCCGACACCGACAGGCATTCGTCGCATAAATATCGCAATATTGCGATAATCCCGATACCGCTACAAATTTAGATAATAACTGGCCTGTGTAACCTATCCAAGATTTCCCGTTTGGATTAGCTTGAGTAGATTTGTCCTCGTTTGCTCCGGGGTTTTGTCCTACAATTAGTAAAGCTCTGCGTTGAGTGGCGAGACCGACATCAAATTCCCGTGTCGGTATCCCCACATTCGTCGCCGACTCACAGAGCGTACATTTCGTGCAACCAGGATGTGCTTGGAATTCAATCATTGGGTATAATATCAATACGGAAATGTCCGATTCCAATTCCAAATTGAACTTTACAATTAAATTCTTTCTCAAATGATTCCTGTTGGTCATTTGGAGCAATAAAAATATCTTTTGTTTTGATAGAAAGGTCTATTCCCTCTTGACATATAGCGAATGCCAGAGCCTTTTGCCTCCCCCGTAGTAATTGATTAAAAGCCTTAGTTTGTTCCTCTGGCATACCCTCGCCGCCTTTTACATATATATCAAAAGCCTTCACCCTTGCTAATATACCAGCGTAGCTCAAGTCTAATTTCATTTTGTTCCCTTCAAATAGTGTTAGGCAGAGCAGGGTGGGATTTGAACCCACGACCGCCTCTTCAGGAGCTCTACCAGACTGAGCTACCTGCTCCCCTAACGAGCATCTGTATTATATGAAACCTGCGGGGGTAAGTCAAGGGGAAAATAAAATTTATTGCAAAAATCTTTGGAGACCTACATCCCCCACGTCGATGTCTTGGGTGATATTGGCGAGACTGGCTTCACCTAAGATTTGACTAAAGAGTGGTCTGTATGCTGATGGGAGTCCCTTCTCGATTCGGTGTAGTCGGGAGACTTGTCTGCGGTTCTCAACCGCACGAATATCGGACTTCTTGACCTGTAGTGGCCCGAGTTCTGGATATGCTTTCTGGAACTCTCGCTGGACTGCCTCGGCTTTTCTGTTATCGTTCTCGGTTAGAGCCTGTAGGTAATCCCGCTTATAGGCTCGTATCTTCTCTCGTTGAGCCAGAAGCCACTGTGCTGCTCCCTGCTCCGCCGCAATACCAGATGGTTTCAACCCTAATGCCCTAAGTGTTAATTGTAGAGGTGTCACAGCCCCAATCAAGGCATGTTTATTGTTATAGATAGGTATCCGACCATCAGGAGTCTTGTTATTATAATCTGCATATTTGGGATGTAGGGCTCGATAGGCTTTTCTTGCCCCTATCCCGCCCGGAACCAACAAGGCCGCCGCAGCCCCTAAATCTCTGGTTTCGCCCGTCAACAGAGCCTTAGCTGCCGTCCCGATAACACCCACAGCCGGGGGTACAAGAGGCCAGGGATAGAATGGAGACCCTTCATATACGGGTACTGGTAAAGCCCCTGCCAGTAAACCAGCCGATATATCGACCCCTAATAGGTTCTTTGCCCCCACATACATCGCTGTGGAGCCTGCCAGAGTCCTCCCTATCGTCCCCCAGTCCAATTTAGAGGGGTCTGGCCCCATCCTGAGCGACCCGTGCAACAAAGCCCCCATCCGTGTCGGAAAGTGCATAAACTGTCGCCAAGGAGTCCAGATGTTAATTAGGGCTTTAGGTATCCCCAACGGCCCCCCCGTGAACTGAGTCGTCATCGTCAAGGTCTGCCCAATCTTACCAGCCTCATTAAATATTGCATCCTTCACTGCGGAGGTAGCCCCAGCCAATTTATGAGCATTCTGGTATAGGTGTTGATTTCTTCCGGCGTAGTAGGTTATTATCCTATTAAAGCCTTCCGACGTACTAAAAGGCATCAGCATTGCCGTCTTGACTTTTTCCCACATCCCCCCAGTAAACATCTTTCGGGCAAAGCCTTCCTTGGCAATATCCCCCGCCAGAAGAGACTCCACAATCTGAGACGCATCTCCCATATCCTTAACATATTCTGGGAAGGCTGTCCGGAAAGCTGCTTTTGTGGTTTTACCATCAACAACAACTGCCTTGACATAATTTTGCATCTTCGCAAGTGCCCCCGGCCCCCCCGGAACACCTTTTAATCCTCTATACATTCCCTGTGGACCAACAACGTTGAGAGTAGTCAGTAGAGTCTGTAAACTATTTTTACTGGCCGGAGAAATATTCGCTCCAAGAGTTGAGAGATGGAACCAATGGGATATGTTCGCACCTAAACCCTCCGCAGAAAGAGAACGAGTTGCATCGCCGGTATATTGCATCACCCAATTCTTACCTTTAGGGCCAAGAAGTTTGTCCACCATTGGATGTGTGCTGACAAATTGATGTACCTTAGCTTTTTTCAGCGAGAAAGAAATAGACCGTTGTAGTTCTTGGTAGGATTTTAACCCCATTACATGAGGAACCAAGTCGTCATATACATAGGATTCAAGCCAAGGCTGGTTTCCCCAAACTCCGGGTTGCTTGGCTATCTCGTTTATTCTCTTGCCTGCTCCTGTTCCGTGCCAAGAATGAATAGTGGCAGATGAGTTGGCATATCTCTGGGTTGCATCCCAGACATTGAGGGTATATTGACGAGGCGTTCCCATCACCCGCCCGATTTCCTGTAGCTCAGTCTGGAGGAATTTACCACCTTTGATATTTGCTTCTGATAAGGAATCGCCCATAGCAAATAAGGTGTCACGAGCCGTTCTTTTACCTCCAAATCTACCGGCGAAGTCAAGTTTTTTTCCAGCACCTTTCATAAAGTAGTGTTCCATTCTATCCACAAAAGCTACATTGGCTCGGCCAGAATCTAATCCTAATCCACTGACTTCACGCCATACCTTCTCGACCTCACGGGCGGCATCGTCTCCCCAACGCTGGAAAACAGTTGAGGCTGCTCCGGCATATCCTTGAGGAATGACACCTTGGGATTCCAGAAGCCGTAGGTGCTCTATGTCGGGCATTCCCCCACCTTTCCGAGCTACAGTATGCCCAGAAATAGGTCCAACTCCAGCCTCTTTACGCATAAACTTTGCATATCGTTTCCGAGTAGTTCCCCGCACAGCCTTTAGATAATATTTATCGTATTGGGTATTTCTGGGGAAGTAGTGTTTTACATCATCACCATAGGACAAACCTTGTTTTGCCAGAGCATCCCGGATTCTATCCTCTCCTCCAGGAGTATTCTTTAGCGTGGTTCGGACTTTGTTCAGCCAGCCCCGTAAACCACCGGCGAGACCAGATGTTTCCTTTCTCATTACCATCCTAAGACCGGCTGCTACAGGAATATTCCGGCCTCCCATCACGGCGATAATCTCAGGTTCCGTGCCAAGCATTTTCACCAATATATGTCCAGGGGTATGAAGTCCATCTAATCTCGCCCCAACCATATACCCCTCAGCTTTAGAGATACGACCAGCCTTAACAAAGAGTTTGTTTATATCGTCTATGTGTTTCCCGATAAATCTGGTCTTGGTTTCTACGACATCGGCCAATGCCTGATACATCCCGGGGATACTGCGGAGGTTATTAATGGCCGGATGTAACCCAGACATCATCTTCCCCATAGCAGTAGCTTTAGGAAGCAATCCGGCAGCTAAATCTATTAGAGGCTTGGTTGAACCGATTGGGAATTTCCACAAACCCACAGCGAGACCAATGATTACGAGAGGATTAGTGGCGATGTCCGTGATTGTTTTCAGGAGTGGATTTGGTTTCTTGCCCTTGAACAAAGCATTATTAAAGGCTTGTATTTCAGAAGGTGTTAGAGTCTGGGGAGCAAAAATAGATCGAGTAGCCGCATCTATATTTCCTCGCAATAGATTGGCAAAAGCTAACTGAGGTCTATCATAAAAGGTGATAGGGAAATCTGCGGATGCTATGCCATAGGGAACGTCGGTGTCCGGATCATACTTAGGCATTTAACCTCCAATCATATATTCTCCCTTGGCGAGTTGTGGCCCAAGAACTCCTCCACTGAGTTGTGAGAAAAGAGCAGTCCGTGCTTGGGATTCTTCTGCCTGTGCCGTTGGTTGAGCCGCCTGAAAGTAAAGCGATTCCGGGGTTATCATCTCGGCTTGACTCCTCAAGCCTTCTCGTTGAATATTTCGCATACCGGTTTCGTGACCCGTCTGCATTAGTTTATTCAGGAGCCACGTCGCAAATATACCCATCCCCATTCCCTTAACTCCGGGACGGGCCAATAGTCCTCCTAAACCCCCCACACCGGCTACTTTCCCCGGCTCTTTCCCGACAAACATTTCTTCAAAAGGCAACCCTTCAGGCATATTAGAAACTCCCACAGTTAAAATTCAAGTAAGCAAATTTACCAAATACTTTCCTGGCAACTAAATTATAAGCCAAAGCAGCCATTTCCTCGTCGACAAAAGACCCCAAGTATGTTTGTTTCCCCCCTACCAATATGTCAGCCCGCCATTTTTTGAGACATTTGAACCAACTAACTCCTTTGAATTGACTGGTAGAATCCTGGTGGGATTTTGTATTCCGACTATTCTGACTGGACGTAGCTACCCGTATATTACTCCGGCAGTTGTTTAAGGTGTTGTGGTTTCTATGGTCAGTTTGCCGTGAATCCCCGTATTCTAAACCTAAAATTTGTCTGTGCATAGGAATTAGACGACGTTTGCCCTCTCTTTGATAAGAATGTCGCACAGCATAAAAACATTCCCCATATTCTTTATGAGCGTACCATTTCCACTGGGAGAGCCAATCGTAATCTAAATCGTCTACCAGAGCCACTTTGCCTTGTGTCAGTTGAATCTGTTTCATTTCAAAATCCACCACGCATTAATCCAACCATTCCGGCCCCGGGAGACTGTGTAGATGCCCCCATTGGACGCTGGCTTAGTGCTTGTACTGCTTGAAGAACGAGAGCCATTTGTCTATTCTGACTCTCCGTAAAGGACTGCATAGCCGCCAACTCCCGAGTCTCTTTTCGCTCCTCTTTCTTTGCCTTTAAGAGAGCAGCAATATATTCTTTTGTCCTTGCACGAGATTCCTTAACAGTTCTCTTGGTAGCCTCCGCAGAAGCCTTACCCATCAAACCCTGGAGTCTCATCTGTTCTTGGGACAATCCTCGTTCTCCGGCCTGCCCGTAAGCTGTTACGCCCATACTACCCATATAACCCGCCCCTAACAATGCGGGGATAAAGTTCTTGGACTGATAGAGCATCTTGGCATATTTTGGAATCTTCAACAAGTATGGTAAAGCTGCCGCCCCCGCTCCGATTACTGCTGCTGCAACCATTATTCAACTCCTTCTAAATCTGGGTATCTTGACCTCAAATAATCATTAAACCAAGTTCTATATTCAACGTCGTACTCATTCATATCGGCGGTGATGTCATATAGTTTAGGAACCTGCACAGATTTCGTCATCTCCTCGAATACGGCCTGGAAGTTCCCGCCCATTAAATCCCGCATCCGGGCAGCCCGACCTCCTAAAGAACTATCGTGAACAGACCCTAAAGCATACTGTACCAATGCTCCAACGGTCTGTGTTTCCGAGCCGACTATTTTCTTTTTGCTATTAACAAGCCCCTCTAAATCGTCTCGCATCTGAGAAATGTTCAAATGAGTATCTTGCCAAAAGTCAAATTCATCTGTTTTTTTATCAGCACCTCTTCTCTTTATATCAACCACATCCAACATCCCCTCTAATACCCCAAGGGTTTTATTGATGTCCTCGGTCTTTATCCCCCCCTCCTGTATTTTATTTTCTATACCACTAATCGTCCCGGGGGCCAATTCTTCTACCGATATATTACCTCCGTACTTGGTAATCTGGTCTTGGAGAATGGTCATCGGATCGGCTAATTTTTCCTTTGATTCCTCCGGTAGAGCCCAAGTCATTCCGGCAGAGGCTCCACGAAAGGCAGGCTTAGGTTTTCGTGCTGGGAAATCCATTCTCTTATCGAACTCAACTGCCTCAACTACACTTTCTCTTGTTTTATTATAGACATCCTTATCCTTATCAAATCGAGTTGCTTCCTCTTCTAATACTGTTTTGGCCTTCTCCATCGAGGTCTCTCGATTAAGACTCCCCTTGATAATAGAAAGCATTGCATTCGTATTACGCTCTGAAGCATCCATACTCAATTCGATATTAAACCTGCGGAGGGCTCCTCGTCTTTTTTCAATCTCATCTTTGGCTTTCCTGTCCCCGGCGATAATAGCTCTCTGTTGGTCCCGGTCACGTTCTGCTTGTTTTGCCTGAAAATCCCGTGAAGCCTCAGACATAGTTTGAGCGAATTTCCTGTCCTCTCGCTTTGTTCTTACATCCTCCGCAGCACGTTTGTCCTCGGATTCTTGTTGGGCTGCCATCCCTGCCCGTTGTGTTCCAGCTTGAATCCCCGCACGTTCAGTCGCCCCAGCCTCCTGCATACCTGTTCGTGTCGTCGCACCAGTCTCCTGCATAGCGGCCACAAGACGACTCTCGGCCAACTGTTTACTCTGTTGAATAGACCGTTGAACATACGGGTCTATTTGGCCACCAACTTGTGCGGGAGCATCTTTTGCTCTTGGCATATTAAATTCCCTTTCTATCCATAACCCACAATGCTTTTATTCCAACGACTGATTGTTCGAGTTACTCGCTCTTGTTCTCTCGCTTGTGCAGTGGCTAATCGAGTCTGACTTTTAGCTAACATAGCTTCTCTTTCTTGTGTCTGCTGTGTGGTAACTAAATCAGACAACAGAGTCATAAGAGGAGTTGCATCCATTGAGAAAGTCGGGGTCTCAATTATCCAGTTCGCAAGATTCTCCATCCCTGCCGACTTGAGTTGCTCAACTCCTATTTCAAATTGAGATACCTGTAAGTCATAAGCATTTTGAGCATCTGCTTTGTATCGCAACATATCAACGTGCTGTTGCTCTTGGAATCCTAAATACATATTTTGTTTTGTATAGGCCTCACTAACAACTTTTAGATAATTCTGTCCCTGCTGTTCTTGTAGTTGCTGGAAGGAAGCGTGTATATTACTCTGGACAACACCCAGAGCATTCATCTTGCTCATCTGAAATTGTTCTAATTCTTTGCTATCTGCCCCATAAGTCTCAACTATATTTCTTTCTTCTGCTCTCATAGAACCAATAGTGGCTTGCACAGATGCCTGCATAGCATGAGCCTTCGAGAAATCTCTGTCCTTACCTATCTGTAAATTTATGTCCTCTAATTTAGCCAAGACTTCTCCGACTCGACCTTTCGCAGCCTGAACATAGTCATCAGCTTTCTCAGGAGCCGCCGACCAAGCATCACGAGCCGCCCCTACCTGAGCCGTTACACCTTCTCGTATTTTCTCTAATCTCTGCAAATACTCTATCGTGGCTCCGCCCTGCATCTCCAAAGCAGTCGCAGCTTTCTCCGCCTCTTTCTGTTTAACCTCAGCCTGTTTACCATATTGAGAGACAGCCGTTTCGCCTATCCCCTTGTAAGCCCCCTTGAGTGCTCCAACAGCAGCCCCCGCCCCAGACGGAACGGCGACATCCCCAATATCCCGAGTCGCAGCAGCCGTTTTCTGTATCGTCTTTTGATATGCCTCGGGGTCGAAACCCCCAACAGGATTCACAGGATTTAACGGATCATTTGCCATTATTATACCTTCTTAGACTTTCTTGCTGCACGAATAACGTCCCCGATAGCATTCTGTTTACGCTTTAAGTGCTTTATTGCCGCAACGTAGAGGCCAGGTTTTGATTTCTCTAACTCACGGGCTTCGCTCAAAGTCCTACCAGCATTCTCCACATCATACTTTGGATACCCAAACAATTTCGGTTCTTTATATGCCATATCTGTTTTCCCTTCAACTATCATAGACAGATTCCCTTACTATTATTATATCACATATCCTTAATTTGTCAAGAAGTACTAACCCTTCGAGAATCGGTATATGAGACTGCAAATTCAGCATCCGTTAGCTCGAATTTCACGCCGGAGGCTATTTGCTCAATATACGGCTCTAAGTCAATACCCCCCAAATTCAAACCCTCCGCAGAATCGGCTGGGTTGGAATTAACTGCTGGATAGGCTACAGTGCTTTCAATCGAGGTTCCACCATTCCTATAAGCCCCTACACGCCATTTGTTATTTGAGATACTGTCAAATCCCGATAGTTTCCGCACCTTCAGAGCCACCCCGGACGCAATCCATCTCGAAAATGGAGATACCTCTTCGTGTTGCAATCGCCAAGCTCGTAAGGAGAACGGGATAGGACTAACGGCATAGGTGTCGCCGGTGGTTATGTCGTTGTCAAAGGCACTACTAAATGTGAATACTTTAGTGGTATTGTTTATAGTTGCGATTTCCCGAGAGTCCCCGGCATTGTCGCCAGTCGTCATATACAGCCTTGACCCGACCATATCGGCATTTAAGGTAGCGTTAGCATCTGTAAGGGTTGTAGCAGATGTGGCAG
>SDBU01010627.1_pt1 | contig 10194 bp, 6 predicted proteins | sample 2277071 | NCBI WGS metagenome assembly SDBU01 (sample SAMN10397929, study PRJNA504765) | marine sediment metagenome | isolation source: marine sediment core GS08_GC12, 126 cmbsf | place: Arctic Ocean: Gakkel Ridge, Loki's castle | collected 2008 | reverse complement strand
AACAATTAAAGTTATGTAGGGGCGAACCTGTGTGTTCGCCCATCTTATTTTCTAAATGTTTTTCTTCGTGAACTTCGTGTTCTTCGTGGTTATAATATTCTATTTTCGTATTAAATTATTTCATTTTAAGTGCTGTATAATATTTGGTGTAGTGAATATAATCGCCATACATCCAGATTAATCCGACATTCCCCTGTTTATGTCCTCGCGGAACAATCGGACGAACATTATTCTTGCCGGAACCGGTGGTGATTTTTTCTGAAGTCCATTCAGCTCCGCTATTATATGTCATCCATTTCTCAATTTCAAAAATACCGTTAATTTTCTTCGACAGATAGACTATAGAAGGATTAGTATGGTCAAGTATGATTCCTCCTGAATAATGAGGTTCTCTTTCTTTTTTTCCTTCCTGTGTTTGTGGAAACCATCCACCTTCAGCCTTTGTAATTTCATAATCTTCCCATTTTGTACCATTCCACCTTGCATATCTATATCTGTGGTCTGTTTCTCCGGGTAAAGCGGTGTAAACAATTACCGGATAACCGGAATTATTGACTGCAATGTCCCATATCCAGGCACGTGCTCCTGAAATTTCAGCATCATAAACTTTATCAGCTTCTGATGGATTTATAGGAATTTCTTTCATATCTTTGATTTTAGTCCCATCTGCTTTGTAGAATGCCCCGTTATAATAACAGGCATAATAAATGCAATTTTTTTCTTCAAGTCCTGGATGACCATCTGTAAAAGCAAAATGAATCTTTTCAACACCATCGGATGCAAATTTTATGTATGGTCTTGCGCCGCTTCCTTCAATCAGTGTTTCTGCAGGACTCCAGTTAATACCGTCTTTCGATTTGGAAAAACAGGGCTTAAAATTGCCTCCTCTCCAAAAAAGATAAATTGCATTATCTTCATTAGTCAGTTGAATCGGATTTGGGTAGGTATATCCCCTATTCCCTCCAGTATTTGTGCCAATCTCTCTTTCTTCATCCCAGGAAGATATATCCTCAGTTATTTTTGCAATCCGGTAAAACATTGGTGCTCTGCCATGAGCAGAATAAAATACCATCAAGCGACCGTCGTTCCGCATTAAGAGTGCCGGATTCGCATGGTCATCACTTTGGAGTTTTTCTTTTAAGGTTGTGGTAGTTATATCATTTGTCCGATGGTCGTATAAAGCGACGTTTATATCTCCTGCTTTATTGACCCAACCTATATATGTTCTTTTATACTCTCCTTCATAGTAGAAAGCCCTCGGGTCGGCAAACCAGCACCACGCACCATCATCAGTCAACGTAGTGAAAGACTCACCCTCACGTGCTTTGTTACTATCAGGGACACATGCAAAAGTTAAAATCAAAAATAAACTTAAAAATAAGAATGCTTTTTCTTTCATAATAACCTTTTTTGTTTCAATAATTAAATTAAAATATTATTGATAATCTCATTATTTTAATTTAAATTATATTTGTTTCTATAACAAAGTACTCATATTTTTGGAAAAATCAATAATTAATCCTGATTAAATTCAATATATTAAACTAAAAGTGGATATAATGTCTTACAGAATATTTATGACGAGTGCATTAATTTCAGAAGAAGCATTAAAACTCCTGCAAAAATATGGTTGTGATTACGAAATAGGTAATGCAGGAAATACCCCCGAGAAAATTGCAAAAAAATTAGAAATACTTCAGCCGGAAGCACTAATAGTCAATATTGAAAAAATTACAAAAAATGTACTTCACGCATCATCCTCATTAAAAGCAATAGCAAAACAGGGTGTGGGCTGCGATAATATCGACATTAAAACTGCTTCAGCTCTTGGAATCCCGGTAATGATAACGGCTTCTGCAAACTTTGAAAGTGTGGCAGAACATACACTTGCATTAATATTTGCTCTGCTTCGTAAAATACCGCAGCAAAATATCTTCACAAAAAATGGAGGTTGGGACCAAAAGAGCTACACGGGTTATGAGCTTACAAATAAAACACTCGGAGTAGTCGGATTCGGTCGAATCGGAAGAAGGCTGGTAGAACTTGTCGCTCCTATGAAAACGAATATTTTGATATATGACCCGTTTATAAAAAAAGAGCAAATCACTGATAATGCAACTCTTTTGAACACATTAGGCGAATTACTCACTGAATCGGACATTGTAAGCCTGCACTGCCCCTTAACTCCTGAAACTAATAGAATGATAGGAGAAAAAGAAATCTCCCTGATGAAAAAAGAGTCATGGATTATAAATACTGCCCGGGGTGCAATAATTAATGAATCCGAACTGATAAAGGCACTTCGGAACAATAAAATAGCAGGTGCTGCTCTGGATGTATTTGAAAAGGAACCACCTGAATCTGATAATCCTTTATTTAAATTAGACAACGTCATCGTTTCAAATCACATAGGCGGACTTTCTGTTCGTTCATTCCGGAATATGGGCATTAATGCAGTTGAGAATGTACTTACTGTATTAAAAGGCAGTATGCCCGATATATCTTGTGTAATAAATCCCGAAGTATTTAACAAAAATATCTAATATAGTGTAACGCAGATAGCTCTAATAATAATCAATCGACCCTGAAAAATTCAATTTTTTACCTGCATAAATCATACTTTTCAAGGAATAATGACAATGTTGTTGCGTTTTGTTATTTCATTCAATTTTCCTTCAGGGTCTATGCAAATCCTGCATCCGCTTATTTGTGTGTTCAAAGGTACAGTCAGTATAACTTGAACCGTTTTCGGAATAAAATCTAACGGTGCCTTGAGAGCAGAAACTGAAGCTGATGAGAGTGTTTCACCGTCTTTATCCAAAAGTGAAATTTCCGCCGCGGGTGCATTTTTAGCTCCAAGACTGTGTACCGTAACTTTAATTATCTTATTGCTGACTGTTACGTCGTCGATGCCTATTCCGAGGTCTGGGCGTTCCCAATATGGTTTTGTTTTTGATTTGAGTATTAGATTTACAATCGTCGTTTTTTTCGGCTGGAATATAAACTCGATGTCCTTAGTACGTTCGAGTTCAACCGTTCGCCTTTGTGTAATACTTTCAGGAATATCGTCGCCATCGATATCGATACCCTCGCTGACTTCCCATTTACCCGGTTCTATATCCCAGGCAGTCATAATTGCCGTGACAGGTTCATTTTCAAGGTTATAAGCAATAATTGTTATTTTTCCCTTTGCTGCATCGGAAACCAGTATTGCCATGTTTTCTCCGGTGGCGGGCTTTTTGAATTTCCAGCTAATAACATGTCCCGGATAAAGAGCGCTCCTTCGTAGTGCGATGCCGCCCAACCGAGCTCTCTGCAGTTCATTTGAATTTATGCTTACCCGGTCATCCCACCAATGCCCTTCGGTCATCATATACATTCGCTGAGCAGCAGACTTAATCTGGTCAGCATAATATTCTTCGAGGAACTGTTTATTTCCGGTAACCTGCCAGGCAGTGTGGCGAAGGAAATCGCTACCCGATTGTGGTGTTACGCCCGATGAAATTTCTTTCCCCCATGTATTCCGTTTATCGAGGAGATCAATCAGATTGGCATTAACCGCATTAAGAACACTATAATTGCCCCTGCTTATCTCATCTCTAATAGGTAAAAGATATTTCGAATCATTAGTCCAACGCCATGCTGCCCAGAAAAGATGGACTACAGAACCCAGTTGTCTCCCCCGGTCTTTACCGCTCGGGAAAAGAATTTCGGCAGGCAGATAAAAATATCCGTCTTTATCTTTTTTCCTGTGAGCAAGAAGACCATCGGCAAGTTCCAGTAAAAGCTTTTTTGCCGCAGGATGACCGTTGAATTCAACAAGGACCAATCCCGGATGAAGAATCAGATGTGAATGGTTTGTTTTCGCCAGTGCCCAAACACTTTCCTTTGCGATTTTAGTTCCGCTGAAGTAGCTCGAGAGAATATGACGGTCTCCAAGGTCGTTTATACCTGTAATCCTTTCATAAGCTTTCGCCGTTTTCATAAGCCGTTCAACGACCTTAGGGTCGGCGTAATTAAGCAGCATGGTCTGGGGGATAACATTGATGCCCTCTTCGTAAGCGTGAAGTTCATCAGTTTGAATAGTGGAAAGTCCATTGGTAAACATTTCGTTCTCGTAGAATGCCTCCATTTCCGTGAGAACTGAATTTGTGATTTTTTCAGGCTCGATTCCCATAAGCGCAGCACCGGGCCATTGGTTTGTCATATCTCCGTCATCAGACAGTCCCCCTCCAAACTCTCCGTTTTCTATCTGCCGCTCATCTATCCACCAGAGAACAAACTGTTTGACCTTCTTCAGATTTTCAATCTGCCGGAATGCCCACAGGGGGACATCTGCCGGAGCTTTCGGCTGCTCAAACGGGGGCCATCCCTGCTCAGGATTTTTGAAACTCCAGTAGTAACGGCCCGGGATATGGTCGGGATTGACACGGAAAAGGTCGGTAATATCTTCACTAAAACGATTGTACATTTTCAACTTTTTGATATTTGGGTGCTCTTCCACCATATTGGCAATGTTATCTTTAACCTGCGTGAAACGGTCTAATTCATGCTCTTTAGCTGCCTCTTTTCTGTCCTTGAACACAAGCCGCACCTGTGCTCCTTCCAAGGACGCAGGACCGAAATCTGCACCTGCTGCTGCAATAGTCAGATATAAACTGTACCCGTTGGGAAGAATACGGTCACGCGTATCCATCCAGATGGTCTTCGGCTTGCCCGGTTCTACTGAGAAGCTGAAATCAAACAGGTTCCTGTCGTGCCAGATTTGATCCTTTATCTGAATGTTCAAGGGAAATAATTCACCATTGGTTGGTTTTACTTTTAGCGGCGGGATATCAATCGCAATCCCATCGAGTCCGGCATTAATGTTTTCCCAAGTGTATGAATACCGCGAATTAGTTCTATTTAAATTCCCTGCCCTGAACTCAAAAGGTATGAGAATATGAACCAGCGGCAGCGACTGTTCAACATTTTTATTTTTAGGTGTGGCAGGTGCACCGGCTGGAAGTGCAACCATCATCGACCGCTCATCAGGCAGAAAACGCCCGTTGATATAATCGACGAGACTTTTGAGTGAATAATTATCGGGCTCTACCTGCCCCCTAAGCGTGTAAGTGAGTTTTGTAAGCCCTGCAGGTTCCTTTCCTTGTTTCACATAATATGCCTGAAATTCACCAATTGGTGTCTCCTGTACTTTATTGTCGAAACGTATCTTTCCGCCATAAGCCGGCTCATCAAGTCGATGGAAGGTTCGCTCCTGTCCTGAGAGCCTGTCGAAAATAAACAGCTCTTTATTTATCTGTGCTTCTTTATCGTATGTGATAAGAGCCATAGAACCGAAGGCTGCACCGGATATTTCAAGGTGATTCCAGGGCTCATCAGGCATAGTGAATGTAACTGATTTCCCCGATAGCGAATAACAGTTCCAGTCAGGCAGTTGGAAGTAATCATTTCTACCAAGGATGCGTGAGCGGTTGTACACCGGGGGCCAGGTGGTTTCACGGATTCCGTCATTAGCTTTCCACCACCACTGTTTAATGTCATAAACATTATGAATCTCAACCTTGCGCACGCTCACCGATGAACTCTCGAGAGGCGGCGGAATGTCTTCCGGGCGATTCCAACCGTATCGCAGCAGCCATTCATCCCGAATGATTTCGCTGTTCAATTTTCTTTTAACCGGATTCAAACCGGCAGGGAATTGACCTTTTGCAAGATTATCTATATAATCAGATGAAAGCATCCTGTCGAAGATGCATATCTCATCGATATCACCACCTCGAACAAAATTATAAAGGCTCTGTACCTGATAAGGGCTTATTATTCGCGAATGCGGACCAAACTGGTCAAGACCGGCGTAAAACACTGCGGTTGTATCCTTCTGCCCAACGAGTTTTCCATCGACGTAAAATCGAATTCCTTGTGTTTCATCCCATGTCAAGGCAAGATGTATCCATTGGTCAGGTTCCGGGAGTTCAGGAATAGTATAAGAAACACGCTGTCTTGCTAAGTTAACGTCTGTAACGAACGCATCAAATCCCTGCCCGTTATAATCGATACGAAGCCAGACCAGGTCCCAACTTGAGTGGTCTGCATAACCTACACGAAATATTGGGAACGGCACTTCCCCCACTACTTCGCGGGACCTCCAGAAAAAAGCAAGCGTTCCACGCTCAGCATAAATGTTACCAGGGGCTTTATACGCCATAAGCTGAGTATGACCACACTGAAAACCCTTTCCCTTGGCGCCGTCCCGAATAACCTCAACTTCTCTTATAAAAGTCGGTTCCGGTTCACCTTTTGCAATTTCCGGAATAAATCCGTTTTCACCGGACAGGTAAAACAGAAGCCCGGAAGAGTCAGAGATATTTGCAAAAACAATTGAAACACTAAATATTGTCAGCACTATAATAACAATCAGATGAAATTTATTTATATAACTGCATTTTGTAATACGTCGAAAAAAATTGCTGTTCACGAAAACCTCCTTTATTCCGAAAATAGACCACTGATTTTACAGTTTAGAAAATGGATTTAAAAGGTCGGGAAACAAAAATGAAGGTTAATTTGTTATTATTGCTTTACCGAAATATTCATTGTTTCCTCTGTTGTCATATACCGTATAAGATGCACTTTTTCCATTTTTATCTTTTCTTATCGCTGCACAGCCGGTCATTCCGTTTTTATTTATTGCAACAAATTTATCATTGAAATTAACCTTCCCTTTATGCCATTTTATAATTCTTTTGCAAACATCTTCACATGCCTGCCGGGGAGTCATGCCGTTTCTCATATTTTCAACAACCTGATATGAACCGCATACTTTAATAACCTCTTCTCCTCTCCCGGTTGCACCGGCGGCACCTACTTCGCCATCCACATAAAGACCGGCGCCTATGATGGGGGAATCACCAACTCTGCCGGGTATTTTAAATCTCAATCCCGAAGTTGTCGTAATTCCTGCAATATTGCCATTCATATCGACTGCAAGAACATTTATAGTCCCCTGGTTTCTTTCCAAGTCATAATTATTATCTTCCGGAGGAAACCAGTCATCATTCGGACTTAGATTTTCTTTCCACTTAAGCCAGATTTTTCTTGCTTTTTCGGTAAGTAAATTCTCCTCTTTAAAACCATGGGCTTTCGCAAATTTCAGGGCACCTTCTCCCACCATCATTACATGGTCAGACCTCTCCATAACAAGCCTTGCCACAGAACACGGAGTTTTAATGTTTCGAATTCCTCCTACTGCACCTGCATTATTAGTTTTTCCGCACATAACAGATGCATCAAGCTCTACAATTCCCTCTTCATTGGGTATTCCTCCGTATCCTACACTTGTATTATCAGGATCAAGTTCTACAACGTTTGCTCCCTTTTCAACCGCATCGAGAGCATTTCCTCCTTTTGACAGGATTTCCCATGCCGCTTCGTTTGCCTGCAAACCGGACATCCCACCACTTGTAATTATAACGGGCTTTTGTATTTCATTTGAATAGGATTTTGAATAAAATTTACCAATAAAATAAAATGATAATCCCGCTTTAGAATTAGCTTTTATGAATTTTCTCCTCGATATTTTTTCATGCATTACTCACCTCCGGATAAATTAAATATTCATAAATTAATTAGTCGTCCCTGAAAAACACAGTTTATTCGTATCGCTCCTACAGGAGTTAATAAAATGTAAAGATTTAGTCATTTGAACACAATAAATTTTCTATAATTGTTTTTAAATAATTTATTATATATTTTTTTAACGACTCATATAATTAATAAAAAAGTCTAATTTTATGCTAAACATTCATGTCCCTTCGTGGCGCCACGAATTATGAAAATAGATCCTGAACTTGTTTCAGGATCTTAACTAAAAGCTTTTTAGATGTTAAATTATGTCCAATACTACAAAATTAATAAGATGCAAATAAACAAAGCATTATCATAAGTCCCGCAGGGACGGTTATATAATGTCAGGATTTTCAAACTTCATTTTAAGAGATTTAAGAAATTCAGCACCCATTGTACCATCTAAAACTCTGTGGTCGCATGAAAGTGTAACCTTCATCCGATGTCTGATTTCTATTTTGTCATCCACTACAACGGGTTTTTTAACGGTTGAACCAACAGCCAGAATTGCACTTTCAGGGGGGTTTATAACTGCAGAAAAATTTTCTATATCATACATACCTAAATTGGTTATAGTAAAAACTGCTCCCTGCCGTTCGTGAAACCTCAGCCTTTTTGCTTTGGCTTTTTCTACTAAAACTTTTGATTCGGCTGCGATATTTTTAATACTTTTATTGTCGCAGTTCTTTATTACCGGAACCAAAAGACCGTCTTCAATCGCCACAGCGAATCCTAAATGAATATTCTTAAATCTTCTGATTTTATCTTCCATAAAATAAGCTGTCATATATTTATGTTCTTTCAGAGTAAGTGCAGTTAGCTTCATAAATATATCATTATATGTTATTTTCACATCGGTATGAGTTTCGTTTAATGATTTTCGCAGATTTATTATATTTTCCATATCAATTTCAGTTATCAAATAAAAATGTGGAACCGGAGCTTTACTCTCGATTAATCTGTCAGCGATAATTTTCCTTATCCCTCTCAGCGGCAAATCTTCAAACTCTTCTGAATTATTTTTCGACAATTCGTCATTCATTTTTTATTACCCAATAATTTTATTATTTCTACAGGAAAACAATTTCTTGAAAAATTGTGATTAAGTATTTTTATATAGTATTAAGAGTGTACTCAGCCAAATTTTTCCACAAAATCATCATACATTTTGTTTGGAATTAATAAACCTTTATATTTAGAATGTGCTATATGAGTTTCATTATATTCTCTTTTTAATATTAACCAGCATTCTCCTACTTCTTTAATCAACTTTGTTAAACTCTCCGGTTTCGGTTCAGGAGCAACCTGAACTATTCTGCTGCTGTTCACAATTTCCCTCAGCCAGTCGTAAACATTGCCGTACAATTCCGGATGAGGTGAAGATAGATTGTCCGGTTCTTCATTTCGTGCGGAAATGTCTTTTTCTATATTTTCTTCCGTCGGCATTCTGTGTTCGTTTTTATATAAGGCGTTAAAATGGACAGTCCATATCGGAAATTTTATTTTGGAGTATGACATAATATCATAATCGATGGGCTTTTTATCTTTTCCGTACATGACAACATGCCCCGTGTCCATATGTGCTGTAACAGGTTTATTGGAATTCGCCTGTAAAATCGCCAGAAATCTTTCCATCTGTTTTATGGTGCATGGTTCCATACCCGACTGGTACATCAATTCAGTTGTTGAGGAAACAATATCAGAGGAATCCTGAAGTAAAATTGCCAATTCTAAACTTTTAGCCTCTGAACCTGTTATTTCTGTCTGCGGGTCCTGACCGGCAAAATCGAAATCTTCCCTCTCAATCATCGAAGCAAATTTCTGCAGTGTGATACTTTCAAATTTCTCCGGATAAATCGTAGCGACTCTATGTCCGTTGATATTCGATATTCCAAGATATTCGACTATCTTTATAAAATTAAGAAAAAGCCGGAACATTTTAGCTCTTTTTGAATCTGACACGTCAAAATATCCTCCGGATATCTGCATAATACTATAAATGTCCGCACCAGTTCCAACTGAAATATTCTTAAGGTAAAATTTTTCCTCAAGATTAAGAATTCTGTCTAAAAGTCTGTTAACCGGATCCGGATTTTTATGATAATTCAAAACGGGCACCACTCCGAAAACATCCTCTGAAATTTCAGCCATCACAAGTTCATTCTGCTGATGAATAATGTACAAATAGTCTTCGAGTTTATGAAGATTTAAAAGTGTATAGTGGTATGTATTGGGAGTATATAAAATAATTGCCGGCTGATATTCTTTTTTGGTTTGTTCTAAATAGAATTTTTCAAGCGTTGCAAAATTAAGTTCTGTTAAAGCCATAGTATAATTACGATTTACGATTTATCCGCCGGAGGCGGATCCGCCTTTGGCGGACGATTTACGAATTCTGACTTCTGGCTTCTGACTTCTGGCTTCTGACTTCTGGCTTCTGACTTCTGGCTTCTGACTTCTGGCTTCTGACTTCTGGCTTCTGACTTCTTACAATTTTAATTTCGTCCCGTTTTTCATCAAGTATCGCTCTGCTTCAGGACTCCACAGATTATTATTTTCTTTTACAAT
>SDBU01010626.1_pt1 | contig 10194 bp, 9 predicted proteins | sample 2277071 | NCBI WGS metagenome assembly SDBU01 (sample SAMN10397929, study PRJNA504765) | marine sediment metagenome | isolation source: marine sediment core GS08_GC12, 126 cmbsf | place: Arctic Ocean: Gakkel Ridge, Loki's castle | collected 2008 | reverse complement strand
GACGCGTACCGAGGCTGGCACAACAGAGGCAGCCCGTTTTGTTTCAGGCCGTTTTACGAACTTCTCAAGGCCACTTCCGACTACTGGAACACTTTTGCCAAGCCGGGACTGGTCACCGAGTGCGGGTGCTGCTGGTTTGGCGGCCCGGAGGAGGCTCTCTACAACGATGTGCATCAGGTGTGCTGGGCGGGGTGGATGACGCACCTTGGCGGGACACCGATGTTCTGGTGGGTTGAATACATCGATGATAAGGATCTTTACTGGCACTACAGAGCATTTGCTAAATATGTGGAGGGTGAGGACAAGCGCGGTCGCAGGTTGAAGATGACTAAGACGGGTATTAACGTAACAGGGAGCCATGATCCGGAATTGGTGATGGCGCTGCTGACAAACGAACACGGAGGTTATGGCTGGATATACGACATAAGGGAATACACTATATGGACCAGGACCAATAGAGAGAAAGGGATCTATTATGACAAACGGAATTATGAGGCACCGGAGTTTAAGGGCGTCTGTGTCGATATCGAAGGCCTTTCGGCTGGTGACTACAGAGTAGAGATCTGGGACACTTGTTCCGGCGAGATCGTTGCGGACTTCTCATTGACTGCCAGCCGGAGAAGTTTCCCCGGAATGAGATCGATCGTCGGCGAATCAGGCCGCCCTGGAAGAAAGCTTCCGGGCGAGCACTGCTTGACCGTCCCCCTCCCGCCTTTCAAAAGGGATATCGCGTTCAAGATCAAGCCCGCCGCCAATGACCAATAGGCGAAAGAAGTGTAGACTTTGAGGAGGTATCCGATATATCCTTCAACGCTCGATTTATATGCATAATGCGGGGTAATCGGGGAACATATCTATTTGAAGTTAGAGGGGACATGATAAAGGAAGCAATAGCCAAGGTGGTCGACGGTAATGACCTAACGAGGGACGAGGCTGTCGCAACGATGAATTCCATTATGGACGGAACGGCCACTCCCGCCCAGATAGGGAGCTTCATTACCGCTATGCGCATGAAAGGCGAGACGGTTGATGAGATAACGGGCTTTGCGAGTCTCATGCGCGAGAAGGCCACACGGGTGAAGTGCAAGGTGAAGAGAGTCGTGGACACGTGCGGTACAGGCGGCGACGGTCTCCATACATTCAACATATCGACCGCGTGTGCGTTTGTTGCTGCCGGGGCTGGGGCTACGGTGGCGAAACACGGCAACCGGTCGGTTTCAAGCAGCTGCGGCAGCGCGGATGTTCTTAAGGCACTGGGGGTGAATATCGAAGCCGATGTTCGAACGGTTGAACGTTGTCTGGATGAAGTCGGCATAGGTTTTCTATTCGCTCCACTGCTCCATAAGGCGATGAAATTCGCCATTGGCCCCAGGCGCGAGCTGGGTATCAGGACTTTCTTCAACATTCTGGGCCCAATGACAAATCCCGCCGGCGCCTCGTCGCAGTTAATGGGGATTTATGACGGAGATTTGACTGATGTAATCGCCAACGTGCTCAAGAACCTGGGCAGCGAGAGGGTCTTTGTTGTGCACGGAGAGGACGGAGAAGACGAGATCTCAATTACGGGGCCGACGAAAGTCTCCGAACTCCGGGACGGGGAGATCAAGACAAGCGAGACCTCACCGGAGGATTTCGGGATGTCGCGCGCTGCGATCAAGGACATTGTGGGGGGTGAACCGGATGAGAACGCCCGTATCCTGCGCTCGGTACTCGACGGCAATAAGAGCGCTCGACGGGATGCAGTGGTGCTGAATGCCGCTGCTGTAATCGCTGCTGCCGGTCTTGCGGAGGACATCAGATCGGGCGTAAACATCGCGATCAATTCAATCGACTCCGGCAAGGCGAAGGAGAAGCTTGAAGAGTTGATAGAGTGCTCTAACGGGTGAAACGACTACTCAATTGCTGAAGCGAAACATACCGGGAGGAATAGCGGGGCTGCTGATTTCTCCTCCTATCCAGGTGAGCGAGAATGATTCTCCAGCAAATCGTCGAGAATAAGAGGAAAGAGGTCGAGAAGGCTAAGAAACTCGGCCTTATCGACAATCTCGAGAAACTTGCTGAGCAGCGGATCGAGTATATCGATTTCGGTTCGATGCTCTCACGTGATCCCGAGAGGGTGAAGATAATTGCCGAGGTGAAGAAGGCGTCGCCGTCCAAGGGCGTGTTGAGGGAGGATTTCGACGCTGTGGAGATTGCGCAGGCCTATCAGGAGGGCGGAGCGGACGCTCTCTCGGTGGTTACGGAGAAGAGATATTTCCTCGGCGATATCGATTATATCAGGGAGATGAAGAAAAAGGACATCCACCTCCCGATTCTGTGCAAGGATTTCATATTCGACAAGTTCCAGATCGTTGAAGCAGCGGCCTACGGGGCTGATGCGGTGCTTCTGATTGCGGCGGTCTTGTCCGACAGGGAACTCGAGGCGTTGTATGCATTCTGTGACACGATGGGCCTCTTCTGCGTGATGGAAGTCTTCACGGTGGAAGAGCTCAACAGGGTTTCAGAGTTTGAGAAGGCTGCCGTTCAGATCAACAACCGCGATCTCAAGACGTTCGAGGTCGATTTGGGAAACACGGAGAAGATAATCGATAAGGTCCCTGCCGGCAGGAAGGTTATCAGCGCGAGCGGCATCAGGGACAAGAAGGACACAGAGCGTTTCAGAGAGCTCGGTGTGGACGCGGTGCTGATCGGCGAATCGTTCATGAAAGAAGATGATATCATGTCGAAGCTTCGGGAGTTCCTTGCCTGATCTTCATCATTACGAGGTCTTAAGATTCTAAGATGTATCTAATCGATAGAGAAGATTCCGATTGCATGCGAGGTTGAGCACGTGGCTGGAAGTCTGTTCGTTAAGATTTGCGGGATAATGAACCGTCGTGAAGCGGAATGCGCTATTGACGCGGGCGCGGATGCGCTTGGCTTCATCTTTTATCCGAAAAGCCCGCGCTTTCTCGATCTTGAAAAGGCGTCTCGTCTTCTGCGAAATCTGCCGAAAGGGATATTAAAGGTGGGCGTTTTCGTCGACGAGCCGGACGAGTTTCTCGAACATTATCTGGAGCAGCTGCCACTTGACTACGTGCAGCTCCACGGTCACGAGTCACCGAAATACTGTTCCGAGGTATCGGCAAAGGTGATCAAGGGTTTGCGAATAAGGAATCAGAATGACATAGTAAATGTTGGAGATTACAGGGTTTCTTTTTATTTGCTGGACGCGTTCAGTGAGGAGGAATTCGGCGGGACCGGCAAGACCTTTGACTGGAAGATAGCACTTGAGGCGAAAAAGGTCCTCTCGTCTCCGATAATACTCTCGGGCGGCCTCAACCCGAAAAATATCGCTGAGGCGGTTAAGGCTGTGAGCCCGTACGGCGTCGATGTCAGCAGCGGCGTTGAGACTTCCCCCGGGGTAAAAGACCACATGAAGGTCCGTGAATTCCTGAATAACGCAAGAGAGGCGAGGCAGAGAAGTGACGGAGGCAATTAAAGGTTCTGCACCGGACCAGTCGGGACACTACGGGATCTATGGCGGCAAGTACGTGCCCGAAACACTGATGGTCGCGCTGCAAGAGCTCGAAGAGATTTATCTGGATTGCAGGGACGATCCGAAATTCCAGGATGAACTCGATTACTACCTGCGGGAGTATGCGGGGAGGCCTACGCCCCTCTACTACGCCGAGAGGCTGACAAGAGAGCTCGCAGGAGCGAAGATATACCTCAAACGCGAGGACCTGAACCACACCGGCGCCCACAAGATCAACAACACGATCGGCCAGGGCCTTCTGACGAAACGGATGGGCAAGAAGCGTATCATAGCCGAAACCGGCGCAGGCCAGCACGGGGTAGCTACGGCGACTGTGGCCGCCCTGCTCGGTATGGAATGCGAGGTGTACATGGGTACGGAAGACATGGAACGCCAGGCGCTCAACGTATTCCGCATGCGGCTTCTCGGTACGAAAGTAACTCCGGTCGACGCCGGAAGCCGCACCCTTAAGGACGCGATAAATGAAGCCATGCGCGACTGGGTGACCAATGTGAGGACGACACATTACCTGCTTGGATCGGTACTCGGCGCGCATCCGTTTCCGATGATCGTACGCGATTTCCAGAAGATAATCGGCGAGGAGTCAAAACAGCAGATACTGGAAAAGGAGGGCCGGCTGCCCGACCTGCTGATCGCCTGCGTTGGCGGCGGCAGCAATTCGATAGGCCTATTCTATGATTTTCTCGACGATGAGTCTGTTCGAATGGTCGGCGTTGAGGCCGGGGGATACGGAATCAAAAGCGGCAAGCACGCGGCGCGTTTTGAGGGCGGCACTCTCGGCGTTCTGCAGGGGACATACAGCTATGTTCTTCAGGACGATAACGGCCAGATAATGCTGACACATTCAGTCTCGGCGGGTCTTGACTATGCCTGTATCGGCCCGGAGCACTCGTATCTGCGCGACCAGAAACGGGTTGAATACACTTACGCGACTGACGAGGAGGCGCTCAGAGCGTTCCAGATGCTCAGCGAGCTCGAGGGGATTATCCCTGCTCTCGAAAGCGCGCACGCGGTCGCCTATGCCGCGGTTGCAGCGCCCAAGATGAGCAAAGACGATATCATAATCATCAACATGTCCGGCCGCGGCGACAAGGACGTGCAGCAGGCATCGAAATTCATCGGCGACAAGATATGAGCTGATCGGCCGAACGTTCTTCCAACTTCACACGTGACGGGCAAGAACACGGTGTTTCCATAAAAAGAGAGTCTGCAAAGTGAGCGACAAAAAACCGGGATTGGTAATGCTGGGTTTTGACGGGGCGACCTGGAACGTCACAGACGCGATGTTGAAGGAAGGCCGCCTCCCAAACATAAGAGAACTCATGGAAACCGGTGTCTATGCCAAGCTCCGAACCCTTACTCCTCCATCCACGCCGATCATCTGGACAACGATATATACGGGCGCCGAACCGGAGACTCACGGCATCAGGAATTTTTTTGACACGGCGTGCAGTATCAAGGTTCCGAGGATATGGGACATACTCATGCACAGCGGGAATACCGCAGGAGTAGTCGGCAACTATTTCACTTACCCCATCAATCGGAAACTCAGCTTCTGCATCCCGAGCCATTTTGATCCCGATTTCGAAACGTATCCTGAACGTTACACTTTTCTGCGAAAGATGACGACAGCAATAGGGTCGAGACGATTTGATTTGGCCCTTCTTGCCAAAAGCGGTCTTCCATCACTAAGGAACGGCCTTCGGCTTCACTCGATTTTCTTTGCGATTCACTCGGTTCTGGCTTCCGTTTTCGACAGAAGTCACTTGAACACATATTACCGCTTTCAACGGATATTCATGAACATGTGGTTCGATATTTTTCTCCATGCTTACAGGAGAATCAGGCCGGATTTTGCCTCTTTCTATACTCCGCTGCCAGACACCGTAAGTCATAGATATTGGTCCTTCCATCAACCGTACAAGTTCGAGGGGCTTGATCCAAGACATGTGAGGAAGTACGGGAACGTTATTCACAACACATATTCGCATTGCGACAGGCTCGTTGGTGAAGTAATAAAGCACACGCGTCGGGAGACCCAGATCTGCATAGTATCTGACCACGGGTTCCAGGCACTGGAGGATCCGGGCAATCTGTTGGTCATTGTCCCGGAAAGATTAGTCAAATTCCTCGGCTTGAAGGGCAAAGTGGTCATAACCAACCTAGGGCAACAGATCATTGTTCAACCTAAAACAAGTGAGCTCACCGAGAAGCTTCTGAGGATTTTCGAAGACTCTTATATATGTGATATAAAGAGACCGACGTTTATCAAGTTCGACCTTAACGAAGAGGCGAACACGCTAAGGTTCACAATCAACGGCAATAAGGTAAAGAGAATCGATACGAGAATAGTCCTGGACGGAAAGAACATTGAGATGAAGGACATTGCGAGATTGGGCTCTCCCTGGACGGGAAGGCACCACACTGAAGACGGGATTTTCATATTGAACGGACCAGGTGTGATGAACGACAATGAAAAGGATATGATAGACCTTGTTGATGTAGCTCCCACTTTGCTGAAGTTACAGGGGATTGATGTCAGTAGATGCACCGACGGCAAAATAAGGGAGTATGATTGACCAAGCTTGGGCGAAGAGGAATCCGACAAAGGTGCTCGAGTCTTTCGACGATATTGTTTTCAAACCTGCGGATGAGGTCGAAGCGAATGAGGAGCAGATCACCAAGCATCTTAAGTCACTTGGTTATATGTAGAGAAAGATGGAAAATGAGCGATGAGAAGCCAGGATTGATGATGTTGGGCTTCGACGGTGCAACGTGGACTATAATCAACTCGCTGTTGGAGGAAGGATATCTTCCCAATATAAGAAGAGTGATGGAAAGCGGTGTGTACGCGAAGCTGAAGTCTCCCGAGCCTCTTTCGACACCGATCATCTGGACAACGATATATACCGGCGGCGATATGGCAAGCCATGGCGTCAGGAATTTCTTCAACACGATAAGCGACATCAAGATGCCGAGAATATGGGACATACTTCTGCACAATGGCACATCAGCGGGAATCTGCGGCAACTATTTCTCCTACCCGATCAACGAAAAGCTCAGCTTCTGTATTCCGAGTCATTTTGATGCCGGTGTCGAAACGTATCCCAAGCGCTATACTTATATCCGAGAGATAACGAAGGCGGTGGGATCGAAGAAGGTTAACGTCGGGGGTGTTGTCAGATCCGGTTTGTCGGCGTTGAGGAGCGGTCTGAGACCTCACTCCATCTTCTATGCTCTTCGATCGGTGCTGAGTGTTGCTTTCAACAGAAAATACCTGAATGTCTACTATCGTTTCAAGCGGCTTTCCATGGATTTATGGTTCGATGCATTCTTCCATGCTTACAAAAGGACCCGGCCTGATTTCGTTGCTTATTATAGTCCCCTGCCGGACACAATAAGCCATCAGTACTGGTCATATCATGAGCCTGGGAAGTTTTCGGGGATCAACCCCAAAGATGTGAAGAAGTACGGAAACGTCATCCGCGACACGTATCGTCATTGCGACAGGCATATCGGCAGAGTTCTGAAAGCACTGCCCCCTGACACGCAGATCTGCATACTATCCGATCACGGGTTTAAGATTCTGGAGAAAGCTGGAGATATGATCGTGCTCGTCGCCGAGAAGCTGATCGATTTCTTCGGCCTGAAAGGCCAGTTAGTGGTCACCAACCTCGGCCATCGCGTAATCTTCCAGCCCAAGACTGATGAGCTCACTGAAAAGCTCGTCAAGATCCTTCAGGATGCCCATATCTGTGAAACAAAAACACCCGCGTTCCACCAATTTGTCATCGATAGGGATACCAACACGATACGGTTCATGGTGAACATGGGTAAGATAAAAAAGACTGACACAAAGATAGTCCTCAACGGCAAAGAAATCAAAATGGACGAGATAGCGCGAGTCGCCTCACCCTGGACGGGCATGCACGACGCTGAGGACGGTGTTGTAATCGTGGCAGGCCCCGGTGTAAGGAAAGACGGTGAGAAGGAGATGATGCGCGCAGTTGATATAGCGCCGACGCTGTTGAGGCTGCAGGGAATCGACATTGCCGAGCACTGCGACGGCAGGATAAGAGAAGACTTCATCGACGAGGATTGGGCAAGCAGGAATCCCGCGAAGGTAATCGAATGTTATGATAGCATTCCGTTTAGACCCGAACAGGAGACGCGAGCAGACGAGGAGGAAATCGCCGAAAGGCTCAAATCACTCGGGTATATGTGAATCCAGTATGGGAGCATGGAAAGGGAAGGTCAATGACGAGGATCGACAGGGTTTTTGAGGCGCTGAGAAAGAAAGGAAGGAAAGCTTTTGTCGCCTATATCTGCGGCGGCGACCCGACACTTGCAGCGACAAGAGAATTGGCCTTCGCGTTCGAGAAGTGCGGCGTGGATATCGTCGAACTCGGTGTCCCCTTCTCCGACCCGCTTGCGGATGGTGTCGTAAACCAGCGAGCTTCTGAACGTGCCCTGAAGAACAACGTGAGCCTGACCGATATACTTGGTCTCGTCAAGGAAATCCGGACTGAATCTGAAATCCCGATTGTCCTTTTCACGTACATAAACCCCATTATGAAGTTTGGGATCGACAAGTTCCCGGCAGCCGCCAGGGAAAGCGGCGTTGATGGGGTTTTGGCGCTGGACTATCCCCCGGAGGAGTGCGCCGAGTACAAGCGGAAGATGGACGAGGCCAGCATCGACACCATCAGTCTCATAGCCCCGACGAGCTCGGACGAGCGCATAGACATGATTACGAGAGGAGCATCCGGCTTTGTCTACTACGTTTCCCGCACAGGAGTGACCGGTGAACGCGATTCCGTCGAGGACACGGTCGAATCGATGGTCAGAAAAATCAAGTCGAAAACGAGTGTGCCGGTGGTTGTGGGTTTCGGGATATCAACCCCCGATCAGGTGAAACACGTCTCCCGGTTCGCCGACGGGGTTGTTGTCGGCAGCGCTATTGTGAGGAAGGTGGAGGAATTCGGCGCTTCCCCTGACCTTGTGGAGCATGTTTCGAGTTTCACATCACAACTCACCGCGCCGCTGAGAGAAGGGACGAAATGAACTACGCTGTTATACTCGCCGGCGGCGTGGGCGAAAGACTCTGGCCAAAGAGCAGGGCTTCGATGCCCAAACACCTTCAGCCGATTGTCGGTGAGAAGACGATGTTCCAGCAGACTGTCGACAGAGTGCGCGGACTTGTGGAAGCCGACCATACATACGTCGTTACCGCGGCATCGCAACGAGATATCATTCTTGACCAGGCCCCACAGATTACTCCGGGTCATGTGATTGGCGAGCCGATGGGGAAAAACACCGCCGCGGCAATCGGCGTGGCCGCCGCATTGATAGAAGCTCAAGATCCCGACGCAGTGATGATAGCGCTGCCTTCCGACCATTATATCGAAAATGCCGCTGTCTTTCGGAGAGCGCTGGAGGACTGCTGTTCAGCGGCAGGAGAAACCGGAGCGCTTGTGACCATCGGGATCAAACCGCGCTATCCGAGCACGGGTTACGGTTACATTCAGAGGACGAAGAAACTTGAGCTGAAATATGAAACAAATTTCTATACGGTCGCGAGTTTCAAGGAAAAGCCTGACGAGAACACGGCCAGAAAATACGTCGATGCGGGAGAATATTACTGGAACAGCGGAACGTTCATCTGGAAGACCTCGGTCATTCTTCAAGAGATGAAGAAATACATGCCCAACCTCTACGAGGGATGCATGCGAATACAGAAAGCTTCGGGACGACCTGATCTTCAAGACGTCTTGCTCAAGGTCTACGATCCTCTGGAGAGCGTGCCGATAGACACAGGCATTATGGAGAAAGCCGGGAACGTTGTTATGGCCGAGGCAGAGTTCGACTGGGACGATGTCGGCTCGTGGCTGTCGCTGGAGAAGCACGTCAAAAAGGATTCCGAGAACAACGCGGTACAGGGCAATTTCGTCTCAATAGATTCTTCCGGCTGCATCGTAGCCGGAGATTCGACACTGATCACAGCGATCGGTGTTTCCGACCTCATAATCGTCCGGACGGGCGATGCGCTTCTTGTCTGCCCCAAGGAGCGCGCACAGGACGTGAAGGACCTTGTCCGCAAGCTGAAGGCCGACCCCAAATTGAAAAACTACACATGAGACAGAGAATACTGGCCTTAGACATCGGTGAAAAACGTATTGGAGCGGCCATCACCGACGAGCTTCGGATTACTGCACAGGGCCTTCCCACTATCGAAGCAGAATCGACGATAGCTGTCTTTTCAGAAATACGTAAGCTTCTCGAGAAATACGATATCGCTGAAATAGTCATCGGGCTGCCTAAGAACATGGACGGCACGCTCGGTTTCAAATCGCAGGAGATAATGCATTTCTCCGAGATGCTGCGCAAAAGGGTCGATCTGCCGGTGACACTGTGGGACGAGCGCCTTACAACGAAAATGGCCCACCAGGCAATGCTCGAGAATAATCTAAGCCGGAAGAAACGCAAACGCAGGGTTGACATGATCGCAGCCCAGCTTATTTTGCAGAGCTATCTCGACAGTCCGAGGAGAAACGATGCCCCAAAACAAGAGGAAGAGAGTTGAGCTTGTTTCTCCAGCCGGGACGCTCGAGAAGCTGAGAATCGCGCTGAGATACGGTGCCAACGCGGTATACCTC
>SDBU01010625.1_pt1 | contig 10194 bp, 7 predicted proteins | sample 2277071 | NCBI WGS metagenome assembly SDBU01 (sample SAMN10397929, study PRJNA504765) | marine sediment metagenome | isolation source: marine sediment core GS08_GC12, 126 cmbsf | place: Arctic Ocean: Gakkel Ridge, Loki's castle | collected 2008 | reverse complement strand
TAACCTTCTCATACGGTTCCGGGTTGATATCCTTGCCGGGCTCCTCCGGTTTTCCGCCCAGGACGATGTCCACGCCACGGCCGGCCATGTTGGTGGCAATGGTGATCTGGCCGGGCCGGCCCGCCTCCGTAATTATCCGCCCTTCTTCCTCGTGGTACTTGGCGTTGAGGATATTATGGGGAATTCCCTCGCCCAGGGCCTGAGCCAGTCGCCCGTGATACCGGGCCAGGCCCCGCTCATCGCTAGCACTGTCAGCGATCTGCAGCAAGCCCAACAGATAGTCAATATTATCCTCGGCCTGCACGTCGGGATTGAGGTCCAGTTCTCGGGCGATCGCGGCCACCTCGTGCCGGTCCAGTTCATCGAGCGGCGTACGCAGTTGCTCGGTATACTCCTTGGCCATATTGCCAGCCAGCTTGGGCTCCTCGCGCAGCTTCCACTGGCACAGCAGCACCAGACAGTGCCGGCGCAGCTTGTCGGCGGCCAGCCGCGTGCCCAGATACTCGGAGACCTCGACGGACCGCGAACCGCACAGCACCGGCTGCTCGCGGACGTGCATGTGCAGTATCTCCGAGACAATCCCCCGGTATTTGGCTTCTTGGCTCTTGTAGACCACGTCGGGATTGTCTGCGCGAACGACCGGTTGGTTGGTGGGAATGACCACGACCGTCATCCCGTAGATCTGCACGAACTCCTTCTCTTCGGTCTTGGCGGTGCCGGTCATCCCCGCCAGTTTGTCGTAGAGGCGGAAGAAATTCTGGTAGGTAATGCTCGCCACGGTCTGGCGGGCCTGCTGGACGCGCACGCCCTCTTTGGCCTCGATAGCCTGATGGAGGCCGTCACTGTAGCGCCGGCCCGGCTGGAGATGGCCGGTGAACTCGTCAACGATGACCACCTCGGCGTCCTTGACCACATAGTCCACATCGAGCTTGAAGAGGGCATGCGCCTTGAGCGAGGCGTTCACGTGGTGAGAGATGTCGAGGTATTCCGGATCAGCCAGATTGCCGATCCCCAGCGTCCTCTCGACATTGTCTTGGCCCTTTTCGGTCAGTGCGACCTGGTGAAACTTGGGATCAAAAGTATAGTCAGCCTGCTCGTCCTCCTCGTCTTCAGAGGCGCGCAGCCGCGAGGTGATTCGGTTTACGTCATCGTAGAACTGCACGCTCTTCTGCGGCATCCCCGAGATAATGAGCGGCGTGCGCGCCTCGTCAACCAGGATGCTGTCCACCTCGTCAACGATGGCGTAGTACAGATCGCGCAGAACCAGGTGCGCGGGGTCAATGGCCATATTGTCGCGCAGGTAGTCAAAACCCAACTCGCTGTTCTCGATATAGGTAATGTCTTTGTTGTAGTTAGCCCGGCGCTCGCGCGCGTCCATGCCCTTTTGGATATAGCCGCAACTGATGCCGAGGAATTCGTAGATCTCGCCCATCCACTCCGCCTGCCAGCGCACCAGGAAGTCGTTGGTGCTAACGAGCTGCACGCCCCGACCGGCCAGCGCATTGAGGTACAGCGGCATCGTCGCCGCCAGCGTCTTGCCCTCCCCGGTCTTCATCTCGGCGATCTTGCCCTCGTGCAGAGCGATGGCCCCTATCACCTGGACGTCGAAATGCCGCTGGCCCAGCGTCCGCTGCGCCGCCTCGCGCACTACGGCGTACGCCTCGGGCAGGATATCGTCCAGCGTCTCGCCCTGGCCCAGCCGCGCTTTGAGCTCGTCGGTTTGGGCGCGGAGCTGCTCGTCGCTGAGCTGCTTGATCTGCGGCTCGAGGGCATTGACCTCGTCCACCTGACGCCCCAGGCGGGCTATCTCGCGTGCGTTAGCATCAAAAACTCGTTTTAGCGCGCTACCGACTGCACTCATAGATCAAGAATCACCGCTTATATTATATCACAATTGCCGGTTTGCCTTAAGAGATTGTTGCAAAACCTGTAGGAGGGGCATCCTTGCCCCGACTCCGTCGGTGGCACAGGCTTCCGTCCGGTCGGCCTCGTGCTAGCTTCCGACGCGGCCTGCTTGACGGGCGGCGCTGCTTGCTGCATACTGGATGGTGAACCGGCCAAGCGTAGTATCGCACGAACAGAGGCCCGGATGGATGGCTATGCTGGCTCCTGAACTCAACGTGGTAACCGGTGCATTCAGCTTCTCGGGGAGATTCATCACCGAGCGGCTGCTGGCGCAGGGCAAAGCGGTCCGCACGCTCACCGGGCACCCTGAGCGTGAGCATCCGTTCGGCAGCCAGGTGGGTGTCGCGCCCCTGGATTTCGACAACCACGGCGCGCTTGTGGAAAGTCTGCGCGGCGCTGCGACGCTTTACAACACGTACTGGATTCGTTTCCCGCGCGGGCAGATCACCTTCGATACCGCTGTAGAGAACACGAAGAAACTGCTCCACGCTGCTGCCGAGGCTGGAGTGCACCGGGTCGTGCATGTCAGCATCACCAACCCCTCGGCAGAGTCGCCGCTTCCCTATTTTCGCGGCAAAGCACTGGCCGAGCAAGCCGTCATCAACTCCGGCCTGTCATACGCCATCCTCCGGCCGGCGCTGCTCTTCGGACCGGGCGACGTTCTGATTAACAACATCGCCTGGCTGCTGCACAATTTTCCTGTTTTTGTGATCCTGGGCGCAGGTGACTACCGCGTGCAGCCTGTTTTTGTGGGAGACATTGCCGAAATCGCCGTCGCCGCTGGCCAGCGCGACGACAACTTCATTGTGGACGTCGTCGGCCCCGAGACGTTCACCTTTAACGAGCTGGTCCGGCTCATTGCCGACTGCGTGGGCAGTCGTGGTGGGACTATCCATCTGCCGCCCGGCGTGGTGCTCTTCCTGGCCCGGCTAATCGGTTATATGACCGGGGATGTGGTACTGACTCGCAACGAGGTCGCGGGCTTGATGGCGAATCTACTGGTATCGGACAATGAGCCAACCGGCCCCACCCGCCTCAGCGACTGGCTAGAGCACAACAGCGATAGTCTGGGCAATCAGTGGGCCTGCGAGTTGAAGCGGCACTATCGGTGAACCCTTGGCCACAGCAGTAGTGGGGGCAGGGCCACGCGAGACATCTGGTGATCACTCGGTTCTGTGGAACTAGTGCTATGAAGAAGAAACGAGGAAACTCCGAGATGCTTGGTCAAATGCTAGTTCCGACGGTTGTTATGCTGCTGCTGGCGGTCATTCTGCTGCTGGTCGGTTACTATCGGGGTGGGGGAGAGCATGTCGCCGGGACGCGGGTGGGCTTGCTAATGATCGTGCAGATCCTACCCCTGCTGCTGTTTGCCTTCATCGTAGCCGGGATGGTCCAGGTACTGCTGCCCCACGATGTGATCAGCCGGTGGATAGGTGCCGAATCTGGCCTGCGCGGATTACTCATCGGCAGCATCGCGGGCGGCCTCGCGCCGGGTGGGCCTTACGTCAGCCTACCGATCGCTGCGGGGCTGCTGAAGTCCGGCTCAGGCGTCGGCACCATGGTCGCCTTCCTGACCGGCTGGTCGCTGCTGGCTTTCGGCCGTCTGCCGATGGAAGTCGGCATCCTGGGTTGGAAGTTTACCGCCATCCGCTTCGCCAGCACCCTGATTTTCGCGCCGATAGCTGGACTCATTGCTCAACTGTTCTTTAGAAATGTCAAGCTCTGACGCTCGCGCCCACCGGTTTGAAGGAGGTAAGAAGATGGCTAAGATAGATTTCAAGAAGGAGCTCAAGCATCTGTACAGCGCTTCCGCGAAGGAGCCGGCGTTGGTGGACGTCCCCGAGATGAACTTCCTGATGATTGATGGTACGGGCGATCCCAACGCGTCAGAGTTTCAGGAAGCGGTCGAAGCACTCTACGCCGTCTCGTTCACGGGCAAGTTTGCGATCAAGCAGGCGCAGGGCATTGACTACGTCGTCCCGCCGCTGGAGGGTTTGTGGTGGGCGGAGGACATGGCGCAGTTCAGCACCGCCGACAAGGACTCCTGGCTGTGGACAGCGATGATCATGCAGCCGGAGTGGGTAACCGCCGAGCTCGTCGAGGATGCTGCTGCCCAGAGCGCCCAGAAGAAGGACCTGCCTGCTTTGCCCAGGATGCGGCTGGACAGCTACGCCGAGGGGTTCTCCGCCCAGATAATGCACATCGGCCCGTACGCCGATGAAGGCCCGACCATCGAGAAGCTGCATGCCTTCATCACCGAGAGCGGCCACAATAAAATAAAGTGCAATGATTACTGTTTTTCTGAATTGAGCTACCTGGTGGAAGAGTATAAAGTTGGGGTGGTTGGCTGCGGCCTCTGCCAGACCGAGGTGGTCTGCGAGTTCAGGAATCCGGTAAAGAAGTTGAATACTTAATTACCTCTCCCCATACCCCACCTTTCCAAATGCGCTCCAAACTTACTGGCACTAGTTTATTGGTTAAATCATCACTGCTCTTCGTATAGACTTTGATGTAGTTGCCGGTGAGGCCGGACCAGATGCCACCGGACTGCTTCTCCCATAATACGGGCATAGTTTTGCCTAAAAAGCGCTGACAGAAGTTCTGGACACTTTCCTCAGCCAGTGCCAACATTTTTTGGCTGCGCTGTTTCTTAACTTTGTACCCTACCCGATGTAGCATCCGGGCGGCTTCAGTTCCCGGGCGCGATGAGTAAGGAAAGACATGAATACGGGCAAACTCCATCTGCCGGCAAAAATCATAACTTTCCCAAAACTCCTTCTCAGTCTCCCCGGGGAAGCCAACGATAATATCGGTGGTGATAGCTGTCTCCGGCACTACTTTACAAATTAATGAAACGGCTCGCTGATAGTCAGCAGTAGTATAGCGCCGCTTCATCCGGCTGAGCACGGCATCGCTACCACTCTGGAGGGACAGGTGAAAATGCGGGCAGAGCCGGTTGTTATACCACAAGTCAATAAACTCAGCGGATATTTCTTGGGGTTGCAATGAAGACAGCCTTAGTCTGGTAATATCAGCCTCCGCTAAAATGCGCTTCAGTAAACCCTCAAGATTAAATCCTTCATAACGATACGACCCAATTTCAGTTCCGGTTAGTACGACTTCTTTAACACCACTATTTACCCGCTCCTTGACCTCGGTCACAATCTGTTCAACAGGCACGCTTTCCTCTTTCCTTCGTACCAAGGGTACCACGCAATAAGTACAAAAATTATGGCAACCGTCCTGAATCTTGATAAAGGAACGAGTGCGGGCACCGTCATTATAGCCACTAGCCCGGTTAGAGAGTGACCCACTCAAGCAATTAGACTCCTGCAGCCGCGGCAGCAGATTTACTTTCTGCTCATTACCCAGCACCAGGTCAACGCCATCAATCTGAGAAAGCTCCCGGGGCGACCTTTCCGCGTAGCAACCAATCGCTACCAGACGTGCCCTGGGATTCTGACGATGCGCCTGCCGGAGCAAATGGCGGGATTTACGGTCGGCAATATGTGTCACCGTGCAGGTATTCAGGATATAGACATCAGCCTTGTCCGCCGATGGCACCAGTTCATACCCTGCTTCAACCAACTGTCTAGCGAAAGACTCGGTCTCTGCCTGATTGAGCTTACAGCCCAAGCTATCGAAGGCAATCTTTATCTTTTCTACTCCACTCATCCCAAGTGCCATTATACAGACCAGTTGGCGAGCGGTCAAAGCTGAACCAAACTTGCAAATGACCTGAAATTATGGTACAAAATTAGTTAAATCCAGCAAACGGATACTGCACTCAGGAGGTAAAACCAATAAACGGTTTTTATAATAGAGTCGTTATTACCGGGATGGGCATGCTGAGCCCTCTCGGCCTGGATACCACCACTATCTGGAAAGGTCTTATTGCCGGTAAATCCGGGATTGACTATATTACTTTATTTGACACTGAAAAGTTCGAAACCAAATTTGCCGGTGAAGTAAAGGGATTTGAGCCCACCAACTATGTTGACCGCAAGGATGCCCGCCGCATGGACCGCTTCGCCCAACTGGCGGTAGCTGCCAGCCGCGAAGCGGTGGCACAATCTCGATTAGAAATCGACCACCGGAATCATGATGACATTGGTGTCATCATTGGCAGCGGGATTGGTGGTCTAACCACTCTATTTGAACAAATCAAGATATTACTGGAAAGAGGACCGGACCGGGTAAGTCCATTCTTAGCTCCGATGATGATTTCAGATATCGCCGCCGCTCAGGTATCAATTGTACTGGGGATAAAAGGCCCGAATTACTGCACCACATCTGCCTGCTCCAGCGGCTCAGATGCCATCGGCGCTGCCTATGAAATGATCAAACATGGTGATGCTCCGATTATGCTTGCTGGCGGCACGGAAGCAATCATAAACCCCGTCGGCATTACCGCTTTCAATGCACTGAAGGCCCTCTCTACCAGAAATGAGGCTCCGAAACTAGCTTCCCGTCCCTTTGATGCCGAACGTGACGGTTTTGTCATCAGTGAGGGAGCCTGCGTTCTCGTTTTGGAAAATCTTGAGCATGCCAGAAAACGGAACGCCAATATTCTGGGAGAAATTATCGCCTATGGCGCTACGGCTGATTCTTTTCACGTCACTCAACCACTGGAAAACGGCGCTGGTGCCGCCAAAGCAATGCAAGTTGCACTGAAAAAGGCAGGAATTTTGCCCACAGACATTGACTATATCAATGCCCACGGCACCTCTACCCCAATAAATGACACCATGGAGACCAGGGCCATCAAAACCGTTTTTGGCGATTATGCCTACCGAGTTCCGATAAGTTCCACCAAGTCAATGTTGGGACATCTTATCGGCTGCGCTGGAGCCGCTGAAGCGTTCATCTGCACTATGGTTATTCGAAACGGCGTCATCCCACCGACCATCAACCTTAATCACCCTGACCCAGAATGCGATCTAGATTACGTGCCCAATGTGGCTCGCCAGGCCAAGGTAACCACTACCCTGTCTACTTCCTTCGGTTTTGGCGGCCACAATTCAGTTCTGATCTTACGAGAATATTCTGAGGCATAAGCTTGAGTCATTGTCGTTGGAATCTGCTACCACCGGTTCCAGACGAAGGTCTGCTTAATTACTCAAGTTTTCCCCCACTAATCGCACAGATTCTCTACAACCGTGGTCTTAGAGAACCTTCGCAACTACAATCATTCCTGGCTGGTGATAAAAGTCTTTCCAGTAGCCCCTTCCTCCTGCCCGATATGCATCAGGCGGTAGCCAGAATCTACCAAGCTTTGCTCTCCAGCGAGAACATTGCCATCTACGGAGACTATGATGCCGATGGCATCACCGCCACGGCTCTGCTTGTCCAGGGGCTTTCCTCTCTTGGCGGTAAGGTTATCCCCTATATTCCACATCGTCTGACCGAAGGCTACGGGCTGAAGAAGGCCGCTTTAGAAAGCCTCTACCAGCAAGGCATTAGCCTGGTGATTACCGTTGATTGCGGTATTACCAGCCTGCCCGAGGTAAAGAAGGCACACCGGATGGGGCTCGATATAATTATCACTGACCACCACACTCCGCTGCCTGAAATCCCACCCGCGGTGGCTATTGTTAATCCCAAGCTTTCCAACTCGGCTTATCCTTTCGCCGAGCTAACCGGTGCCGGGGTAGCCTTTAAGCTACTTCAGGCCTTATTCCAGAGCCTTGGTCGAGAAGACCACCTGAATAAGCTAATCGATCTAGTCGCCGTGGGCACCATCGCCGATGTCTCACCACTGGTGGGAGAAAACCGATACCTAGTTAAAGAGGGACTGAAATCAATTAATACTACCCCTCGCCTCGGCATAAAGGAAATAATAACCCAGGCCGGACTAAATATCGGTAGCCTTGATGCCAAAAGCATCTCCTGGACCATTGCTCCACGCTTAAATGCAGCAGGTAGACTGGGACACGCCATGACCAGCTATAAACTACTGATGACCGACTCACCGCAGGAAGCTTACCGCCTGGCGAGGTGGCTGGAACAAAAAAATACGGAACGGCAACAATTAACTGCCACCACTTTGGCTAAAGCTAGAGAGCAGGTGCTGGCCAAGGGAATTGCACCATTGCTAATGGCCAGCGGTAATGATTATTTTATTGGCATTGCCGGACTGGTCGCCAGCAGACTATCAGAGGAATTCTACCGGCCAGCCATTGTCATCGAGACTGGTGAGAGAACAAGCCGCGGCAGTTGCCGTAGTATCCCTGAGTTCAATATTATCGCGGCTTTAAATCAATGCCGTCACCTGTTCTCCCAATTTGGTGGACACTCACAGGCGGCCGGCTTTACGCTACCGACGGAGAATTTAGCTTACCTGCAAGAGACCCTGCTCCAATTAGCTACCACCCAACTCGCTGAAGTTGACCTTCGCCCCCGCCTGGATATTGATGCCGAGGTTATGCTGCCTGACCTTGGTGGTGATACCTTCCCGATAACCCAAAAGTTGGCCCCCTTTGGCCGGGGTAATCCGTTACCCATCTTTCTTAGCCGCCGGGTAGAGGTGGTCGATTGCCGCCCAATGGGTAATGGTGGCGAGCATTTGAGACTGAAACTAAGGCAGGGCGGCACCAGATGGGATGGGGTAGGCTTCAGGTTGGGCAATTATCGGGCTGAAGCCGTCTCACCTCTTGACGTCGTCTATAACCTAGAAGTAGACCGATGGGGTGGAGAGGAGAAGCTCAGGCTTAATATACTGGACTTTGCACCGGCAAACCAGGCTGCTTGAGGTTATTTTCTATGACTGGTGAAATATTTATTATTGCCATCACCATAATCTGTGCCTATTTGATTGGCTCCTTCCCTTCGGCTTATATCATGGGCCGCCTCAGAAAAGGAGTGGATATCCGCAAAGTAGGCAGCCGAAATATGGGCGCCATGAATGTGTTCTACCAGATAGGCTTTGTGGAGGGACTCCTGGTTCTGGCGGCGGACATCGGGAAAGGGGCAGCGGCGGTTGTCTTGGCACACTGGCTTGGTGTTCCAATGATAGCCCAGTTATTTGCCGGAGCAGCCGCAGTTATTGGTCATGGCTTCACCATATTCCTAAAGTTCCGTGGGGGTAGAGGAGGTGCCACCTGCATCGGCATCCTTGCCTATCTGCTGCCCTGGGGTATCCCTTTTTACGCAGCCATTTTCGGGCTCAGTCTGTTACTGACGCGTTACCCTACCCTCAGTTACAGTCTGGCTTTCCTCGCCTTCCCCTTTACTGCCTGGCTAAAGTATCATTCACCAGAACTAATCATCTTTTCCACAGGCATATTACTACTCCCCGCGCTCAAATATATCCCCAGATTAAAAGAGATGCGGGCTAAAGGTGGTAGCTGGCGGCATGTCCTCCTGCGCAAAGGTCTGAAGGACAGACTGTAGGCAAAAAATGTTTCGGACTTTATCTCAACTAGCTGTGGCCACAAAAGACATAAGTTAAGATGTCCTATCTTTGGCTGACCGGAGGTGTCATCACCATAATGATGGCGCCCATAATGGTAAGGCCAGCCATCACCAACCATACCCCCTGATAGCTACCCCAATTATCAAATACCCAGCCGGCCAAGGGTGGACCAACTACATTCCCCAACATCAATATGCCCCAAATAAAGCCAATGATAGTTCCGAAACTACCCCGACCAAAATATTCCCTCAGTAAAACCCCTACCATGGTTATGTTACCCCCATAACCAAATCCAAAAAAGATAAGGAATGGCACAACGAGCCCAGTGCCAACAACGGAGGTATACTCAAAAAGGATTAGTCCCAACGCCAACATGGTAAGAGCACCAGCCGCTAGCTGTTTCCGCTTCTTGTCGAACTTATCGCCGAGCCAGCCAAAACCAAAGCGGCCGCCGATACTCAACAGCGGAATAGCCGTCGCCACCAGACCAGCCATTGACCTTGAGATGCCAATGCTGCTGAAATAAGGCATAATGTGGGTAATCACCGCACCTACTGCTACGAATTCAGGTATTAACCCCAACGCTATGTGCCAGAAAGTCCGGCTCCTTATCGCCTGCCCCACCCCGATACTTACTTCACTTTCTGGTGACCTGTCTAAAACCTCATCCGCCATCACTGTGTCACTTACTTCCCCGTCAGGGAGGTAGCCGTACTGCTCCGGTTTTTGCCGAACCAGTAGCGATATCGGCAGGCAGATAACCAACATGCCAAGACCAAGGATAAATACCGTCGTGCGCCAGTCGTACAGGTCAATAAGTCTTACCATTACCGGAACCAAGAGTCCGCTAGCACCATAGCCGCAAACCATAATGC
>SDBU01010624.1_pt1 | contig 10195 bp, 6 predicted proteins | sample 2277071 | NCBI WGS metagenome assembly SDBU01 (sample SAMN10397929, study PRJNA504765) | marine sediment metagenome | isolation source: marine sediment core GS08_GC12, 126 cmbsf | place: Arctic Ocean: Gakkel Ridge, Loki's castle | collected 2008 | reverse complement strand
CAATTTTATTCGCAGGTGAGTATGGTCGATGACGGTATTGGAAAAGTAATAGCGAAATTAGAAGAGAAAGGCGTGTTGGACGATACCCTCGTCATCTATACCGCCGATCACGGTCTGTCGAATGGCCAGCATGGATTTTGGGGGCACGGCGAAGATACCTGGCCTTCGAATATGCATCGCTCGGCAAACAACATTCCACTCATCATCAGCCATCCCGATTTTAAAAAGCCGGGCAGGCAGGTTGAGAATCTCGTGGGAACCACGGATATTTTCGCAACGATTCTTGATATTGCCGGTTGCAAACTCGAATCTCCTGAGTCTATTTCAGGTACGAGCCTCTCTCCTCTCCTGCGGGATGAAAATATAGATTTTCGCGACGAGGTTTTCATGGAACAAGAGGAAACCCGGTCGATTCGAACATCCCAGTGGCTATTCATGAAACGCATAGAAAATACCATATATGATTTCCAGCACGAACTTTATGATCTGGTGAATGATCCAGATGAGCGCATGAACCTCGCACAAGATCCCAAATATACCGAAGTGGTAGCGGAGCTAAGTACTCGCGTAGACGAATTCTTTACAAAATATGCTAATCCCCGATGGGATCTCTGGAAGGGAGGCGTCGTTAAGTCCAATTCCTCGCGACCCTTCTTGTGGAAGGAAGTCTGGGGAGACGACTGGGCACCGAAATACTAGATCAGCTTACTTCCTTGGTGCACGACTCGATTTTCATTTCATCAGACAACATCCCGATCGTCTATTCCTGTTCAAGATTTAATAAAGACGAAACTTGTATTTTGTAGAAAAATTTTGGGAAAAATTCAGGTAGCCTGAGTTGCGGATAAGAGGCGTAATATTCTTACTGCGTATAAGAAAAAATATGGGTAGAAGCGGTTTCAAAAATACTGCAGTCTTGCTCTTGAATATCATTTTGAAGAACATTTCTCAGATCGAACACTCCAGAAATCGCAGTTTTGTCAATTTCATCGTCAATTTGGTCGCTGGCTTGATCCAGAGTCGTTCTTTAAGGAATTGGAGGTGTACGATATTATCACCAGGGTGACAGTGACAAAAAAGGTGTAGTTGAACGGACAACAATCAGGCTGGCCTGATCGTTGATGCCTACAGAGATGGGAGATTTCTGGATATAAAACCAACGCCTGAGCGTTGATATTTGAAGCCAGGGAACCCCCATCTCTAAGTTTAATTGCAGCTTTACTATGGACAATATTGAACTTGAATCGAACTGGTGATTATTAAAATACATTTTTTCAATCTAAACATCGGACTGTCGTAATCATTTATTTCATTGTCCAGCAAGATTATTCATCGGCAATGCCGCTAAAATAAGTAACCACTCCCGAAAGGATGATTAACCCTGCTCCCAGGATCTGAATCCAGATTAAGGTTTCACCAAGAAAGATCATTGCCAGTAGACTGACAATTACAGGAGTGAGCATCGACATCATCGTCATATACGAGGCGCTCGAGACTTCCAGGGTATTGTTTAGGTATATCCAGGTCATTGCCAGAAAAAAACCATTCCCGATGGTATAAGGTAATGCTGACAGAGGTGGATTGCAGCAGGACATTACCTGGATATGCTCTCCAAATATTCCAGGACTCAAAACCGAGATCCCTACTAGCAGCAGGATCACCGGTAATCCTGCAAGAGGTTTTTGTAGAGTTATGAGATCAACTCTGACTGGATAAGTCTTGAGAACCTTGCGAACGAGAACATTCCCTATTGACCAGCACACACAGGCAGAAAGAATGAATAGATCACCAATTTTGGGGAGAAGAACCTGACCTTTGGTTGTCAGGAGGTAAGCCCCAAAAAGCATGGAGAATACCATCAATATTTTAATTATAGTTAATCGTTCATTAAGAATTAGCCAGGCGAATATAATTGTGCTAACGGTCGCAAGCTTGACTAAAAAACCAGCATTGATAGCTGAAGTTAATGAAATCCCGATAATACTTAAACATGTTCCCAATCCGGATTGGATTCCATTGGCAAAAAATAATTTCCAAAATAACCTGGGTTGAATTCTGAAAAAATCTCCAATCTCTGTGCCAAATTTTGGCAATATCAATAGAGCCAGAATTGCTAGAGCTATGAGAATAGAAAGTAATTGAAATGAAAGAACCTGTGCGCCTGAGTTGAAACTCAATTTTGTGACAAATATTTGCATAGCCCAAAAAACAGAAAACATCAATATGTTAAATAGTGATGTTTTCTTAATTATTTTGAAATCTATATTATTCATGATTTGAGAAATTGAATCGATATCCTTGGATCCCTTACCAAGAATTTGATTATTACAAACGCAATTACCGACAAAATCAAGGCTGCCAGGAACATGCTGTTATAACCCCAGAATTGGATCAGGCTGCCGCCGATAATTGGCGCTAACAGAAAGAAAGGCCCAGTTAGAGTTTTGGACATACCAATGTAAGTGGGGCGGTCTTCTTCCGATCCAAACTCCATGGCGAAGTTCTGGTCAGCGATATATTCTCCAGAATGGGCAAAACTCATCAAGGCAAAAACAAGATACAGAGTCCATAAAGTATTGACCAACAACAGGCTCCCTATTCCCAGGATCAGGATCAGATTGCTGGTCTCGATCACCCGTTTGTAGCCGCTCCTATCCCCCAGGTTTCCCCAGATTCCAAATCCAATAATTTCAGAAATCAACATTATGGCAGTAAAGGTTGCAGATTGAGCGATTGGCAGGTTATATTGGTTGATTCCATATACTGTAACAAAAGCCAATGCCATTCCAGCCAGGAAGATAAAACCCCGGTTGATCAGGTAGATCAGGAAATTCCTATCCTTGCTGAAAACACCTTTGATCCGGGTTAGTAAGCTGAAAGAATCTGCTGAAATCTGACGTGGAATCTCCGGTTCGATATTCAAGTTCAAAAAAATGTAGGAAATGGAAACCGCAAAAAAACCGATTAAAAACATCGTAGCGTAATTGTATGGATAAGTGATAGAGACCAGCAAGATACCTGTGATCGCGGCGCCTCCCAAACTCATTAGTTTCCCCAGGATCAAGGAGTAACCCCAGAAGCGTCCGCGGTGGGAGACAGGTATAACCGTGGCAATCAATTCCTGCCAGGGCAGAGCCACCAAACCACCGGAGAACACCTTTATGGCATAGATCACCAGGATCATGATCAAGGCGATGCGTTTATCAAGCTGGGGGATGAGAAATGCCCCCAAAGCCAGGAAAAAAAATGGAATCCGGTCGAATATCCCGAGAAACCTGACCATTGGCATCCGGCGGTTCTTTCCTTCCAGGGTCCTGGCCAGGAATAATTGAGGCAGGAACCAGCCCGCCCCATTCAGAGCAGGGATCAATCCGATCAGGATTGGCGAATCTGTCAGTGTGCTGACAAAAACGGGCATGATCGTATAGGCAGCCGCGAAGCTATCCCCAAAGTACCAGAAACAGGCATCCATCAAATTGGCGAAGAAATTATGTTTAAAGTTCTTTTTGACCTCAGGGTGGACCGGATCAGTTTCGAGTATAAACAAGAAATCTTTTATTGGATTCTTCATTGTTGGCTGATTTTTTCAGTGTTGATCATTAAATGATATTCTTTGAATTATTATTATTTGTGCAGGGGAGAGTAGTCCAGGTTATTGATCATCCATTTGATCGCTCTGGCAAAAACACCCCGCAAGATACGTGGGCCCGCATAAGGGATCTTCCGGTTGACAATGAAGTGGTTAGTGTATATATTTGATTCCTTTGCCATCAGATCGGCAATCATTTTTCCCGCGATCTGTGTGGCAGGAACACCTTCGCCAAAACCCGTGGCATATAATATGTTCTCATCATCCCCCAGGGTGCCAACTACTGGGCCTCTGCCCAGAGTATAGGAGGTTATTCCTCCCCAGGCATGAGCTATGGTTAAGCCTTCCAGTTGTGGAAAGAATGAGAACAGATCCTTTTCGATTTTGGCAGCGACATACTTATCGTTTCCAGAACTCAAGGCATCAAAATCGTAGTATGTGAAATCAGAACCACCTATCACGATGCGGCCATCAGCGGTTCTTACGCTGTAGCTGAAAAGCTTGCGAAAATCGGATAGTCCAAATCTCTCCTCCCAGCCAATGGAAGCCCACTGCTTATCACTCAAGGGTTCCGTGGCGATCTGAAACACACTGACAGGAAAAACGCGGTTCTTAAAGAAGCCAACTTTATGTCCATACGCGTTTAGCGCTACGACCATAATCGGCGCTTGAATATCGCCCAGTTCAGTGTCTACATGATTTGTTTTTCCTGGAGTGATCCTGGTAACAATACTTTTTTCCCGGACCTCAACTCCCAGCCCTTCTACGATCTTTTTCATTTCCCGGGCTAATTTGGCTGGATTCAGGGTTGCTCCAAAGGGAAGCCTGATTCCGGAGACAAAAAGAGGAGATTTTATGATCTTATCCAATTCTTTCCCATTTAATAGGGTTGAATCAAGCCCAAATTTCCTTAATTCAATCTGGTACCCATCCAATATTTGGGATTGTTTTTCATCCATAGCAACTTCAAGCATGCCGGATTCTTCAAAATCGCACCTTGCACCGTAATCGGATATAAAAGTCTTGATTTGTTTGATGCCATAGGAAGATACCTCCAGGTCCCTCAATTTTTGTTCTGGATCTTCCTGCTCCCAATCCAGCAGGGAAGTAGTGATGCAGAATCCGCCATTTCTGCCGCTGGCTCCGTAACCGCAGCAGGCACCTTCCAGGAGGACGATCTTCTTCTCTGGAAATTTCTTCTGGATGTTATATGCTGCAGACAAACCTGTAAAACCTCCTCCGAGGATAACCACATCGGCCTTGTGACTTCCCCGCAGGGGCTCGTTAATGGTTTGGCCTTTCAGGCCGGCCGCTTCAAACCAGAAGTTATCCACGGAATATTCATACAGATCTGGAGGACGGAGGTTCTTTCCAGGTTTGTATATGGGCGAGAAATATTTCATTAGAATTTTCCCGGGAAATCAGATCCCTGATAAACTACATTGCCCTCAACCATGGTTAGCAGTACTTTTACCTCGGCAATTTGTTCTACAGGAATTTCAAAAAGATTCTTTTCCAAAATAACCAGATCTGCTTTTTTACCAACTTCTAGAGAACCAATTTCGTCCTCGAGGAAATTGGCATAAGCGCCATTATAGGTAAAGCTGCGAATCATATCCTCAAGATTGGAGCGCTCTTCGGGCCATAAGACTTCACCATCGGCCTTATTTGGAGTCGAGCGGGAGATGCCAGTTTGAATAGCGATCAATGGATCAAATGGTATGGTGACGGGAAAATCACTGCTGGAAGCCATAATCACACCGGTATCTATTAAACTCTGCATAGGATATTGCTTGTCCGCTCTCTCTTTACCCAGATAGGGCAGGGCTAATTCATCGTAATACTCATCAACCTTAAACCAGAATGGCTGGGGAAGACCAACAATCTCCAATTCCTTAAAACGCGGGATATCTGCCGGATCAACCAAATGCATATGGGTGATTAAATGACGTGCATCCTTTTTTCCATTTTTTGCCCGGGCATATTCAATTGCATCCAGAGTGATACGGGTTGCCGCATCTCCAATGACATGGAGGTGAATTTGGATTTTCTCTTTATCCAAGGCTGCAGAAGTCTCATTTAAGAGCTCAGGATTCCAGATAGGCTCCCCCCGGAAATCAGGCTGATGGGCGTAAGGTTTCAGTAAATACGCAGTGCCGCCTTCGATCACTCCGTCCACAAATATTTTGGCTGATAAGGTCTGAAAGTACGGGTGAGTATTTTTCGCCTTCTCTGCAAGCACAAGGTCCACCTGGGTGCCGATATCCTGGTCAGCCTCCATAGTGATCGATCCCCGGAAGCGCATTTTCAGCTGGTTTTCCATTGCAAGTTCGTTGTAGGCTTTGACCGATTCGTTATCCAGCATGGCATCATGAACCAATGTGATACCGGCCCTGGCTGCCATTTTTTGGTATTCGATCAAGGCATTCTTTTGTTCTTCGAGTGAATGCTTGGGGATTACGTCCTCAATCAGTTTGAAAGCAGTTTCCCTTAATGTGCCAGTTGGATCCCCAGTTCTTGGGTCTCTTTCAATTCTTCCCCCATCAGGATCCAGGGTTTTATTAGTGATATATGCCTTTTCCAGGGTGACAGAGTTAACCCACATCGAGTGACCATCATAAGAGATCAAGGCAATTGGTTTGTCCGGGATGATGGCATCCAATATTTCTTTATCCGGTCCCATATTTGAGAAAAAAGTGTCAGCCCACCCGCTGCCTCGATAGAATTCCCTTTCCGGATGATTTTTTACAAATTCAGCAATATCCCGAACATAATCATCAAGAGATTCCCCTGAATACAGGCTGATGTTGCCAACCAGGTCCATGGCATGTGATGGATGGGCATGCGCGTCTACAAATCCCGGAAGCACCATTTTTTCTTCCAGATCGATGAGGACAGTTTCGGGACCAATATAAGGAACAACATTCTCGTTGGAGCCAACAAAAACAATTTTGCCGTTATTAACTGCGATGGCTTGAGCCCAGGTTAAATCTTTGTCTACTGTATAAATTGATCCATTTTTAAATACCAGACTCGACGAAGTTTTACTCATATCAAAATCCCTATTAATAATAATTTCAGACATTGGATCAACCATGGTAGGGGGAATTACTCTCTATTCCCTCCCGACATTACTAAGTTAGCGTGGGTTACTATAGAACCATAATACCACGATTATTTCTGTATATTCATAAAACACGGTAAAAAATGACCGAAAATTAAATAAAATTACCCACCTATTGACATTTCGGTAATTCTATATTATCCTCATATCATAATTGCCGTCTAAACAATCTTTCCCAAATAAGTGGGGTCTTATGTATGAACCTGATGATTTTGATTGGCAAATAATAAAGTTGCTCAATGAAGATGGTCGAATGCCCAGTGCTGAGATAGCCAGAAAGCTTGGTAATGTCTCAGCCCGGACTGTATCCAATCGAATAAATGGATTGACCGAACACGGCATTATCAATATTCGGGCCGTCGTCAATCCAGAAATGGTAGGGTATGGTGTCATGGCTGACGTTTTTATTGAAGTTGAGCCAGGGCGGGTACGGGAGGTTGCTGAGTTAGCTGCTGAATTCCCACAAAGCAGTTATGTAGCATGTGCTACAGGAGAGTGTGATGTAAGCATATCTCTGCGGGTGCGGAGTATTGAGGAACTTTTTGAGTTTGTCACTGAAAAACTGGGAAAAATCCCAGGTGTTCGCCGCACACAATCTTTTTTACTCCCTGTAAAAATCAAGGACCTTGATACCTGGCTGCCGCCGAATGTATTAGATGGGCGTGAATCTCAGGAATAATCATAATTTTGTAGTATACGTTAGTCAAAGCACTTAAAGGAGGTTTTATGCCAGGTAAGTTGCAGGAAAGATTACCCAGGCCAGTGAGAAATGATCAATCTGGCGAGGTAATCTCAACCATGGAATCGGTCTTCGGATTAATTGATTCTCCGAACAAATAGAAGGGATCGATCTATATCACTAGAAACCTTACAAAAAAAAGCTTGACCAAATCAACCCACTTAGGAGGAAGAGATGGCACTTTTAGGAAGGTACAAAAAACTAACACTCTTGGTCACATTAATTATTGTGGCCGCATTTGTCTTCGGGTGTGCTCCCCCGCAGGAGACGCTGCCCGATCAACCGGTAGCTGATGAGCCTGCAGATGAACCTGCGGATGAACCTGCGGATGAACCCGCAGACGAACCCGCCGATGAACCCCCTGCGAAGACCAGCATCACAATTCTTATTTATGCGAATCCAGCTGAATTCCATGGGTTCAATATTGGCTCAGGCTTGGAAGAGGCAATAGGTGAGATGGTTATGCTTTCATTAGCAGAAATTGATCCTAACGGAAACTACTACCCTGAATTGGCGACTGAGATTCCCACCCTCGAAAACGGCGGTGTGGTCATGGATGAAGAGACCTGGGTGACGACCGTTACCTGGCATCTTCGTGACGATATCTACTGGGAAGATGGCGAGCAGGTTAACGTCGATGATGTCATTTTCACCTGGGAGGCAATGCAAGCTGACGAAGTATGGACGGCATCAGCAGATTCAATTGAATCTTTAGAAAGGGTAGATGATTTCACACTAATTGTGACTTACGCCTGGCCAGAACCTGAATATGTAACTACCTTTGGCGGTGAAAATTTCTTCATCTATGCTGAACATTTCTGTGATATCGAACAAGGATACTGGGCGTGGGATTGTAACAGTCAACCTTTGAGCGCCGGCCCCTATGTGCTTGAAGAATGGGTCACAGATGACCACCTGACATTTGTCCGCAATGAAAATTACTACGAAGAGGGCAAACCGTACGTCGACGAAGTTATTTTCAGGGTCGTTCCCGAAGAATCGGTCAAGAGAGCGATTATGGACGAAGGCGACGCGGATGTGCACTACTGGCCTGCTGAGAACCACGCAATTTCTTACCAGGAAGAGGGCAATGGCACAAAATGGGCAGTATCGCCAACCGACCGCTGGGTAATGAAATTGTTCCTCAACACCAAGGCGTGGGGCGAAGAAGAGACACCACATGCTTTCCTGGCTGATAAACGTGTTCGTAAGGCTCTGCGTATGGCAGTTGACGTGGATACAATTATCGATGATATCTTCCTCGGATTCGGCCAACCTGTCTGGACTACATTCTTCCGACCTCCTTTCAATAGCTGTGGAATCCCCAGGCCAGAGTTTGATATGGAAGGCGCGGCTGCGCTTTTGAAAGAAGCCGGCTGGGAAGATACCGATGGCGATGGGGTCAATGAATGCCATGGCTGTTTGTATGCCGAAGAAGGCGACCTAATGACCGCGGAATACGTTATCTGGTCTGGCTACGGCGAAACCCTGGAATTCGCACAGCAATTTATCGCCGAGGCCTGGGCCGATATCGGTCTTCAGACAGAACTAAGAATGGTTGAAGACGCTGTCCTATGGGCAAGTCCAGACGAAGGCGGAACTGAGTTGGCTGGCAAGTTCGAAATCGATATGTGGGACGAAGGTTATTCTGGAGTTGATCCAACAGGCCATCTTTGGGATTACTATTACTATGCGGAAGAAAGCGAATGGAACTTAGCCAATTGGACAGGCGAGAAAGCTGAAGAAGTTGGAGCATTGATCGATGAGCTCTATACGACGGATGAAGACTATCGCATGGAAGTCTTTTGTGATATAGCCTGGATTCTCGAAGAGGAGTTACCGTACATTAATCTCTTCTCAACACTCGAACAGTTTGGCCTTTCAGAGCGGCTGCAAGGTGTAAAACCTACAACTTTTGATATTTTGACCTGGAACGTCGCTGATTGGACAGTCACCGAGTAGATTTTTGGAAATGTTTGATTAGATTGAATTAGTGGGAGGGGTTCGAGTGTTGAACCCCTCTCCTATTCAAATCTAAAAAGGTGTGATTATGGGACAATATATCGTTCGACGTTTGCTTCAGGCCATCCCAATGTTATTAATAGTAAGTATTGTTCTTTTTGCGCTTGTAAATTTGGCACCTGGTGGACCCCTGGCCCAATATACCCGTTCGAGACGTATGACTGCTGAAAGAAGGGAGGCACTCATGCGGCAATTCGGTCTGGATAAGCCCCTGCCAGTTCAATATATTATCTGGCTGGCCGGGAATGACTGGATGGAAGTCGATACAGATGGGGATGGGGTTAAGGATAGCTATGGCACCCGCAAGGGCATTTTAAGGGGTGATTTTGGCTTTTCTTTCAAAACTCGCGAACCTGTCTTAGAGGAAATTTGGGATCGTCTACCAAACACCTTTTATTTGTTAGGGATTACGATGTTAATTACGGGACTTATAGCAATACCTATAGGCATAATATCGGCAACCAAGCAGTATTCAGCCTTTGATATTATTGCTACTACCTTATCTTTCATGGGACAAGCCATCCCAGATTTCTGGTTTGGCTTATTATTGATTCTGTTTTTTTACGGCACGCTCAACAATCCAGTTACTGGTAAAGCGCTGTTACCTTACGGTGGTATGGCAACTATCGGAGCAGATTTCGATATTTGGGATAGAGTCAAACATCTCATCATGCCTGTCACCATGGGCATGGTGGGTTGGGTGGCCTGGTACTCGCGCTTC
>SDBU01010623.1_pt1 | contig 10196 bp, 11 predicted proteins | sample 2277071 | NCBI WGS metagenome assembly SDBU01 (sample SAMN10397929, study PRJNA504765) | marine sediment metagenome | isolation source: marine sediment core GS08_GC12, 126 cmbsf | place: Arctic Ocean: Gakkel Ridge, Loki's castle | collected 2008 | reverse complement strand
TCCAGGATCGAACCATTGCGTTTAGCCCAAATCCTCCTCCCCTTTCCTCGGCTTAAACCACTTACGCCAAAACGGTTCCCGGTGATATTCCAATAAACGTTGACTTTGATCAAGCTGGCGGGTGAGCTGAAGAACTATTGTATCATGCCTATTACTGCAATCTTTGAGTTCTGATTGCAAATCCATGACCTGCTTCTGCAGACGTCCTTTGTCTCCTTTTAACTCCTCCACTAGTTCTGCTAGATACGATCCCCCCTGAAGTGGTACTTTCTCTTCTGCCATTTCGGACACTGCTGCCAATGATTCTGCCAATACGAACCGCAGGTTGCCCTTCTTCTTAGATACAACTGTACCTTTACTTATGCGCCTTCGCAGCGTTCTTTCACTTATGCCAAACCTGTCACATGCTTCCTTTATTGTCAGCCACATGGCAGTTTCTTTGTCATCTGCGTAGTTTCCCATGAGTACCTCCTTTCCATCGGGATTGTACCATTTCTTCGACGCTCGCGTCAACCTTTCCCCCAGGCACTTCTACCAGTGACCTGTCTCTGGCAGTATAGTTGGCAGTCTTGGCATAAAATTGATGGGCTGGAAGCACATATATGCAGAAAAACCCCCAGAGGGGATAATATGATTTTCCCTGCCTCAGTACTCACCCAAATGTTAGGAGGTTAGACTGCGGTTCAGGTGTGGTTCAGGTGTGGTTATACAAAGTCCAGAAAAGGCGCTCCGATGTGCGGGAAAAAGAGCCCAGGGAAAGATTTTGACGATGTAATGCTTCAGCCGCATGTTGCATGACGGAGGCGGCCAGACTCTTCGGATGGAACTACCCGAAGTTTAAGCAAAAAGTCTTTGAGAGGATTTCCAGGTGCACTATCCGCTAACCACGTGGATGGGGGAAATTCACCCCATCCAGGAGGTAGATATGGAGTGCAGCATTGATATTGGCACAGGGAAGATTGAGGTAAATATCACTGTCGCAGTGGCGGTTGACCTGGGAAAGCGAACGGCCGCAGTACTGGTATTCCGACAGCAACTATCGGAACACCTCTACCACCCATATGCCAAAATTGCAGCCAATGCTTTGAGCGAGGCGTGAAAACCCTCAGGAGGTCTTGGCCAGCGGCAAGGATTGTATGTTGACTTTTGTGAAGTGCGGTGGCATATTATGGATGATGGAAGCATGAAGAAACATAGAAATGGGTAGGAAAAGAAGAGCCAAACTGGGGAGGCCCCCGTCGGGGTATCATACAGGTATCCTATCGGTTTCCCCCAGGTATGCGACATGGCCGCAAGGGGCGATAATGTGGCAATGAAAGTAACCGGGAATGATCCCGAGATTCTTGGGATGCCTAATATCACCATGGCCGAGGCTGCGCGTATATTCGGATGGGGCAGGGACAAGTTCAGCAAAGGTTCTTGAGCCTCACGGACACCATCAGAGTAGCGTACCCGGAGGCGGAGAACGACACGGTTCACACGATGGCAGTAACCTTTAACGATCGGTTCCTTTCACAGCGGAGCAGAATCAAAAGAGATGCCGCGGCGAAAGGAGCGGTGAAGAAGCGGCAATCCGTGGAAGGTACTGCACGGCCAGGGAACTCAGACAGCCAGAAGAGCAGGGGCATAGGAGAAGCAAAGCAGCAAGACGAGTCTCCACTGGACAACACTACTGACATGGCGAATGCCCTGGCGGAAATGGGTGAAGCCGTGGCCAAGATGCAGCAGGAGATACTGATGATAGCTGAGGTGGTAACAGCAGTTATGCAGGCAATCCTCCGCACTGACCAGGCATTGGCGTCGAAGCTCCAGCAGGGCGTTGTAAATGCGAATTCTTCCGGACAGCCGATACCTGGTATGCAGGAGCTGCTTCAGGCGTGGCTCCAGCAGCCTGGGCAAGTATCTGCCAGCGAGCCCAAGGACCCACATAACGAGGAGCCGTCTCAGTAGCTGCATACAGACACATTTGGGATACCCTGGGTAAGGATGAACATCACAATTGTAGTCTGGGGTCTTTCGACGCTACTTAAAAGCGCTCTCCTTCCCTTTCTGAGACGGAAGGCTTTGCTTGCCCATTTCTGTATGGAACTTTGCCAAACTCCATCCTACCGTAATTATGAATCAGTGCACGCCTCACAAACTGATTTTTCTTCTTGACATCAATATCATCTCTTATTATACTATGTATACCATAATGTATCGCACAATAAATACAGGAAGGAAGTGAGATATAATGCCGATTTCTAAACAACGCTTAACTATATATGTTACAGACAAGGATAAAGCGAGTATCAAGAAACGCTCTTCGGAAGTTGGCAGGAACATGTCGGACTATCTAGCAGAGCTGGTTATGTGGGACAAAAGATTTAACATAATTGAGCATGCCAGGGAAGGTGATTTAGCGGTCAAGGAATTGGAAGAAGAGTATATCTCAACAAGGAGCTAGTATTATGGGTAGAATCGTCGCAATTGCCAATCAGAAGGGCGGTGTGGGCAAAACAACTACCACTGTCAATTTGGGTGCGGCTCTAGTTGCCAGGGGTAGGAGAGTTCTTCTTATCGATATGGACCCACAAGCAAATTGCAGCACAGGGTTGGGCATTCGGATTACCAAAGAAGATCCGGGAATACATCATGTGATGTTGAGTCCGGAATCTGGCATAAATGATGCCATATATAAAACGGCTATAGATGGTCTCGACATTATCCCCTCTCATATTGATCTGTCGGCTGCTGAACAGGAGCTTTCCGCTCAAGTAGGTGCTGAATGGGTACTATCAATCGCCATCAAAGATATAATTGATGACTACGACTATATCATCATTGATACCCCGCCATCGCTTGGCTTATTGTCTGTTAATGGCCTTGTTGCCGCAAATAGTGTCATTATCCCTATGGAAGCTGAGATTTATGCTTTGGATGGTACAGAAGCACTCCAAACTTTGATTGACAGAATAAGAAAACGGCTCAGGCACCCCATAGAGATATTAGGAGTTTTGATTACTAGATATCAAGGTACCACAAAAATACATAGCACTATCCATGAAAAGCTGAAATCTTACTGGCAAGATAAAATATTTGAGACAATTATTCGCAAAAATGTAGACATCGGTGCTGCGGCTTTAGCAAGCACACCTGTAATAGCGATGACCCCAAAATCCTCTGGTGCACAGGATTATGTTAAACTGGCTATGGAGGTGGAACGTGAATCGCAAAAGAATGATGGAACTGGTTGATGAACGCATGGGTTTGTCCAAAAATCCTCAACCAGAAGAAAAAGACGATGAACGCACAGGGAGAGAGACATTAAAACTACTTCTGGCTGACGACGAACCAGAAGCTCAAGAACCAGAACCGCCTGTTCAGCCTAAGATAACACTCTACCTTCGCGACGATGTTAACCCGGCAGAAAAGAATTTCACTAAGAACCCCAACGAAATGTACGACTTGACAGCAAATAAGCTTACTTCCCATGAGACTGTGTTATACATGTGGGCTTGGAGAATGTCTTGGGGATTTGGTAGAAATTATTGCAGATTTTCCAGAAGACAAGTTCTGAACAAGACTTCAGTCAATTCCGAATCATCAGTGAGAAGAGCAACCACTGGACTGCGAGAGAAGCAATTTATCATACAAGTCCTAGACGAACACGAAAAACCGGACCTTAATAGATCAGGTTGCCTTTATAGAATATGCAATCCTCTAGAAATAGCTTCTGGGAAGGTCGAGGAGGGAATCCTGTTGGGAGATATCCCACTCGAAGGAGTGTACTGTACTCAGTTCAATAAGAACCGGATAACAATGAACCAGGTTCAATATGAACCGAGTCAAATAGAGCCGGGCCATAATGATCCGACTGACCGGTTCAATAAGAACCGGTTCAATAAGAACCCCCCACGCGAAAATCCTGATGATACAACAACTTCCGCGAGGTTGGATCAAATAGAACCAGGTCACAATGAACCGGCTTTAAAAGACAGACATTTTATAAAAGACTCTCTCCCTCAAGATGAAATCATCTCACATTTCTATAATTCTATAGGACAAAAGAGGGTTACGAAAACAAAGAGAGAGAAAGCGGAAAAATGTATAGAAGAGCTCTTAAATGAAGAATTCAATCTAGCGGACATACAGTTTGCAGTTCAGTGGACACTGGAGAACTCAAAAGAGGATATATATGACTTTGCTATAATAAAGCATACCATCAGTCAGGCGATAGTCGACAAGGAAAAGCTAGAGACAGAAAAGACACGGAAACTTGAGAGAGAGAAAATAGTTCTAAAAGATCAAGAAACGGAAAGACGAAATGAGGAGGAGATCGCGAAGCTGAGGGCTCACAAAGAAGAACTGAGTAAGGTGGAAAGAACAGAACTCCGCAAGAAGGCTATGGATGCGATAGCAAAGATGGAAGGGGTAAAGAAAGAGTTTATTACGCCCATTCTCATAGAGGCAAAGGAGAATGAGATGCTAAAGGCCGAGCTTGAGGATGCCAGATAGCGGCGATTCAGAACTAAATCCCGTGTTCTATTCACCAAAAATGGTATTCGTCAGATCATTCTCTCTGCTGGTAATCGGGTGAATCTGGTAGCTCAACTGAACTCCATTGATCTGTTCCAAGTGGCCTATACTGACTTCACAGAGCTTCGATATGTGGGTGGAGATCTTCTCACATCGGAATACCCAATTTCCTCCAAGTGGTCGGTTGATAATGCACCTAACACAGCTATTTTAACGCTTCGGAAAACTGGATTTATCGAATTTCCGAACCTGCGAGTTTCAGTATAGTATACATGCGCCTGACACAGCATGATTTATTAGAGCTGCAATTTTCTGCGCTCCCTATGATTTTGGACACAATTTCGGCTGTGCAGGCATTGATGCATATGGAGATTGGTGGTCAGTATGCAGTTGAGCTACTCCAGACTATCTACTTTCGTGAACTGCGGATTCCTGTATAGGCTGAAGTATATCGAGAAGATACCATCCAGACCCAAACCGCATCTGGGATTTGGGCGCATATTGCACTCCACTCTCGATAAGTTCTACTCACTGGATACACACCGCCCCTCACTGGATGATCTCCTTCGGATATATAGCGGTTACTGGAAGACCGGGAACGACGCATACAATATGCGCTATGACAAAGGCCGTAGTATACTCCGGACGTATTATGAACTCAACATAGGGGACTATGATAAGGCCGTATATGTGGAACAGAGGTTTGAGATACCTATAGGAAATCACGTGCTGGCTGGAAGATTCGATAGAGTAGATCGAATCAGCGGTGATGATTATGAGATCATCGACTATAAAGCAGCCAAGCAGGTCCCCACTCAGTCCGAAGTTGACGCTCATTTGCAATTGGGCCTGTACGCCCTGGCTTTCAAGCTTACCACAGGCAAGTTGCCTCTAGTAAGCTTCTACTTCCTGCCCGCAAACACCAAAGTCACCTCGATACGAACTGAGAGCGATATACACCAGATGCAATCCGGTCTGAATGCCATCGTTAATAAGCTGATGAGCGGCGAATACTATGATCCTCAGAAAGGGATTGAGTGTAAATGGTGCGATTACAAGCGATACTGCCCTTTGAAGACAGAGACGCCCTTGGAATTGCCCAGGCGGGAGATCCAACCAGAGCTGGCCTTCCACAGATCGTGAAAGGGGTTAAGGAACTCATTTCACATCACATAGATCTCGCAGACAAATCGAAGCTGTAAACCCGCATGAATAGCGGATTTGTTTCTTCTGCCAGCCGGATGCCAGATTCGGGGTGACTTTCAGTGTTCTTTGGCATGGGATACCTATTTGGCGATGCGGTGTTGACTCGTCTGGCGCGATGCTGGCATAGGTCATATACGGATAGGTTGGCAGAGAAGCGAGTTGCACAATGTGTTCTAAGGGGAACTTAGATGGCGATTCGGATTTTTGTGAGTTCAACGTGGGAGGATCTAGAGCCTGAACGCAAGGCAATTGAGAATTACCTACACAAGATGCAAAATACCGATTTTGTGGGAATGGAGCATTTTGGCAGTAGACCTGATACCCCAAGAGCAGTTAGTTTGCGGGAAGTGAATCATAGCAACATTTACATAGGAATTTTGGCACACCGATATGGCTCTGGTATCACTGAGGAAGAATATCGGCGAGCACGCGAGGTAGATATTCCTTGTTTAATCTATTTTAAAGATGAGGAAGAGCCTGTCAAACCTAAATATGTGGACACCGATCCTGTTAAGAAGGCCAAACTCGATGCCCTGAAGAGCGAGATCCAGAGTGGTAATGAGAATCTTACCATCTCGTTTTTCAAAAATCCAGACCAGCTCGCGGCCATGGTAGTGACGGATCTTCAACCGTTTTTGAATTTAACAGTAGCAGTAAAGTCAGAGAAAAGATATTGTTGCTACGTTGATGTGTCAGGCCAGCATGCCGACAGCCGTCACTTTATCGTGGCCGCTATAATCTTGGAACAGCACTGTTGCTATGCACTTGGAAATAAGCTAGAAAGCATGGAGCGAACGACAGGAAAAGGTGTACGCAAATGGCGTAATACTCATGTTAGTAGGAAAAAGCATTACCTCAGCCTATTGCGAGAAATTCCGGAACTAAAAGATGGGATTTTCTTCATGTCTTTTGAGGAAGCGGAGAGATATGAAGAATTGACGAGTGAACTACTTATCAAAGCTATTGAAAGGAAAACAACTGCGGAATATCAGATCAGCATTTCTATCGACGGTTTAAGGAAAAGGGAACGAAGGGCAGTTTCAAAGAGCTTATCTAGTAAAGAACTGAAATGGAAGGGATTGCAGGGCGAGCAGAACCAGAGCAGCGCTATATTGCGGCTGGCTGATGCTGTGGTGGGCTTGATTAAGGATCGAAATGATAATAGACCTTATACTATCGAATGTTTTGATCTAATCAGTCATTGCTTTGTAGAGTTGGAATAATGAGAAAAGGGAACCCTACTTCACTAATACGTGCGAGGGTTGCCAAACTCTTCCTAAATGACAGACACACCTTCCAGAAGGGCTCAAGAGACCAGATACTCATCTGAGCATCTTTTCGATAAACACCATCTCGGTGCTCATTATCTCCTAAGCTTGCCTTCCAAAGGGTGCCTTCGCCACTCAGAAAGGTCATTCGGTCCCCAGAACGTATTGTGACACCCATCCGTCGGGAGGTGTTCAAGTTCCCTTTAAGTACAATATACCATAGATGCGCGAGAATGTCAAAATACGGAAGACGTATTCGGAAAGGTGAAGCTCATGAGACCAGAAAATTACAATGAATATATTATAGGCGGTGATCATTGTATGTTCGATTATTCAATGTATCAAAATCACTACGAAAGAGCACAGAAGTTGGTGGAATACTTTGACGGGCACTACCAGAGGGTATTTGCCTTCTTTAGCAAGAAGGTGCCGAATGATAGAATTAGAATATTTTTCGGCAAAGGAACATGGGTAAACGATGAGAAAACTGAAATTAGCTATGATATTTATAATTCTTTAGTGGACACGGGGTGTCTGGTTCATGAAATTGGTCATATAGTCCAGAATTATCCTGAGAAGAATACATATGGCGAGGATACTCCTGAATGGGTTAAAGAAGGTATGGCAGAGCATTGCAGATATAGATTTGGCAAAGACGATTCAGATTGGAAGATTGTATGTTCACAAGAGGGATATTATGAAACCGATATATACTATTGTGCCGCAGCTTTCATCATCTGGTTGGAGAAGAAAAGCCAAAGGAGAGATTTTATTCCAAAGCTTAATAATTGGATTGTTAGTGGTGAGCGAATAGAGGATTTCCTAATGTGTGTTTTCAAACAGGATGTGCGGCCTTTATGGGAGGACTATAAACATGACTTTCCTCGTGAAGTGATCTATCCCTTATAGCTGTCCACCATCGGAAATAGAAGCCATAGGAAGCCTCTCACGGCGTTTCGGATAATATCTTAAAGTAAACAAACTCATCAACAACGGCATGTTCCTTTACTTTGATTTATTTACTATGTTCATTTACGTTTACAGGACATCCAACAATGTAAGATGTATAGATTTCCATCGCTTACAGTGTATCATTGCACGAATTCGCCTGATACCTGAACAGCAATAAAATCAGTTGACATTAGCACCTGGCCGGTGGTATCATCTGCTGGAAGGCGGCGATAAATATATGGGAAAGTTGTTCCTCCTGACTATAGCATTTACTTTCAGCCTGCTTGTGCTTCTGTGGGGCATATACGTATTTGATGAGGATTATCTCTGGGCAGTATTCGTTGCTTATATTCCGGCAATTCTTCTGGGTAGCGGTGGCGTGGTCGCTTTTGGAGTCACACTTATTGAGCACATGATCAGACGTATGAAGGATGCCCTCAAGTGAGATGATGTTATGCCTGAAGAATGAATGACGACTGCGGAAGCTTAAGCTATGGCAAAACCTCAATCCTCAGCCCACCGCTATTTCAGTGCAAATTCGGAAATGTTCAGAAAGGAACATCTATAATTAAATTAAGAAGGGAATTCTTCAATCACAAAGAGAGGGTGCCCGACTGCTGGTATTGATGGACGTTCCAGAAGAGATTTCTGAAATAGATCCGAAAATTTCAGAAATGATTTCCACGCTCCAAAACCAGCTTGAAGAGAGAGATAAGCAAATAGATAAACTACAAGAGGAACTAGCTGAAAGGAGCCAGCGTTCTGACACTATAGTTTTACAGCTCACCCGGCAGCTTGAGAACGAGCAAAAGTTTTAGAATACCACCAGGAGCCGTTTTATCGCAGGTGGTTCAGGAGAGGTCAAAGGGCAGAAAGGGAGAAATTATGATGCTAAAGACCTGGGGACCAGCTTCATAATCAGCACTCAATGGTTCCCGCTTTTCAATTTGTCTCCTGGTCAGCCTCCGGTAGTCTGCTTTTTATCTTCTCCACCAGAGCGGATGTGGTCTTGCGTCCCTTAAGCCATATCTTGAGCCATACACAAAGCAGTACCAGTCCAGCGACAACTGTGACGACGGTTACAACTACATAGACAACGAAAGTTCTGGAAGATTGTATGGGATTCGTCAGGAGAAGGGACAGGTAGGATGCAAATATGGTAAGCAAGAAGATGGCAAGATTAAGGCAGCCTGAGTCAACCGTTTTTTGTGTAAGCCTCTCCAATTCATCCTCGGACACGTCGTAGACGATTAGCTCCTCAATTGGTGCGCGACGCACCGCTGGCAAAGCTGTTGGGCTCTGATTTCCCAAACTATTATCGCTCTCCAATATACTGCCTCCTATATGACCCGCGCGGAAGCGTTAATTCTGCCAGCATATCCTCCTAGGTCTACCACTACATGCCAGTGTCCTTGATGCGGTGGCTTCAGCCTGACAGGGGACGTCTTCGCCGAGCCGCCGTGGTATGTGTAACGCTGGCCTCGTTTATATTTGGCATAGTTACTACTGTCCAGCAATTGCACATTAGCCTGTTTGTCCAGTGTCACTTCGACAACATTGCTCGGACCAGCGTTGAATTCCCAGTGCAAATGTTTCATTGACGCCCGGCGGTAAGTGAACCGCCGCCCCTGTTTTCCTGAGAACGAAACCTTTTTTATACAACGAGAAGCACAACTCGACCACACCACTTTATAGCTTACCGCACCACTACTCCGAGTGTCAACAAAAAAGCGCCTAGCACTTGCTGGGGATAACGCCCTTGACGGCGGAATATAAGGGAGCAAAATGACACAACATTACTATGTCAAAAGTTTACGCCTACAGACCAGAAAGGTGGAGTGGGCAGATCAACCACTTGTGCCTGTTTAAGCGCCGCTTTAACAGAACTTGAGGTCATACCCACGGGTGAGACCAGAACGCGGGCTGAGTCTCCCCTAGTTTTATTCGACAAGGGCGGCAAAGTCATGCGGCATGCGCCCTAGGGACGTGCACCAGGGAAGCCACAGGCGGCTCGTAGAGCGACGTCGGCGCGGTCGGTGGTATGATTAGTCATATAGACAATAGCAAGCGTACAGGAGGGCAAGCTGTAGTAGTCTCAGACTCAGAGTGATCCCATATCCTGGCGGTGCTCCTGGAGAGTGGGATCGACTGTCTTGCACTGTTCGGCGACCTCTTATACAGATTTGCGTATCCTGATCTTAGAAAATCTCTAGACTAAATCTTCCATCAGGAGTTGGATGGCATTTCCCTGCG
>SDBU01010622.1_pt1 | contig 10198 bp, 12 predicted proteins | sample 2277071 | NCBI WGS metagenome assembly SDBU01 (sample SAMN10397929, study PRJNA504765) | marine sediment metagenome | isolation source: marine sediment core GS08_GC12, 126 cmbsf | place: Arctic Ocean: Gakkel Ridge, Loki's castle | collected 2008 | reverse complement strand
CATAAAGGATACCACTCTTTAAGTTAGAGTTACCGGTATTCTAGCCTCAGGAGCAGGTGGCCGATAACCTAACGAACTATGAGGACGTACCTGATTGTAATCCTTCCTTTGCCTATTATCAAGATCAAGATACCGTTAATGTACTGTTAATAAGGAGCAAAGACGCTCAGCAATGACCTCTTCTTCCCCGTCTTTTAGTGTCTGGGGAGCGATGTTGATCTCTTTGTCAGCGTAGCCGAGTAGCCCATGTCCCACATATATGGGCGGGTCACCGCGTAAAAGCGATTCCCTGATCTCGGAGATGGAAAGCCCCTTCCAGGATGCATCAAACCTAATGACCGCTTGTGGTCCCTCCCGATCTAAGTTACCCTCTCGGTTACCCTTCTCCACGGTTGCGTTTACCCCAGGGATACCCCGCACCGTTTCCACAATGGTCTGCGATTTGTCACGCCACTCTTCCCACTCTGCCTGGTGGTCTCGCTGCACGAATAGCTCCAGTGCAGTGATCAGGCCGATAATCTCCTCCTTACATACCTTCATGGGTCTACCGATACTTAAGTTGGGGCTTGCGTTCAAGGTAGCTGCTTCCACCAGCTCCCTCCGCCCACACAGTATCCCCGTAGATTGAGGTCCTCGTAGCCCTTTTCCACCGCTAAAACAGACCAGGTCCGCACCCATCGCGATGAACTTAGTCAGATTCTCCTCAGGAGGCAGCATGGCTGCGGCATCCACAATCACTGGTAGACTATGGTTATGTACAGTTTCGATCACTTCTTCAAGGGGGGGCCATTGGTTTATACCCCAGCCGACCACATAGGCCATAGCAGCTGTTCTCTCGCTTATAGCGGCCTCTATCATACATAAGGGTGTCGAACGAACTGTTCCGACATCTACAATATGTGCCCCGGCGAGAGTGTAGGCACAGCTGTACTCGATACGATGACCCCTTATCATGATGATCTCGTTCTTCATACCTACGGAATCAGGAAGACGACTAATATTACCCAAGTCCTTTCCAGTCATGCACGCCGCAGCTTGAAGGGTCATAGCGCCTGCGGCACCTGAGGTAACAAGGCCGGCTTCGGCCCCCGTGTATTGAGCGATGATCTCCCCTGCCTTTCTGTTCAGTTCTCGCACGTCGACGAAGCAGTCCGCTGCTCCAGCCATAGCCTGGACTACCTCAGGAGACATGATGCTACCCCCCAGCGTAGTTAGCCAGCTGCTGGCATTGATTACACGCTTAACACCCAAAGCATCGTAGATCTCCAGTCCTTTTGCTTTCATGATATCCATACCTATCAGCTCCTTCCCTTTGTAGTTGGTTAGTGAATTTTTACTACTTCCTCTAAAATTCCCGGGAAGATGGTCCGCTAGAGGTAGTTACCAAATTGATCCTATCAGATTGACCTGCCCCCACAAAGGATACCACTCTTTAAGTTAGAGTTACCGGAATTCTAGCTTCAGGAGCAGGTGGCCGATAACCTAACGAACTATGAGGATGTACCTGATTGTACTCTCTCCTCCACTGTTCAATCAATACCGTAGCTTCTGTTAATGTGGTAAATATCTCCTGGTTTAGTAATTCGTCCCTCAACTTACTGTTGAATGACTCTGTGTATCCATTCTCCCAGGGACTCCCCGGCTCTATAAACAGCGTCTTTACACCCAGCCGGTTTAACCAGCCTCTTACTGCCTTAGCTGTAAATGCAGGCCCATTATCCGATCTGATATGCTCCGGTATACCCCTGAAGATAAACAACTCAAACAGCTGATCAATAACGTCCTGTGAAGTGATACGTCTCTTTACCAGTATCGCCAGGCATTCCCTCGAGTATTCATCGATGATATTGAGTATTCTGCATGCTCTTCCTTCAGCTGTCCGGCCCACCATAAAATCATAGCTCCAGACATGGTCCTTAAACTGTGGCCTCAACCTGATACAAGAGCCATCATTAAGCCATAGTCTTCTTCTCTTCGGTTGCTTTTCCGGTATTTTCAGTCCTTCGTTCCTCCAGATTCTTTCTACCCTCTTATGATTCACTTACCACCCTTCCTGCCTTAACATGGCTATGATTCTCCGGTATCCGTACCTGCTATACTGAGTCGTCAGTTCGATAATAAGCGCCACCAACCTTTCCTCTCCATCCTTGTTCGCCGCTGGGTCTTCCTGGCCTGCCTAAGTACTGTGCATACCCCTCTCTGTGAAACACCAAGTTTCTCCTTAACCTGAATAATGACTTTGCGTCTCTTCGACGGACTTAGAAGTTTCCCTCCGCTGCCTCTTTCAGGATTGCGTTATCCAGTGATAAGTCAGCTACCAACTTCTTCAGCCGGGCATTCTCTTTCTCCAGGCTCTTGGGCTTCTTCACCTGTTCAATTCGCAGGCCATCTACTATCTACGCCAGCGATAGTAGGTATGCTGGGTGATACCAATCTTTCTGCTGGCTTCGGCGATGGAGATACCCTGGTTAATGTGGATCTCGGCTTCCCTCAGCTTGTTGATGATCTGTTCCGCGGTAAAGTTCTTTCTGACCTTTTGTTCCACTTTTGTTGTCCTTCTAGATTAACATTATAACTGGACTCCTTCTTGGGGGCAGGTCAACTATATATGTTATACTTATGGTCGGCAGGGACTCGAATTCCACTTGAGAAAGACACAATTAGGAGTCGCTTAGGCATAGCCTTGTTGGTCGGTTCTCGTTAATGGTAGGTGCTGTAGCGTGTCATACCAAGCTGATATTGTTATCGTGGGTGCTGGTGTAATTGGATTGGCTGTAGCTTCTCAGGTGACAAGGGAAGATAGAGAGGTTTATGTGCTTGAAAAGAACGAAACATTTGGGCAAGAACAAAGCTCTCGCAACAGCGAGGTTATACATGCGGGCATTTACTATGAAAGGGATTCCTTAAAGACAAAGATGTGTTTGGAAGGCAATGGTCTTCTTTACGAGCTTTGCGAAAAGAATGGGATTGCTTGCAACAGGTACGGGAAAATTATTGTCGCCACCAATGATATAGAAGCTGATAAGTTAGAAAACCTATATAGAAAAGGTAAGGATAATGGCGTCCCGTTAAAAATGCTCTCCCGGAGAGAAATGACCCAGCTTGAGCCAAATCTGAAGGGGATTGCGGCTTTCTTTTCCCCAACTACAGGTATTGTAGACTCATACGCCCTAGTAAGCTATTTCCTTGGGAAAACTAGGGATAACGGCGCACAGATAGCTTATAAGACGAAAGTCATCAGTATAGAAAAAGTATCACGTGGATACAAAGTTCGGGTGGAGGATGCCTCTGGTGATTTTTCCTTCATGACTAGAGTTGTGATAAACTGTGCCGGCCTTTATAGTGACAAAGTGGCTCAGATGACCGGGATAAATATAGATGAAGCAAACTATAAGCTACATTGGTGCAAGGGGGAATTTTACAGTGTAAGTGGGGGAAGGAATAAGCTAATCAACAGGCTGATATACCCGGTGCCACTAGGTATCAGTGTAGGTGTGCATGTTTGTCTTGATGTTAACTGGAGACTGCGACTTGGCCCACTTTTCTATTATGTTAGTGAAATAAACTACGGGGTTGATGATTCGAGGAAAAAGGCCTTTTTGGAGTCGAGTATGATCAGAGCTTTTCCATTTATAGAACCCTCTGACTTAGAGCCTGAGTCGTCAGGCATAATGGCAATGCTACAGGGAGAAGGAGAGGGTCCCCGAGACTTCGTAATAAGACATGAGTATGATAGAGGTTTACCTGGTTTCATTAGCTTGGTTGGTATAGAATCCCCCGGCTTAACTTCTTCTCCAGCAATAGCTAGATATGTCAGTCACCTGGTAGATGAGATATTGAAGAGTTAACAAAGTTCTTTTTTTGGTTTTCCTTGTCTTTTACCTTGCGCTATAGCTCTAGCTCGGCCTGCCTTTGTTAAGCTCTCAACGTACCTCTCTATACATGAGATACTGTGTAGAGAGTATAAAAACCTCTGCGAATAACGCAGGTGTTTCCAAGATATCGTTCATCACTTCTTCCGCACTGATACGCGGTATCTCTGGGAGATAAGGGCTGGGGACTAGCTCCGTGCCAGAAGGTGTTGGAGTCGGTGTTGGTATAGACGGCGGCATTGGTGTAGATGTAGGTGTCAGTTCACAACCTACATAGAGCACAATGTATGTCAGAAAAATCAACTGTTAAAGCCCCATCTGAAGCAGGCCAATTCGAAGCATATTATAGAATATTATACAGAGGATTTCCTGGCCCCTACGAGAAATTTGAAATCATAGTGGAATAAAATTGGAGGCGACGACCGGATTCGAACCGGTGAATAGAGGTTTTGCAGACCCCCGCCTTAACCACTTGGCTACGTCGCCCCTCAACAAACCACCAAAACCACTGCTTCCTACTAGGCTCTTGCTTAGAGTCAAAAACGAAATTGAGAGTTGCTTGTCCCTTCTTGTGTCCTATTATAGCGCCACGATGACCCGCTATGCAAGTGAGGGTCAAATTGGGAACAATGGAGGAACTCATCATACTGGATATATCGCTGGCATCAAACCTATCTTTTTTGTTCCACCAGCGTTATAGTATATAGAGACTTTAGCAATAAACAGGAGGCTGCTTATGAAAAGGTTAATGCTGATAATCGGGGTTCTGCTAGTGACTCTGCTAGTAACTGTTTCCTGCAGCGCAGCACAGGTAGGAGAAGAAGAAGAAAGGTTAGTAGACAGTAGTGGAACAAGAGTAGAAACAGTAGTAGAAAGAGAAGAAGAGCGGGTAGTAGTAATAGAAGAAAAAGCGATGCCATCACCCCCCCCTACAGTCATCATCCCCCGTGAGTCTTCAGGATCGGATGCAGGCGAGCAGTGGGCTACTGAGCGGATGATTGTCCGCACCGGGGATATGTCACTGGTAGTAGAGGGTGTTCCTGTTGCCATAGACCAGATTACCGGGATGGCTGATGGTCTTGGGGGATATGTGGTTTCTTCAAGAGTGTGGAAGGAAGGAGAGAGACTGATTGGTAGTATTGCTATTCGTGTGCCTGCCGAGCATTTTGATGATGCTATGGGGACGCTACATGAGATGGCGGTTGATGTGACCTCGGAGCGTACGTCAAGCAGGGATGTAACTGAGGAATATGTTGACCTGAGCGCCAAGTTGGGCAACTTGGAGGCAACCGAAGAGCAGTTTCTTATTATCATGGAGAAGGCGGAAACAGTAGAGGAAATCTTGAATGTTCAGCGTGAGCTATCCAGAACAAGGGGTGAAATCGAGCAGACGAAGGCTCGTATGCAATACCTGGAACAAACCTCGGCTACCTCACTTATTGAAGTGCGTCTGGAACAGTCCAAGCTTGATATCGAATTCACTGCTGACAAGAGGAGGGGGGTGAAGGAAGGCCAGAAGGTCCAGTTTACTGTCCGCCAAATTGCGGGTGGTTTTGCTCCCTATAGCTATGAGTGGGACTTTGGTGATGGAGACATCAGCACCGATGAGACTCCAACCCACGCCTATAAGGCTGATGGAAGCTACACCGTCTCCCTCAAGGTGACTGATGACCGGGGTAACACCGATACTGAAATCAGAAGTAACTATATCACTGTCATCCCCGGCTGGAATGCTGGTAGTATCGCCAGCGGAGCCTGGAATGGCCTGGTCACCTTTGGTCATGTGCTAGGGAATATATTCATCTGGATTGGCATTTTCAGTCCTGTCTGGATAGTTATCAGTGGTATAATCTACTGGTGGTGGCGTCGTCGCCGGAGGAAAAAGGCTGAGTGATTTCATCCCAAGAAGGGGCTGTAAATTACGAAGCAGGAGCTAGGAGTACTGCTCCGGGCCATCTTGGAGTGCCCGAGGATGCGGCGGGAATTGTCTTCTTCTTAGCGTCGGATGTTTCTAGCTATGTACCTACAGTGACCACCGTCATATATGGTGGAGGGCTAATGACCCCTCCACCTTTATTTCCTGCCTAGTTTATCCACCGTCTTGTTTTGTTGGGACTGAAAGGCTTAGCTAGTCGTAGCTGGTGCGCGAAATGGCAGCAGCGATACAGGCTAGAAGTAAGATTGCCCCTAGTGCCAACCAGAACATTGAGGTAAACTCTGCACCGAGCGGCGTGTTTACGCCTGCGGCCGTGATAATACCCATCACCGCGCACAACCCGCCTAGGATACCAAAAACCCAGGCTGCTATTCCCATAATAACCCCCTTTAGGCATATTTGAGCTTTATTTTAACCTTAAACTACAATATAATCAATATGCATTCGGGAGGCTTTATATAAAGTCGTGGGCAGTGTAGAGCAAGATGTAGGCAATTTACTTCGCCAGAAAGGGCTGACTCTAGGGGTAGTTGAGTCAGCCACTGGGGGGTTAATATCTCACCTGATAACTAACGTCCCCGGCAGCTCGGATTACTATAAGGGATCGGTTACTGCTTACAGCAACGAAGTCAAGATGAAGTTGGTCGGAGTAAAAGAGGAGACCATCAACAAATATGGTGCCGTGAGTTCTCAGGTGGTTGAGGAAATGGCACAAGACGGTAGAAAAATATTAACCGTAGATATATGTTTAGCTGACACTGGTATCGCCGGACCCAGCGGGGCTACCCCTGGGAAACCAGTGGGGCTATTCTGCATCGGGTTATCACACCAGGCTGGAACCTATAGCCAGAAACACAACTTCCAAGGCGACCGAGAGCAAAATAAGCGCCGTGCTGCTGAGGCAGCTTTAGGTTGGCTAAAAGAGTACCTTGTGAGCTTGAAAGTTGGCAAGTAGTCTTCAGGAAAGACAGGTTGTTACCTGCTTCCTTGAATCTGATGGTGAAATACTGCTCCTGCGCCGTAGTGAGCAGGTCGGCAGCTATCGGGGAAGATGGGCAGGCGTTAGTGGCTATATAGAGAAGACCACGGATGAGCAAGCCCTGGTAGAGATAGAAGAAGAAACTGGCCTGTACAGGGAAAACCTTAAGCTGATAAAAGGGGAGAAACCATTAACAGTCGAAGACGAGAAGCTGGGTGTTAGGTGGGTGGTGCATCCTTATCTTTTCCACATCAAAGACCGAGGTAAGATTAGAATTGATTGGGAGCATAAAGAGGTGAGGTGGATAGACCCCAAGGATATAGATAACTATGAAACGGTACCTAAACTCAAGGAAACACTAGCCCGAGTATTATCTTGAGAGGGCTATCGAGTTCGTATTCTTTAGCGACTTTCTATCCCCCACTGTTAGCCCGGCTTGTTTCCAAGGTCTAAGCTCCTGTAATATGGAGATTAAATAAAATAAGTTGTGAGTAACGTCGTCTGCTCTTGAATAGCGGAAAAAGATTTCTCCTTGTGGGGGCATAAGCCTGTGACCTTCATCACTAACCTAACCCTAGGAAAGAAGATTACGCTCTTGGCTGCAGTGGGCCTAGCCTTGGGAATCGCCATATTTAGCTTCCTTGGTATACAAGCCGTAGACCAGGCCATCGAAACAATGCTTCAGAACCGGCTAACCACTGCCCGCTTGGTAGCAGACTACATAGATGAAACGCTAGAACGCGCTCTCGCTGAGCTAAAAACCACCGCCCAGACGATGGAAAGCGATGGGACAAAGGGAGAGCTTGAACATCAGATAGGGGATCTTGAGAACACATATTCACGGCTGTCAATTTATATTATTGGCATCTACTTCCTCAATGAGCAAGGACAGATAATATGGAGCAAACCAGAAAGCCGCGAAGCGATCAGTATCAATATCTCTTCCTATCCTAGCCTAAGACAAACCATAACAAAAGACGAGGCCAGTATATCCGGACTTATTTCGACACCAGTGACCGAGACCCCAGTGGTTCTTCTGTCTAGCACCACTAAAAGGGGAGAACAAGGGAGCAAAGGTGTGCTCATCGTAGCTATTGACCCAGCTAAATCAAGCATCGGTGGTTTTGTTCAGCCTATAAGACTGGGGCAGACTGGTTATGTGGAGATTATAGACCAGAGTGGAATCGTTATCGCCAGAACTGAACCCGGCCCCAGGCTAGCTCCTTTCGAGAAGAGCGACCATAAAGACCACTTTGCTGCATTGATTACCACTGGAGAGCCAACTCGCGGGGTATGTCATACCTGTCATGAATCCACGCAAAAGGTGGAAAGGAGGGATGTGTTGGCTTTCGTACTTCTTTCGGCAGCCCGATGGGGAGTTGTCATCCGCCAATCAGAGGATGAAGCACTCGCTCCAATTCGTGAATTGCGTCAAAGTCTGCTTCTCTTCGGTGTTGGGTTAGTTGCTGTCGCCTTTCTGTTCGTCGCGTTAACGACGCGAGATGTCATAAACCGTATTAAAATGCTTGCTACTGCTTCCCAAAGGATAGCTGATGGAGACTTAACCAGCCCGGTTACTACATTAGGCAAGGATGAGATAGGCATGTTAGCTCGAACCTTGGATGATATGAGGACCAAACTGAAGATTTCCTACGAGGAGCTAGGGCAGTTACACCAAGATGTGAAACGCAAAGACGAGATTCGTGGTGAACTGTTGCACGAGCTATTATCGATACAAGAAGAGGAACGAAAGAGAATTGCCCGGGAGCTGCACGATGAAGCAAGTCAGGTCCTCGCTAGCCAAGCTGTTAACCTTGAGGCTGCGATAAACATGTTACCCGCCAATGTAGCTGAAGCTAAGGCTATATTAAGAAAAACGCAGAATCAATCTATCAATGTTCTTGAGGAAATACATAGGTTGATCTACGAACTTCGACCCGCCGTGCTCGATGATTTAGGATTGGTTGCTGCTATACAGTGGTTAGCAGAAAACAATTTGGAGAAAGCAGGTATCATAGTTAACTTCAAGACTATAGGACGAGTGAAAAGATTGGACATTAAATTAGAGACAGTACTTTTCAGGGTTATTCAAGAAGCGGTTCATAACATTGCTAAGCACGCTTGTGCTAAGAGCACCGATGTTAGTCTGCATTTTAAAAAGAGTGCCATTAAAGTTCGTGTCACAGATGACGGTAGAGGCTTTGATGTCGAGGAGGCTATGAGTACAAAGGATAGACCGCGTGGGTTGGGGTTACTCGGTATGAAGGAAAGGGTAGAGCTTGTGAACGGCAGCTTGGATATTCGGTCACGCTCTGGTGGTGGCACGGAAATTGATATTGAAATTCCGCTGAATTAGGAGGTTTTGAATGGATAAGGTTAAGATACTCATTGTAGATGACCACGCTCTATTGCGAGATGGCATTCGTGCCTTGCTTGGTGTCTATGATGAAATCAAGATAGTGGGAGAAGCCTCTGAAGGAAAGGAGGCTATCGAGAAAACGCGAGAGTTGACTCCAGATGTGGAATTGATGGACTGGAGGCAACACGCCGTATTCGAAAGAGCATCCCAGCAGCGAAGGTCTTAGTTTTGACTCAGTACGAGATCAAAGAGTATATGCAATCGGCCGTTAAGGCGGGAGCTGCTGGTTATATATCTAAGAAGGCGCTGGGTTCAGAACTGCTGACAGCCATACGTACAGTAAACCAGGGAGACTACTATTTTTATCCCTCCGCGGTAGCAGCTCTAGTTGATGGTTACCGTCAAAATACTGGAGTGGAACCATATGACCGCTTAACAGCGAGGGAGAGAGAAATACTGAAGCTAGTTGCTGAGGGTCACACTAGTCGAAAGATTAGCGACATGCTTCACATCAGCTTTAAGACGGTTCAAGGTCACCGTTTGAAAATAATGAAAAAGCTGGGTATATACAATCGTACGGAACTCATAAAGTATGCAATGCGTAAAGGGCTACTAAGTACGGATACATAATTTATGTGTGCATAGGCGGGCGTTGTGTACGTAGGAAACGTAGCCAGCCATTGAACGAAAGTCAGAATTGTTCAATTATGGTCACAGAAGCTGCTATTTGTATTATCGGAGACATCGCTCATGGCAGAATGAGTCCCGGCAGCTACGGTAAAACCTAAATCCGCAAACAGAAGCAGTGATGTTGTATCTGCTAATGATAAAATTGTCCTTCCCGGTTTTACTTTGGCTCGTGGTCTCCAAGACACAAGGGCACCAGCAAGGCTGATGTTGGACGTATCTCCCCGAGACTTCAGCGTTACTGTTACCTCATTGCATAATAGCATCATAAATTGCTGCAATTATATTCGATGAGAGCTAGGGACTAAATCACGAGGCTGAAAACGAGTTCAAAAGTTAGTTTTCGATCTCCCAATTTAGTAGTG
>SDBU01010621.1_pt1 | contig 10198 bp, 9 predicted proteins | sample 2277071 | NCBI WGS metagenome assembly SDBU01 (sample SAMN10397929, study PRJNA504765) | marine sediment metagenome | isolation source: marine sediment core GS08_GC12, 126 cmbsf | place: Arctic Ocean: Gakkel Ridge, Loki's castle | collected 2008 | reverse complement strand
ACATGATTCAGATTGGGCTTACAACTATTGCATTGCTCGGTCTTTATTTTACAGTAAGCCATGGCATTCCATTGGCAATGAGAAGATTTGAAGAATGGCTTAAGCGACCATCTCTTATTATCGATTCATCAAAAAAAGAAAGCTATATAAAGAAACTAAAAAGAGCTTTTGGCATTCAGGTAGATCAGCCTACCCAAATGATATTTAGCCCAGACCTTAAGCACCGGCTTCAAAACATTGTGAAGGTAACAAGACGAGTTCATGAACGGATTAAACAGGGCAAAAAAAACATCAAATATCGCAACTTGATGCTGTGGGGCCCTCCTGGTACTGGTAAAACTATGTTTGCAAAGGAACTTGCAAAACAATCTGGGCTTCAGTGGGCACTTATGAGTGGTTCTTCCTTCGCCAAGTTTAAAGATGGCGAGGGCATAGAAGAGCTCGATAAACTTTTCAGGTGGGCAAATAGAAGCAAGGGACTCATAATCATCATAGATGAAGCAGAGGGTTTCTTAACAAGCCGTGAAAAAATGGACCCAAATAGTAAGGCATATCAATTACTTAATAACTTCTTGAACTATACCGGTGAACGGAGCAACAGGTTTATGCTTGTATTTATGACTAATCACAAAGATATTATTGACTCTGCAATGTTCCGTCGAATTGACGATCTTATTGAGTTACCGCTTCCAACAAAAGACGAGCGAAAACAGGTTCTTGACTTGTATAAAAATAAGATTTTGATGGATGTTGAGCAAAACGGTGTTGAGTTTGTGGAATCCGTCAATACGTATCTCAATGATAAAAAAATAAATGAAATTGCGATGAAAACCGAAGGTCTGTCAAATGGCGATCTCGAGGGTATCATTAATACACTAAGAACTGATGCTGATGTTAGTGAGTCCGGTTTAATGACTGACAAATTGATTGACATGGTTGTAAATCGTGCGCTTGAGAAATATCGAGAATTTAGTAAAAAGCAAAAACAGCAGTTATCAGGTCTTGAATAACACTGTTATTATTTGAAGGATGCTCGGACAGTTATTTTTAGAAAAACTATTCAATAAGAACGCATAAAAGAGAGGCCTGCTTATCGCAGGCCTCTCTTTTATGCGTTCAAAACCTCATCCATTACCCCCTCAAAACAACTCGCATTGCTTTAATTTTTGCCCCAAACCAGTCAGCGGTAAACTGAGCAGCAGCCTGAGTATCATATGATTTACAGGAAAAAATATCGATGTAGGCAGCATTAGATGCGTTAGCAAAATGACCAGAGATAAGACTTGTTTCAATAAGCTGCACAAGCGAATAACCCGCAATGTGTTCTTCCTGTCCAAAATGAACGATAATCGGGTCGCCAAACCGTTTCATTCCAATGAGATTGCACAATTCACATACATACTCTTTAATGTGAGATGCGCTTTTTATCAACGCAGGATTACAATCTTCAAGATCTATAACCGTATGCCACCCCCACGGATCACTATCGCACGCAACTGGCTCTTGCGAATACACAAAACCAACAAACAATAGACTTAAAAGTAAAAACTTTCGCTTCATAATCTTTCCATCACCTTATACTCAACTTTCTCAGGACGTAAGTAGCTAATCATCACTTCATGAAACTTCTGCCAATTAGTATGATCTCCACACGTAAACAGATCAACAAAACATGACTGATGCTCTGGATAACTATGCAATGACGCATGCGATTCAGATAAAATAGCCACCGCAGTAATGGATATCTCGCTAAACTTGTACATATCATGCTTGAGTATTGTTGCACCCGATTGATCAACGCCATGCAAGAAATATTCATAGAGTTGTGTTACATCTTCTAAGCGCTTGCTATCACAGCCTTTATAAGACGCAAAGTAATGAGTACCTTTAAACTCATACGCTGAAAGTGGAAAGATAAACAAAAGAAGTATAACCCACCTTTTCATTCTATTTCTCTCTTACGAAATCTATTTAATTTTTTTGCTCCCTATTACACCAAAAGCTTCGGTAATTATAGCTGAATATGGTTTTTTTTACAATACAGTAAGCTACATAAAAAAGGGACCGCAATATTGCGGTCCCTTTTTTATAACGCTTACGTAGCTATTTACAAGATGATTTGCATGAATGGCCACAATTTCCCATGCAGCACATAACAAAGCAGGCCAAACTTATGATACCGGCAGCAAGAATAATGTAGTGAAGGATTGCAACAAAACCTGCCATATTCATCATGACAAACTCTGTCTTGAAAAAATCAAATCCGAATGGACAAAGGCCTACATTAATCGCAGCCAGAGCGGCAATAAGACACGAGAACATGCAGAACCATTTCATGATTGGATTTCCCATCTAACTACTCCTTTATATGGGTTAGTAAAATTACTTAATAATTGATTTTTACCACAAATTCAGACGTTCACGCAAGAATTGCACGTATAACCAGTTGAACAAATCCAATTTTTAGCGCAAAATAAGTAATTATACACAAGGAACTATTATGAGTATTCAAGCAGGTTTAGTCGGATTACCAAACGTTGGCAAATCAACACTGTTCAACGCATTAACCAAATCATCAATCCCCGCAGAAAACTACCCCTTCTGCACCATTGATCCACATAACGCTATCACCGAAGTCCACGATCCACGCCTTGATAAACTGGAAGCAATGTTCGGTTCGAAAAAAAAGATTCCCGCAACGGTCTCGTTTGTAGACATTGCTGGGCTGGTAAAAGGTGCTGCATCTGGTGAGGGGCTGGGCAACCAATTTTTGAGCCATATTCGTGAGGTTGATCTTATTCTTCACGTGCTCCGTTGCTTTGAAGATCCAAACATCATGCACCATGGTGATACTATCGATCCACTCGAAGATTACCATATTATAACGGCAGAGCTGATGCTCAAGGATCTCGAATCAGTTCAAAAACGCCTTGAAAAACTGATCAAGCAAATTCGCGGCGCTGTCCACAATCCAGCAGAAAAAAAAGCATTAGAAATGGAGCAGAATCTTCTCTCGTCAGTACGGAACGCACTTGATGAGGGCGACGTTCAAGAAGTTAAAAAACTTATGAAAGTAGCTATGGTTGAAACCATTCCCCTTTTGAGTTCAAAAAATTTTCTGATCATTGCCAATATTGGCGAGAAAGAATTGGATTCGTATCACGATAATCCGCATTATCAAGCGCTTGTTGCACAATTTGGCAAAGATCGCGTTATTCCAATCAGCGCAAAAATTGAATATGAACTTTCTCAAATGGAACCACAAGAAGCACAAGAACTGATGTCATTACTTGGCCTTGAGGAACCAGGGCTAAACACAATCATCAGAAAAACATACGAAAATCTCGGCCTGATTACGTTTTTCACCTGCGGCCCTAAAGAGGTGCATGCGTGGCCAATAAAGCGAGGAAAAACAATTCGCCAAGCGGCTGGTGAAATTCACTCAGATCTTGAACGTGGATTTATTTGTGCGGAAGTGTTTAATTACAAAGATTTATTTGAATTAGGCTCAGAACAAAAATTAAAAGATACTGGCAAACTACACAAGGAAGGACAGAATTATTTAGTGCACGATGGCGACGTCGTCCTGATTCGTTTCAATGTATAGCTAATTTTTCTTAACCAATTCACTCATACGTTCAGCAAATTGCAGATACGAACGTGAGCCCTTTTTTGCAACTAATTTTGAATGATCCTCCGGATCAACAGAACAAAGCCCATAATCACGTTCTTTATTATCTTTAAGCGTAGGCCACTCATAATTTTGTGCCAACGTCCATGGCAGATAGCCATATACCGGATAACCATCCTTCACAGCCTGATCGATCGCATACAGATACTCATGATAAAATCGATATCGCTTTGCATCGTCCTTCGTTGCAATTCCGTTCTCTGCAACATATAGCGGCAACTGTTTGCCAAGTTTTGTTGCATAAGGACGTACTAATTTTTCATGCAGCTCAATAATATCTCGATAGATGCCTTGAGGATATCGTTAATACATACGATTATCAGTGCACAATTCTGGATCTCTCGGCTCAATTTGTTTCGTCATATACATGTGACGATTGGAATAATAGTTCAATCCAATAAAATCAAGTGCGCCGATCGCCCGGCGATTGCTATGTTTGATCGAAGCACAAAACGGTATGTTCACGCGAAATTCACCTTCAGTGAAAAATCGATAGATCGATCCATTCTGGATCATGTCAGCAACATACGTCATCAATCGCGTAATCGGCTTTGCGCCACGTTGCAGCCATGTTTTTTGTTCGGGATCAATTTGATGGATATTTTTCAAAAATCCAACCATTGGCACTTGAATATGCTTGTCAGCTAAATGCATATCGCCATGCACCTTCTTCAGCACATGATACACCTGCACATGCCCTTCAAGCGTGTTTTTTAATACTTGTGCTACCGTTTTTAAACCAGATCGCCGCATATCTGCCGGCGGCCCCTGTTTTTGATGGTATCCCCGAAATGCATATCCCTCTGGCGCATTAAAGGTTGCCCAGAGCGGTTGTCTTGGCAACATCTCTTTCAGTGCATCTACTGCATCGTTATCTTTCTGCACCGCTTTCATAATCTCTTGGTATACTTTCTTGCAATAGCTCGCGAAGTACTTAACATTTTGATCTTTTTCAAAACCACCCATATCTAAAAACCAACACGGATCAGTGTAGTGATGAAAACAGACTAATGGTGTAACACCCTTTTTGAGTGCGTAGATAAATAAATTTGCATAATGATCAAGCGCTTGCTGATTCCAGAATCGCGGACCATTTGGTTGCACGACTGCCCACTCTATGGAAAAACGAATCGCATTTAATTTAAGCGTATCTTTTGCATAATCAATATATGAACGATAATATTTCCACCAATCCATTGGATACTGTTCATCAGTCGGTTGCGGCAATGCATGTTGCTTGGCAAAACGTGACCAACTGCATATTTCCGGCGTACACTGCTTGCTGCACTGATGTTCTGATGTTGATGCACCACACAAAAATGCCTGCGGATCCATATGCTGCGCAATACTATCAGCCAACTGCGCCGGCTCAGGTAATGTTTCTGGAAGCTCAAACGGCTTCTCTTGCCGATAAACTGCATTGTTTTGAAATGATTTGAAAATATATGAAAAAAAATAACTCTGATCAAACAATCCAGCTTGCGCGAATTGCCCACTCAAAACTGCAGCAATAATAAGTGTAAACGTTCGAAAAACAGCTCTCATTATCCCACCTCTTTTACAATCCTCATAACACATTTCACCGTATTGCCCGTTAATTGATTCCAATTCATAGAGTCAGCAACAATATGCCGAATTTCTCCTTCATCAGTCTTATGCAAGACATCCACAATCCAATGTCCACCGGGATTGAGAATTATCGGCATAGTTTTTTGATCATTCGCATTTTTAAACTGCGTAACTTTTTGTTTCAGCCCTGCGAAACTGAACATCCCTTCGCTAGGAAAATTGGCACCATCGTGACAAACAATACAGTCATCCAATTCCATTGCCTTAATAAGTCTTGCAATTTCATCGGCCCCAAGGACTCTAGTATTTACATCGTTAAACCAATCTTCTGCCTTAGCAAGCCAATCAATTGCTTCGTCTTCATTTTCGTTTTCATTTTCGTTTTCATTTTCGTTTTCATTTTCGTTTTCATTTTCGTTTTCATTTTCGTTTTCTAACTTGCCATAGATATAAGCCCCAGCCTTGCAATATTCTTTGTTAGTATCTTCGCGCAAATATTGTATAAAAAAACCCAGGGCATCCAACATTCCAGTATGAGCAACCTCATCACCGATATTACCCAGACAATCATTTTCAATCCAATTTTTAATATATCTTCCATTTATTAACGCGTGAAAACCACACGTAAGACCATTTTGCTGCGGCACCACAATCTGCACGGCTTCCTTATCACTAACCACCACGCCACATCCACCGAGCAAATTAGTTGGCAAACGCTTGTTGCTCAAATAATGAGCATGAATATATTTCAGAGCAATCGCAGAAAGCACAACCCCGGCAATAACAGCACCCTTTTTTGCATAGCTACGAACTTGTTTGTTTTTGCGAAACTCCGCACCTTTTTTTATAAGCTTTTTTCCACCATCAATCAAGGCTCGCTTTGCATCGTTAACAAGCGAACCGTTTGGAGTTTCAGCACAAAATACAGGCATGACCGCACTGCCTACTAAGACAGCAAGTGCAATTAATATAAACCGAGATTTTGAAAATGTTCGTTTTTCCATGGTTACCCCCATTTAGTTAACCTCTCACTTTATAAATATGATACCATAGAATTGACAATCTGAAAACAGCCCTTACAGAGAATATTCGGAAGGAAAAAATGAAGCAAATCACCCTCCTGATCGCTCTTTTGATCACCTCAAACCTGATCGCCACAATACCGTCCCTGGAACAACTCTCTCTTGATGAGAAAATTGGCCAGCTTTTTATCGTTGCAACCGTCTCAAATCCAGCCCGAAACGGGAGCTTTATGGATCAGCAACCCTATAATCTCGATCCAAATCATGCACTCAAAATGGTCCAAGAATATCACATTGGGGGCATTATTTTCCTCGGTGAAGGAGTACCTAGTGAATTGGTCACTATGGCAAATCAACTGCAGCAACAGAGCAAAACCCCCCTTTTGGTTGTCCTGGACGCTGAATGGGGTCTGAGCATGCGCTTGCGGAAAGATGTGATCACGTACCCCCGAGCTATGACGTTGGGCGCTCTGGCACCCGAAGATGATCATCTTACTTACCAGCTTGGCAAGGAGATTGGCGATCAATGCAAGGCAATAGGCGTGCACTATAACACCGCACCAGTCGCTGACGTGAATAGCGAACCGAAAAACCCTATTATCAATACCAGATCATTTGGTGAAAACCCAGAGTTTGTCGCGCACAAAGCCGCCCTTTTCATGAGTGGCCTGCAGGATGCCGGGATCATTGCATGCGCAAAACATTGGCCCGGGCATGGAGCTACTACAAGCGATTCCCATCACGAGCTCCCCATATTACTACAGACAAAAAAACAGCTTGAGGCTACAGAATTTGTCCCATTTAAGCACCTGGTCTCCAAAGGGGTAAGGTCAGTGCTCACCGCACATTTGGCAGTCCCTGAACTGACCGAACACGCAGATATGCCAGCTACCCTATCTCATAACCTGACTACCAACATTCTGCGCAAAGAACTTGGATTTACTGGGCTGATCGTCACTGATGGTCTGGGTATGACAGGTGTAACAAGTAAGCTCAGCGCAGGTGAACCTGAACTAAAAGCATTGCAGGCCGGGCATGATATCCTGCTCTGCCCTGTTGATGTACCACGGGCAATTGATCGCATCAAACAAGCAATCGAACAAAAAACGTTAAGTGAAAATGAGATCGATCAGCACGTTACAAGAATTTTGCAGGCAAAACGTGATGCGCATATTTCACGCACCGTCCAATACAACAAAAACAAACTACAATCAGAACATGCCAAGCAGCTAAAGGAAAAGCTGTATCGAGCCGCTATCACGCTCGCACGCAATACTAACCAACGTCTGCCCATCACCAGCACTCATGAAATCACACCTGTTGTCACCATTGGCGACGATGCAAATTCACCGTTTGCACAAAAATTACAGCAATATATTCCCATCACTCTTTATCAGCTTGATTTGCACGCATCACAAAAAGAGTGTGAGCAATTGGCAGACCAACTCAAACAATATTCACACGTTATCACAACCGTTCACATTCCCAGCCGCTCAGGCATGATTGAAATGCACCACACTGAACAGCAACACAATACTCTGCCCCCATACATATCGCTGATTAATAATCTCGGCCAGAAAGCAACGCTTGTGATTTTTGGCAACCCTTATAATTTGGCCAACATTCCAGATGCCGGAGCCACTATTATTGCGTATGAAAACGAGCCTGAAGCACAGATTGCCGCCGCTGACACCATCGTTGGCAGACACAATCCGCACGGCAAACTACCCGTTTCGGCTGGTATAGGGTATAAGCAGGGAATTGGATTTAGCCTCTGCGGGCCTCAATTCGACTAATTTCCCAGACCCCAAACCTGGCCACCTTACGCTCGCCGGGGGGGCTTTTTAACTATTGCAAAAAATGTGCTACTCTAAAAAGTGAAAATAAAGCAATAAATTAGCTAAAAATGGGGGCTTTTATGAAAATTAAATCAATGTGTTTTCTTACAAAATTACTCGCAGTTTGTCTGATAGTGAACATAGCAAGCACAGCAACACCATTGGTTGCCTCGCAAGGTAATGAGAAACTTATGAGTACCATGCTGGCCAAAGGGAAAAAGTTTGTGCAAAACAAAAAAGTACAATGGGTTGGTGCAGTGATAGGAGCAATTGTCATAACCTATCTCGGGTATCGTTTTATCATCAAGCCAAAAGCTATCGAACCTATTGATACGGAAAAACCAATTGGTCCAACTATAGAAAAACCTGCAAAGATATCAAAATCTGAAGACAACAGTTCAGGCTGGAATTTTGAAAAAGAAGCGTTCAGTCCTATAGCCAAGAATTGTCCCAAACCACCAAAAGTAATTATGTTTATAAAAAAAGACAGCAAACAAATCTCGGTTGTGCATGGAGATATAACGCAAGAAGGTGATAAAAATAAACAATGGGCAATTGTAAACGCTGCGAATACAACGATCAATGGCGGCGGCGGCGTTGATGGTGCAATTGGAACGGCAGCAGGTCGCAAGCCCTATGAAGAATGTCAGAAATACAAGAACAAATACAATGACGGGGATAACGTACCCGTTGGATCCGCAACGATAACTCGCGCGGGAGATCTAGAACCAGAAGTTAGCTTTATTATTCATGCTGTTGGGCCTATTTACAGCAATGAAAAAAAGAATCTTTTGTATGCTGCAGTAAAAAACAGCCTGGATAAAGCGAGTAAACACAAAGCTCAAGTTGTCTCAATGCCAGCTATTTCATCAGGAATTTTTGGTTATCCAGTAGATAAATGCGCAAAGATGTTACTCAATGCTTCAACAGACCATTTCGCAGAAAATCCTGAAACATCCATTGAAGAAATTAGGTTCACCAATTTTGATTTTGACAAGACCAAAATAGATACTCAACCAACAGTGCAGGCATTTGCTCAAGAGTTCGAAAATAAGTTCAAGCAACAAAAAAGGTGAAAGAACTGGGGGCGACGCAAATCGCCCCCTTCTTTTTTTGATTATGGAATTGCTTTACGTAATTTATACACATTTTTTGACAGTTCACGCACACTGGCAGGCAACGCCGCAAAGCCAACGCGTGATCGTGGGGGAACCATATCAAAGTCTATGTGCGTTTTGAATGCGTGCATACCATCTACACCTGCTTGTATTATGTTTGTACTCACCTCAATCGCATCAGCAGCATTTTTCAAAATACCATCCAAATTTTTTCGCAGCTCCGTGAGAATAGTTTTCAACTCTTTTATCACCACCTTGGGCACCATCACTATACCAATGCCCGTTTTTATTTTTTTCAGTGCTACTTTTTTAAGGCGAGCACCAATCGATTGCGCGCTTGCAACAAATTTGTTTTTTGATCGATCCATATTTGCCGTGTAGGTAATAACCTTCTCCATCTTTGGTGGAATAACATTTATACTTTTTTTAATACTCGCAACCAGCTTTTGTATACCCGCACGATTGGAAATAAGATCACCGGCTAACTGCTCATGCTCCGAGCCCAATTGGCGCACACCGCCTTTAATTATATTGTCTAAATTGCCAGCAATTTTGCGCAAACTAGCCGAAATTGCCTTGATTGCTGAAGCTAATTTTGCTGAAACAATATTTTTTGCAAGCGTCCCAGAATGATCTCGAATACGCAAAGCACTATCGAGCATGCCAGACATATCAAATAATGTTTGTTGGGTATCTTTCAAAATAGGCAGCACAGCAACTGAATCAATTTCTCCAAAAAGCCCATCATAAGAATCGTAAAGACTCTGTAGATCATTTTGCACCTGATTGTCACTCAACTCTTTGACGGCACTCTCAAGAGCGGACTGACTACTTAATGCATTTTTTATCGTTGCAAGCCCTATCTGTTTTTCGAGCCTGGTAACATTGTTTTGAAAATCAGTCAGCTTCACCGTAATACTGTTTGCTTTGACAACTGGACTTGTTGGCGCAAGCAAAGAG
>SDBU01010620.1_pt1 | contig 10199 bp, 10 predicted proteins | sample 2277071 | NCBI WGS metagenome assembly SDBU01 (sample SAMN10397929, study PRJNA504765) | marine sediment metagenome | isolation source: marine sediment core GS08_GC12, 126 cmbsf | place: Arctic Ocean: Gakkel Ridge, Loki's castle | collected 2008 | reverse complement strand
CCATTGGACCGGCCGGCGAGAAGCTGGCACGGATCGCCAACGTGAGCAACGACGGGCGAAAGGCGGGCCGTTGCGGTCAAGGCGCGATGTGGGGTTCCAAGAAGCTGAAAGCGCTCTCCATCAGGGGTACCCACGGTGTCACTGTCGCCGACCCGGAAGAGCTGATGAGATTGTCGTTCGATATCCAGCAGGCTGCGCAGGGGCCCCATACGGAGAAGTACCGCGTTCTGGGCACGTCGTCGAACGTGCTCAGCATGAACAGGCTGGGGCTCTTGCCCACCCGCAACTATCAGCAGGGTGTCTTCGAAGACGCCGAACTGGTGAGTGGAGAGTACCTGCACGAGCATAACAAAGCCAAGACGATTGCCTGTGCTCAATGCCCCATCGGCTGTGAGCAGGTTGGGCACGTCAAGGAAGGGCCTTATGCAGGTGCGATGGCGCACATCGAGTACGAGTCTCTCTACGCCCTGGGCCCGAACTGCGGTTTGAACGACATGAAAGCTGTCATAAAGGCCATTGCAAACTGCAACGAGGGTGGGCTCGACACCATGAGCACGGGCGTGACCATCAGTTGGGCGTTGGAGTGTTTTGGAAAGGGTGTCTTCACCAAAGAGGATTTCAAGTGCGAGAAGTACCCCGAAGGCTTCGAGGCGAATTTCGGCAATGGCGAGGCTGTCGTGACTCTCACCGAGATGATGTACAACCGTGAGGGCTACATGGGCGACCTTCTTGCTGATGGTACCCGCCGCGCCAGCGCCCAGGTTGACAAGGAGCGTGGCACCGAGACCTACAAATGGGCCATGAACATCAAGGGCCTGGAGGCGCCTGGCTACGATGCTCGTGCGCTCAAGACGTTTGCCCTTGGACTGGCCGCGGGAGTACGCGGCGGCTGCCACAATCGTTCGGCAGCCTATGATCCCGACATAAAGGGAGAGGTGGATCGCTTCACCATTGACGACACCCGGGGAGAACTGGCCAAGAGCACCGAAGAGTATGCCGCTGTCTACGACTCCTTGCCGCTGTGCAAGTTTATCCGGCGCTGTTTCACCGGCAAGGCCGACCGGGCAGGCGCGTGGCCGGTGATTGCCAAGCTGATCAACGCCACGACGGGCTGGGACTTCGACTACGATGACGTTGACCTGATCGGAGAGCGAGCCCACACGATCAAGAAGGCCTTCAACATCCGTGAGGGTTGGACCAGGGAGGATGACCATCTGCCCTGGCGCTGGCAACATGAGAAGATGAAAGAGGGTCCTTCCGCTGATTGCTTGGTAACCCAAAAGGAACTGGATGCACTGAAGGATATGTACTACAAGGCCAAGGGCTGGACCAAGGACGGCCTGATTCCCAAGAAAAGGTTGATCGCTTTGGGAATGGACGACGTTGCCGAAGAGATCGGAGTATAGGAGAAGCATCCATGCCTGCCTCGACTTCCAAGTATCAATACATTACGTGCGACCCTGAGAAGTGCGTGGGTTGTCAATTGTGTGAGTACATCTGCTCGTATACCAAGACCGGTGAGTTTAACACCTTCAGGAGCCGCATTCGCACCGTACGTGCGAAGAAGGTCCTGATTACGGCGGTGTCTTGCCGCACCTGCGAGGATGCTCCCTGTGTCATTGCCTGTCCGCGGGATGCACTTTCCCAGGATCCGGATACCGGAGTCATTCGGGTCGACGCCAACCGCTGTGATGGCTGTGCCTGGTGTATTGAGGCCTGCGACTTCGGGGCCATCTCGATCAACCCTGGGACCAAGCTGGCCGAGATTTGCGATCTGTGCGAGGATCAAGAAGACGGTCCGCAATGTGTCTTGTGGTGTCCCAAGGAGGCGCTGGAACTCACCACCCCCGATCGGCGCGCTCAGAAAGCGCGCCGTAAGCTGGCTATCGAAGAAGTGATCGGGAGTTAGGATCCGATTCTATCCCATTGTCCCAGGTGCCTCGGCAGGCCGGGGCCACTGAGACATGGGATTTGCTATTGAGATGAGGAGTGAGATGGCAGGTGATAATGGAAACGAGTATCCTCGCATCGGTGTGTACATTTGCCATTGCGGATCCAACATTGCCGGTGTGATCGATCCCAAAGTGGTGGCCGACTACGCTGCAACTCTGCCTGATGTGGTTCATGCCACCGACACGCTCTACGCTTGCGCGGACAGCGGTCAGAACTTGATCAAAGAGGATATCGAGAAGTACAATTTGAACCGGGTCGTGGTGGGAGCTTGCTCGGTGCGCATGCACGAGCCGACGTTCCGAGCGGCTGTGGCCGAGGCAGGACTGAACCCGTTCCTGATGCAGATGGCCAATATCCGTGAGCAGTGCACCTGGGTTCACGGCCATGATCGAGAAGGCGCGCTGGCAAAGGCAAAGGACCTGGTAGCAGCCGCCGTCGGCAAAGCCAGATTCCTCGCGCCTCTCGATATGATCAAGGTCCCCGTGACCAAGCGAGCGATGGTAATCGGCGGAGGCGTGGCCGGCATCAGCGCCGCACTCGACCTGGGCGACCAAGGGATCGAAACCGTACTGGTGGAGAAGCGGCCGACCATCGGGGGAGTGATGGCCCAGTTGAACAAGACATTCCCTACGATGGACTGTAGTATATGAATTCTCGCCCCCAAGATGGTTGACGCGGCGCGTCACCCCAAGGTGGATATGAGAACATATACTGAAGCTGAGAGAGTCGAAGGTTTTGTCGGCAACTTCAAGGTCCTGTTGCGCGAGAAATCCCGCTACGTGCACGCGGATCGCTGCAATGGATGCGGCGACTGCGCGGGCGTGTGCCCTATTGAAGTCCCCAATTACTTCGACATGAATCTGGCTCCCCGTAAGGCGATCGACGTAGCGATGAGCCAGTCGGTTCCTCTCGTCTATGACGTCGACCTCGATGCCTGTATCCATTGCTACAAATGCGTCGAGGCGTGTGGCAAGCTAGACGCGATAGACTTCGGCCTCGAGGACAAGCTGGTGTGGGAAGACATCGGCGCGATTGTCGTGGCTACTGGCTACAGTCACTTCGATCCCAGCGTCATGCCCGAGTATGGCTATGGACGCTACCCCAACGTCGTCACCGCAATGGAGATGGAGCGGCTGGCGAACTCGGCCGGCCCGACCGCTGGCAATCTGATTCGCCCCAGCGATGGAAGGAACCCGCGACGCCTCGCCTTCATCAACTGCGTCGGTTCGCGGGACAAGCGTTTCAACCCCTGGTGCTCCAACTTCTGCTGCATGTATTCCATCAAGAACGCGGTTCTCTTGAAACTGGCCTACCCGGAGATGGACATCACCATCTACTACATGGATATTCGTACGCCTTCCAAGGGGTACGAGGAGTTCTATGATCGGGCACGCGAGATGGGAGTGCAGTTCGTTCAGGGCAGGCCCAGCTTGATCACCGAAGACCCCGAAACACGCAACCTGTTCGTGCACTCGGAGGACGTCGCGCTGGGGCGGGTGACCGAGCGCGAGTACGACATGGTGATGCTCAACCAGGCGGCGGTCCCGCAGCCTGACGTGGACACGATGAGTTCGGTGCTGAACATCTCGCAGAGCCCGGGCGGCTGGTTCATGGAGTACCATCCCAAGCTGCGCCCGATGGATAGCCCCACCGATGGCCTTTTCCTGGCTGGAGCCTGCCAGGGGATCAAGGACATCCCTGCCAGCGTATCGCAAGGCTCTGCGGCGGCCTCACGAGCCGGGCGTGTGCTCCACTCCGACGAGTGGGAGATCGAACCGGTCGTGGCCAGCGTCTGGGAGGACCGCTGCATCAGTGCCCAGGGCAAGAAGTGTGGCCTGTGCGCAAAAGCCTGCCCTTATGGTGCCATAGAGTATGAAGTTGGGAAGCCCGCCAAAGTGATCACTGCCAAGTGTCACGGCTGCGGTGGCTGCGTGGCAGAATGCCCCCACAACGCGATCACCCAGTTGCACTTCAGCGATGCGCAGATGCTGGCGCAGATCCGGGCCCTGCTGGCCACTAACCCCGAGGACAAGATCCTGGCCTTCCGCTGCAACTGGTGCTCCTACGCCGGTGCTGACACAGCGGGGACCAGTCACTTCGAGTACTCATCCAACGAGCGAGGCATCCGGGTGATGTGCTCGGCCCGCATAGACAGTGATTTCGTCTACGAGGCGTTCCGCTTGGGCGCTGGGGCAGTACTCTTCTCCGGCTGTCACCCGCAGGATTGCCACTACATCACCGGGCAGCTGGTTGGTGCCCGCCGCGCCGAGCGACTCCTGAAAGCCTTCGGCAAGATGGGCATGACCCCTGGGAGGTTCCGCATTGAGTGGATCAGTGCGGCTGAGGGCGACAAGTATGCCCGGGTGCTCAACGAGATGCAGGAATCGCTCGACTCCATACCCAGGGAAGAATTGCTGGAGGAGATCGAGCGCCTGCGTCCCCAGATGGAGAAGCGTGCGCGCCGCATGCGGGAAGTGCCGCAGGTTGAAGAGGCGCTGGAATACGCGGACGAGATGAAGGCTGCTATGATCGAAGTAGAGGTGGCAGGATGAGCCAAACTGACAAGTCGTCTGAGACCTTTGCTGATCGGGTACGCGCTATCCCAGGCGGCGAGCATCTGGTGATGTGCTACTCGTGCGGAACATGCGTCAGCAGGTGCCTGATCCAGCGGGTAACAGATCCTGCCTATAACCCTCGTCGCCTGATCCATAAGGCTATGTTGGGCCTGGATCAGGAAGCCTTCGGGGACAGTACCACCTGGCTTTGCTCTGCCTGCGATCTATGCTACTCGGCCTGCCCTCAGGAGATTCACATTTCTGCTGTCATCCAGGCCATCCGGGATCTGGCGATTCGAGAGGGACGAGCCTCTCCGCTCAGGACAGCCGTGGTTGACGAGCAAACCTGCGTCGCCTGTGGCCTGTGCGTCGAGGTATGCCCATACGAAGCGATAACATTGGTCGAGACGTCGGTAGTGTTCAGAGGACGCTCAGTGACCGTGGCCCGGGTTGATCCGAACTGCTGCATGGCGTGCGGATTGTGCGTCGCCAGTTGCCGTTCGTCCTCTATCAGCCTACCGGGAGAGTTCTCCAACGACGAGCTAGTGGAAGAGTTGTGGGATTGGATGCGCAGCTCGGTTGCGGAGGTGACAGAATGAGTTGGGCGCCCCGTATCGTTGTCTTCCAATGCCAGTATTGCCTCCACGCCGAGGCTGATCAACGCTGGATGGACACGCGACTGCCCCAGAATGTCAAACTGATCAAAGTGCCCTGCACTGGGCGCATAAGCCCGCTCTTTGTGCTGAACGCGGTCCAAGGTGGGGCCGACGGCATCCTGATCAGCGGCTGTACACCAGAGAAATGCCATTTCAAGGAAGGTAACTTGGGAGCGCGCCGCCAGTTGGACGAGTTCGGGCGCTTTCTGAGTTACCTGGGGATGGAACAGGAGCAGCTGCGCTTCGCCTGGATCAACGACGACGAGCGAGGCCGCATCCAGCAGGAGTTGGCCGACCTGGAGCAAAGGATCTGTGCCATCGGACCTTCCCGGCGGTTGGTCACGCGCACCGCCTTGGCAGGAGGAGCCAGCCTATGAATAGTCTGACCTCTGCCATACACCAGGAAGTGGCCCGCATCCTGCGGGAAGGTATCGTCGATGTGGTGATCGGGTTCGAGGCCGGAACGCTGCCACTGAAGGCACAACCAGTCTTCGTCACCTGCGAGGATGACGCCCAGAAGCTGGTCCTCAACGGTTTCTGCCAGAATAACCTGGCTGCCCACTTGACCCGACGTCCCAAGGATGAGCGCATAGGCATCATCTGTCGCGGTTGTGAGAGCCGGGCCGTGCGTGCCCTCGTAATCGAGCGTCAGCACGCGCGCGACAAGTTGTATGTCATCGGTATCCCTTGCCCCGGCATCCTGGACTGGCGCAAGATCGAGCGCCGCGTGGGTGAGAACGTGCTCCAGGCGGCCGAGGAAAGGGATGGTGTGATTGTCACCACTCGAGACGGAGAGTACCGGTTCCAGCGTTCCGACGTGCTCCACGATTCCTGCCTGCGTTGCTTACACCGCAACCCAGTTGGGGCCGACGTTGTTTTGGGCGACCCAGTGCCCGAAGGTGATCCCGAATTGGCCCGTGCCACGGTGGCTGAGTTTGCTGCCATGTCGCCGGAGGATCGCTACGCCCACTTTGTCCAAGAGTCCGAGAGGTGTATCCGCTGTTACGCCTGCCGTGAGGCATGTCCCATGTGCTATTGCACTGAGTGTTTTGTGGACTACACCACCCCGCGCTGGGCCGAGAGCATGATCACTCCCAGTGGTACTCAGACCTGGCACATCATCCGGGCCTTCCACCAGACTGGTCGCTGTGTGATCTGTGGCGCGTGCGAGCGCGCCTGCCCCATGGACATAAGAATGACCTATCTGACTGACAAGTTGAATGGTGATATGAAAGAGTTATACGGGTTTGAGGTCGGGGCCAGCGAGGAGGGCCAGCCTCCCTTTGCGGCCTTTACCCTCGATGATAGACAGCGGTTCATCCGCTAGGAGACAGACGACGATGTACAAAACGCTGGCGAAGGCAGATCTGCTCGACTTGACAAGGAAGTGGATGGAGCGTGCCGTGGTCTACGCACCGGTGCGTCAGGGCGACTTCACTCAGTTCCAGCCTCTGAGTGACCCGACGGACGCCGCTTTGGGCTCTGCGGGCAACACACGCTATCCGCCCAAGGCGCTCTTTCTGCCCCAGTCGGAAGTCATGTTTCGGGTCCGGGAGGGCCAGTTTGACTCAACTGACGATGAAGTGGATCCGCGGGTGGTCTTGGGCATGCGCCCCTGTGATGCGCACGCACTGCAACTGCTGGACAGAGTCTTCACACAGGATGTACCGGATCCCTATTGGGTTAGGAAGCGCGAACAGACCACGATTGTCGCGCTTGGATGCGATGATCCCTGTGAGACTTGCTTCTGCACGACGGTGGGCACGGGGCCTTTCGATGGGCAGGGTGCCGATGTGATGCTGACTCAAAGCGACGATACTTACGTAGCTGAGATACTCACGGAGAAGGGCCAGCCCCTTTTCGGCCATCTAGTGGACGCATCCTCCGCGCAGGTAGAGGCCGCCCAAGCGGTACAGGCGGCTGCGATGAGCGGGATGAAGAAACCCTTTGACCCCGAAAGGGTCAAAGAGAAGCTCTATGGCATGTTTGAGAGCGATTTCTGGCAGCAGATCCAGCAGTCCTGCCTGGGGTGTGGCGTCTGCACCTTCCTTTGCCCTACCTGCCATTGCTTCGATATTGTGGATGAGGCACTGCGAGATGAGCGCGTGCGCAACTGGGACTCCTGCATGTTCCGCATGTACTCCCAAGAGGCGTCGGGGCACAACCCGCGGCCCACCAATACCGAGCGAACCCGACAGCGCGTCACGCACAAGTATGCCTATTTTGTGGAACTGTTTGACGAAATCGGCTGCACTGGCTGCGGACGTTGCGTGCGCTACTGTCCCGTGAACTTGGATATCCGGCATATCATCCGCAGTGTGCAGTCCTGGGAGGAGGAGTAAGCCGGAGAGATGAAAACAAATCCGTATGAACCGATTCCAATGCGTATTGCACGCACGTGTGTAGAAACGGATGACCAAACACTGAAGTCCTTCGAGTTAGTGTTCGAGCGAGAAGCCGACCGAGAACGTTTCTTTGCCCTCTATCACCCAGGCCAGTTTTGTCAGCTCTCCATCTTTGGCAAGGGGGAGGCCCCCTTTGGAGTGGCCTCAGCGGCGTGGGAAGGTGATTTCGTACGTTTCACCATTAATAGGATAGGCGTCTTCACGACGGCGATTCACAGAACGGAGCCCGGCGACCCAATAGGGATGCGTGGCCCTCTTGGGAACTGGTATCCTATCGAGAATTGGAGGGGCTCCAATATCGTCATCATCGGCGGAGGGTATGCTTTCACAACTCTCTACGCACTGACAAAGCATCTCTTGAACCCGGCCGTTCGGCCTCAATACGGGGACCTGACTGTGATCTACGGCGCGCGCACCCCGGATCTGTTTCTTTACAAGTCCGATATCGAGAGCTGGTATGAACGAGGTGACATCATCCCTTGCCAGACAATTGACTGCGCCGTCCAGCGCTGGTGCCACCTCGTTGGCTACGTGCCCGATGTCACTAAAGAGGTGGCGCCATCGGCTGAGAACGCGGTGGCCTTCGTGTGTGGCCCACCAGTGATGATAAGGTACACTCTGCCGGTGCTCTACGACCTGGGCTTCTCCGCTGATCGTATCTATACTTCCCTGGAGAAGCGCATGAAGTGCGGTATCGGCAAGTGCGGGCGCTGCAACATCGGTCACAAGTACATCTGCAAGGACGGTCCGGTCTTCACCTTTGCGAAACTGCAGGAGTTGCCGCAGGATCTCTAGGAGTCAGCGATGTCTGGACGAGGCACTACACGGAAAACCGCAAATGAGCGCGAGATCAGACTCGAACGTTGGATGGTCACGCGCCACTATATCATGACCTGGGACCTGGACCGGTGCGTGGGTTGCCAGATCGGGCCGCTGGTTTGCCCCAAAGAGGCCGTCGTACACGTTGATGGCGAGATCGTGGACGGCCGGCTGGCAAAGAAGCCCTCGGTCGACATAGACCCGGACAAGTGTGTCCTGTGCGGGATATGTGAGATAGTGTGCCCCAAGAACGCCATCACACTGACCATCAACGACAAGCGCGAGAACCCGGTGCTGATGTATGATGCGTTTCCGGCGCTGATCCAGTCGAACGTGTTCGATCGTGACAAGTTCGATTGGAAGAAGAAGGATTTCGTCATCGACAATTGCCCGACCGACGTCATCAGTTATGACGAGGAACAGGACACCCTGGTGGTGGACGACGAGCACTGCATCCGCTGCCGACAGTGCGAGATCGCCAGCGGCGGTGCCTTCCAGGTGGTACAGCCCTGGCAGGGCAAGGTGGAACTGCGGCGCGAGAAGTGCATCGAGGGTTGCCGCGCTTGCGTCGATATCTGCCCCACGCGGGCATTGCACATCGACGATGACGGTGAACTGATCTTGGCTGACTACTACTGCATCAAGTGCGGCGCGTGCATGCAGGTCTGCCCGGTCAAGCCCGAGGTCGAGGAATACGAGGTCACGTTCGAGTCGCAGGGTGTGACCAAGACGGTGACTCACACTCGAATCACCAACGCGGAGCAACTGCCTGTCTGGGTCGAGCGGTGGCGCGTTCGCCACGAGCCGGTCCAGAGCGCGGCGTGGATCGAGGCACTGGGGAAGATGGCCAGCGACAAGGCGGGTGAGGCCGAGATTGACGGCAAGCGGGCGCTCAAGCGCCGTGATCTTCTGAAGGCGCTGAAGGGTGCCAAGGAGTTCTGGCCGGACGAAGACAAGTAGAGCGTATCTGACCAAAAGCTGCTCCCTCGACCACGCAGGGCGATCGAGGGAGTTCTTGCTGGTGGGACAGGGCACGCACTAGTACGCCCCTACGGTTGACCTCATGAGAAGATGCTGGCTCCGCCTGGGACGCAGAGAGCGCCAGTCTTACACCTCACGCAGAAGCTGACGACCCGTCAAGCAGCGTTTGCATGACCCGCGAGACAAATCGCTTGTCTTCTTCGCGCAGTCGTTTCCAGCCACCCACAAATGCCTCGAGGAGAAGACTGCCCACTCCCGTCAATGGGCCGGTTTCTGTATGTCCTGCGACTTCCGGCACGTCCAGTGCGCGCACCGGCAAGGCGCCAGCCAACCTGGTGCACGTCTCGTGGCCTGGCCGCGTCGTTTCGCTCAGCAGGCGTGATAGAGTGGCCTGACTCACGCCTGTCCCCTCTTCTGCCTCTCGTAGCGAGAGGTTGCGCCTCGCCGGTTCCTTGTTCATGGCGTCTGCCAATCCTTCGCTCATAATAGAACTAACCTTGGGTCTCCGCAACTGCTACACGTATGCCTACCGCATTATACACGACCTCGTCAGTCCTGGCTGTCGGGAAACCTTGACACTGCGGCGGGAAAAGCTTGACTCCTGACCGGCCGCGGGGTTCTTTGGTTGCGAGGAAGAGATGCCCTCCTTCAACGGCGTCCGGCGACGGGGCCCTCATGGGGCTCGCGAGAAGGCGCATCGATGACTCGCAGGTGATCAGGAATGTGGAATCCCAGCAATTCTAAATTTACCCTAAAGGCAAAGGAGAAAGGCCGTAGTAATCTGTAGCAGGCGCAGTCAAAGAGAGGCGGGGGCAGCCCGAGAGGTCACT
>SDBU01010619.1_pt1 | contig 10199 bp, 7 predicted proteins | sample 2277071 | NCBI WGS metagenome assembly SDBU01 (sample SAMN10397929, study PRJNA504765) | marine sediment metagenome | isolation source: marine sediment core GS08_GC12, 126 cmbsf | place: Arctic Ocean: Gakkel Ridge, Loki's castle | collected 2008 | reverse complement strand
GTGCTGTGTGGCTTGATCGCTTATTGCCATCAACCTAAGAAACCGTCGTTAGGTTTGGATGAACTTTTGCCTTTGCCTGCCTAACCCGAATTCACGTTATCTAATAAATGTCTTCCCAGGAGTCCATCCTCTGATGACATCCAAACAATGATTATGCCCCCTCCAGTGTATTTTTCTGGGTAGTATAGCCATACGATACCGATGGAATCTGCAGAGGAACCCAGCGGCGGTCTGAGGGTGGTGTCGACTTCACTGACGATTCCCTCACTTAACACCTCAACGCCTGAGGATTCTAATTGCCATTCATTTACCGTATGAACGGATCGCAGGAAATTTTGACCGTTTTCTCCAAAGATGTACTCATCAATCTTATCCAATGGATCATAATCAATGGTCTGACCATTATTAGCGTCGAAAAGATTTTCGGCGATGGAAATAAATCTACCATCATTACTGATGTGAAGGTCATCATAGAAATCGCGGGTTGTCGTTTGAGCCACCCATAGGTCATTCCCGGTTGGAGAAACAGCTTGGATAATCCCTTTATTGTAATTGGTGACAACATAATAAATATTCCCACCGGGACCAATTGTGAAACCATGAGCAGGGATCTTAGCGGCTTCAGATTGGAAGCGCCAGTTCAGGCCATCTTCATCGAAGGAATATAGACCACCGTTGAGATCGAGAAGATAATAGTTTCCACTCCCATCAAGGATTGGCAGCTCTGCCGGTTCTGCCTCCAATTCTTGGTTCCAGAGAAGATTTCCATCTGAGTCCAGTGCATAAACATTGTTTTCTTCTGATACGACAATTACCGTTCCATCTGGTAAAACTCTCGGTGAAGTGTCTGTTGGTGCACTGCGACCGGTTGCACTGGCGCGATGATAAGGGCGGATTGGTAATTGAATTACATTGACTAATTCTCCAATTGTATTGAGGATGTGTAATTTGCCATCATCAGTATATATGTAGAAAAATCCATCTTGTCCGAAATCTATTCCAAATGTGATCTCATCGGATGCATGGTAGGTCCATAAGATACCAAGATCTGGTGAGCTTGGTGCCGAGGGTTGATCACCAGTATCGTTCGAAGCTATAATCTCTGTAAGGTTCTCATTGAATTCGAAGACATAACCATCTTCTGTAGTGACGAAATAGCGGTTATCGACAATAACACCACCAGCGACTGGCCCAAAATTACCAAGGTGGAATTTCCAAAGCGGATCATTTGAAGCAGGAATTAAATAAGCGCAATCTGTCGAGCTCGGGTTAAATGATCCCCCCCCACAAACAAATGCCGAAAGATCGCTCTGCATGGAGACCAATGTGCTTGCACTCATAGGCAGAGCACTCATTCCCAGAGAATGATTATCTTGGGAAACCCACGCGATTATTGTATTTCCTCCTGGGGTTGTGTAGAGCTGCCAGGATTCTCCCTCCTCGTTGACACCAACATAGGCAGGTGCGACAATCTCGTTAAAGCTGGATGAATCCCATTCGATGAGATCGATCATTTCTATCTCACTGCCATTTTGTTTCCATCGAATGATCTTGTGCCCAACCAGTAAGTAATTGTTCCCATCTTGTCCAGAGAAATATCTTAAAACTTCGAGTTCATAGTCCAATTCAATAATCGCTCCACTATTGGAAGAGAAAATATCGTTTTTCAAGAAAACGTATTTTCCATCTTCGCTTGGATGAGGGGTTTCGAAGAAGAATGGCGTGTTTGCCTGGGTAACCCATATGGCTTCACCTGAGGGAGATACAGCTTGGACATAACCTTTTGAGCTGCTCCCAACTGTGTAATAAATCGTACCGTCAGGACCGATGTCAGGTCCCGAGTGGGACCGGTCACCAGCTTCGGTTTGGAAGTGCCAAATAATCTCTCCTTGGGAAGTTAATTTAGTTAAACCGCCGGACCGATCAGCGATCAGTAAGTTTCCGCTCTCATCGAGAGCGGGTGTTCCTGTGCCTCCTGATGAGAGTTGTACTTGCCATATACTATTGCCATTTAAATCTGAAGCATAAACATTTCCAGCTTGGGATACGAGATAAAGTTGATCTTGATTAATCGAGAGAGCGGGGCCACCCGAAAATCCACTCTCATCGAAGAATTCCCAAATGATGCTAGGATCATATGTGACAATCTTATTGGGTGATCCTTCGGATGACGCCTCAGTGGGGTTGTTTGTTGTGCTTGTTTGCGAACCATCTGGGGTTGGTTGTGCCGTAAGATCATAATTGGTCAAAACTTTGGAAACATCTGCCAGAGCAGCAGCATCAAGCATTAATAATGCACCGAAATTAAGAATGAAGAACATCCCGATCAACGTCAAACCTAATCTAAGAGGTCTAATCCGGAAAAATTGAATAACTGGATGCCAAACATTTTGATCTAGCCATAGTCCAACTTGGTTGCGTGTTTCTGCAAATCTACTCCTCTTCCGAACATTGAGCAATCCTATATTTTGACGCAGACCTTCCCCAGTTAAATTGAATCCTAAAACAGTAAGAAATAACGTTGTTCCCACTGCAACCATCGCCCAAGGTTTTGTTAAAGTGACCCAAGAAGTAGCTAACATCTGACCCAGTTCTGGATTACCACTGATTCGTCTGGCAACAAAATCCTCCACATCAACCCACACATCGCCTCCGATGTAATAACCCAGAAATCCCAATCCAGCAGAGAGCATTAATGTACTGCTGATCTCAAAAGCGAAGAGCATCAGCAGCATCGGAGTGATTTGCTTTAGGATATGGTGCGAGAGAATTTGCTGATTGGAAGTACCTATTGCGTTTGCAGCTTCTACATATACCTGGCCTTTCACAATCCGAGTCTGTTCCCTGACTTGGAGAGCTGTATCCACCCAACCGGTCAGGGATAATCCGATGATAAAAGCCCAGATCCCTAATTCGACTCCAACAATGGCGATCGCCCCCAGCGCTACCAATAGAACGGGTAAAGCAAGTGCGACTTGGATAAGCCCATTCAAGAAACGTCCGGTTTTGCCGTTGAACCAGCCGGCGGACAACCCGATGATTACGCCTAGAACCAATCGCACAAGCGCCACAATTACGACCATGATCATCGTCGGGCGAATTCCCCATAATAATCGGGAATAAAGATCTCTTCCAAAGATGTCCGAACCAAGCGGATAACCAGGCGTACCGATATCAAATGGTGGTATATACCATTGACCATCGATCATGGTGATGTTATGTTCTTCTATAGGATCTTTTGGAGCGATGCTTGGTCCCATGATCGCAATGATAGCGGTAATGGTGACAAGTACCAAACCTGCAATGAGTGGCCAGTTTGCTCGTGTGCGCGGGGGTGAATCCTTGGTTTCCTGCTCGTATATTGGATCTTGCCCTGTGGATGTTTTCAAATCAAAAACCCCATAATAAAATTTAAATTAAATTTTAACGATTTCGGTCTCTTGTTCCCGCAAGCGAGGATCGAGATATCTTACAGATACAGCGGCAATGAAGTCTGTCAACAAGAAGAGAGCGGCGATAAGTGTCAGGACGGTTGCCATGACTGGTGGGTTTAGGAAAAGGGGTGATCCCCGTGAGGAAGTCAGCTGAGCAGGGACCAAGGTCCAACCTAAGATACGGCCTAATCCTGGCCAGCGGAAGAGCCATTCGATCATGATCAGTTCCCCAACTAAAAAACGTTGTAAACCAGCAATGGTCAAGATTACAGGGGCAACAACGTTTCTTAAGGCATAGTGGAGGCGAATTGATCGCCAGGTGCGTCCTGAACTGCGCCCGGCAATAACATACTGCTTACCTAATTCGCCTGATAGAACTCCTGCAGTTACCTGGGCAAGTTGAAAGGTCGGTCTGGCCATTAATGCTAAGACCGGTAGGATCAGGTGCGCATCCCAACCGAAACCACTTAGAGGCAAGAGCATCTCTGCATCGGGACCTCGCCACAAGATATAAAATATCAAACCGATAATCAATAGACTTCCAATATAGAAACTTGGCATTGCCAGGCCTATGGTTGATGACACCGTCAACCACCGGGACACTTCAGGTGGATCATTTCGAGTAGCCTTAAATCCTAAATACAATCCGGCGATCACACTTATCGTTAATGAGATCGCAAGTAGACCAAAACTTGCGATAGTTGCTTGTTTAAGGGTAGCTCCTAACGTAACAGGAGTATTCGCACGAGCATTATCTGGCGTTGTGAGTTCCATTCCAAAATCAAGATTTATCAAAGTCTGCAGATAACCTAAATACGCGGGAATTAATGGTCCAGCTTCTTCCGCTTGAGTATAGGGTGTTCTGGCAGCCCGGATTGGACGGGCATAATGTGCGTAGGCAAAACCAAGAAAATTAACTAGTAATAAGAGCAGAGGAATGATCATTAATCGTTGAACGATAAATTTAGTCATAGTTGTTCTCCGCTTTTAATACAAGCAGATTATCTTATAAATTCTAGGATTGGTGTGTCCCTTGCTTTTCTTGAATATTGACAAGTTTTTCATCTTCAAACTCTATGATTGTATCGGCGAACTGGATCATGTTCGGGTCGAGACTGGCAACAATTACAGTGACTCCGAATCGTTCAGCAACTTCGTGCAGCAGACCAATGATGGTTGCGCCCGTACTACTATCGAGTTGTCCAGTGGGTTCATCTGCCAAAAGAATTGAGGGTCGATTTACCAGGGCGCGTGAAATGGCAACACGCTGTTGTTCCCCTCCCGAGAGCTCATAAGTACGGTGTTTTGCACGCTGATCCAGAGAGACGAGTGAGAGAGCTTCTGCAACTCGTTCCTGACGTTCCTTACGAGGGGTATTCACCAAACGTAGCGGGACTTCGACATTCTCTTCCACTGTTAGATAAGGCAGCAATCCAAAAGTTTGAAAGATGAAGCTGATTTGTTTTCTTCGATACTGAATTATCTCAGATCCAGTCATATCCGTCACAGAGAGATTGCCAACGCGAATCTCGCCGTTTGTTGGTTGATCCAAAGCTGCGATTAAGTTCAGTAATGTGGTTTTTCCAGACCCAGATCTGCCTCTAATCAGAGCCAGCTTCCCTGCACGGACATCAAAAGAAACATCTTACAATGCGTGGATTTTTTCACCCCCTAATTCAAATACCCTGGAAATTCTTTCTACTTTTAGGGCATCACCATTCGAACTGATTACACTATTATATTGAGGTTTGAAATGCGTGACCCCAGGCGCACCCAATTGGATAAATTCCTCGACTTTATGCTGCGGCCAGGCAGTTACGCGATCATCTTCTAGGCACACAATCACATTAACTACATCGGATAATTCACTAAAATTATTCTCGAGAATTTTATTGATATCTGCTATATGATCTCTGTAAACTTCTGATCCCTGGTTATTGTATGTGGTTAGGTATATCGTCCCGTTTTCATCAAGGGAGGAGCGTAATTTATGAGGCAGTGCAAAATCCATGACCGTATTTACGATCAATGGTCCACTTGCCAGAAAGGCAGTGGACACAAGGACGCCAAACAAGACTGTGGATAATACCTGCCAGTGCCGTCTTGCCCGGTTGATGAGGAAGGAGATCACCAAATCAGTTTATCAAAACTTTTTAAAGATATTATGAAAATAATGCTGGGAGAACCGGTGATTCAAAGGGTGAATTTAAATATTCAATTGGCCTTCGACATCTTGTGAGCGGAGGAGCGGATGACCTATGTATTTTTGAAACTCTTGTTTTGAGGGAATTGTGCAGCAATTCAAGGTCCAACAACCGAGAACACCGGTGAAATGGCACTTATCTGTGGGTTGTCAATCGATTCTGCGGTTACAACCCAGCCCTCTCCGATTTCTGCACTGATTGGAATAAATAAATCAATCGCAAAGGTTCCGTTGATCTCAGTCCATGTTGTTGAACTAATCAATTGGGATTCTTCTTCCAAACCAAAGGTATAAAGAATCTCATGGTAGGATGGGAAATTACTGCCGACAACGGATAGCGCAGTCCCAGGAGGGCCCCCGGGAGGCCAGATAGTGAGAATCGGTTGGAGTAAAGGTTGTTGGCTGGTAACCGTGAATTCATTCGATCTGGCTATTATCTCGCCGCCAGTTGCATCTGATTCGATCGCGACAACGGTCCATATCTCACCCGGTTGAGCACTGAAGGGGATTGTGTAGTCAGTTCTGAAGAAACCATTTACATCTGTTGTCACAGCTCCTTCAATGCTGTATATTACCGTGTCGCGAGATAAACCCAGCGTTACAGCTGAAAATGGTGGAAAACCCAAACCTCCTACCTGAATGATCGTGAGTTGGGGACCACTGATTGGAGTAATGAGGATTGTTTCTCTTTGGCCTGGTATGATGATCTTTTCGCCGATGTCCAGCTGATTTGGGTTGCTGATTTGTGGGTTTACAGCCAGTAAGGAGGCCACCGTTTGGGTGTACTTGGCTGCAATGGCATTCAGGGTATCTCCCGGTTTTACGATATAAAGTGAGGGTTCCTTTGGATCTTTCGGCTGCGTAATGATAAAAATATTTGATGTCGAGCGAACATTCGGGAAGCTGCTGGTCCTTGCAATGACCACCCAATACTCACCAATTTGAGCAGTGCTGGGTATGGTCAATTGGGTTTGGAATGTTCTGCTCGGATTTGATGAAGTAGTTCCTACTTGCTCATAAGAGACCAAATATTGCCCCATACTTAGATTGATGGTCGTCACTGGGGGGAAACTAGTTCCATTGACCAGAATATCAGTCTCAACTGGCCCGCATATTGGATTAACTGTCGTCAGCGGGGTCCCTGGTTCTTGTGGAGGAATATTTAGTAATTGACCTGAGTTTAACTGATTAGTTTCAGTAATTTGGGGATTTGCTACAAGTAATGATTCTAAATCACGGTTGAATTTAACAGCAATCCTGATTAATGTATCTCCTTCCTGGGCGATATATGTCGTACCAGCATTCGGATTTGGAGCAAGCGGGATAACAGAAAATTCGTTTGATACACCGATGAACTTTGCTGAGCTGATCTGGGTTTCTCCTGTCACAGCCCAGATGGCACCTGGTTGTGCAGAAGAGGGGAGGTTCGCTGATGTGTCAATTCTGCCAAATTCATCGCTGGTTGTTTCGCCGATTTCAAATGGATCAAATCCCTTTTGCCAAATACTCAATTGGACATTCGTGTTGACTGGAAATCCACTCCCGACGACTAGCAGGCTTGTTCCAGGTATTCCACAAGCTGGGGCGATGGCGATGATTGTATCTACTACTGATTCTGCCTCTGGGATTCGGATGATCTGTCCTGTATATAAATTGTCCGGGTCAGAGATCTCTGGGTTGATTTTAAGAATTGCATCGACAGTCGTGCCGCACAGATCAGCGATCCCTTCAATCGTATCGCCAGGTAAAACGATATAAGTATCACCACACGGACTTTGCGCAAATGCATTTAAAATGAAATCATTTGATCCAGCGTTGAACAATATTATTTGGATCAGTAGAATTAAAACAACTACCCTGTGTGGGTTGAATTTTCGGTAGATTTGTGGGAAGAAGTAAAGATATTTCATTCCAATGTTAGTCGAGATTCTGCAGCATCCTCTATTTGTTCTCTAGACCACAAAATCAAGGAATATTTCCCTTCAAGCCAGAGATCATTTACTTAAATAATGATCTTCCCATTCTTATAAAAACTCTCGCCATCGATCATAATTTCACTTTCTGCCATATCACACAACATATCCCAATGGATTGCAGATTCATTCACGCTACCGGTTTCTGGATAGCCGCTGCCCAAGGCAAGATGAATAGTACCACCCATTTTTTCGTCAAATAACATATTTTTCGTGAACCGTTGGATTCCATAATTAGTTCCGATCCCCCATTCACCGAGGAAGCGTGCGCCTTCATCCGTATTGAGAGAAGAAGTCAATAACCTCTCACCCTTGGATGCCTTTTCTTTAATAACTTTCCCGTTTTCAAACCAAAGTTCTACATCAATAATCTCTTGTCCCTCGTAAATCGCTGGATAGCTAAATCGAATCCAGCCATTGGCAGAATCCTCAACCGGACCGGTAAAGATTTCGCCATCTGGAAAATTGTATTTCCCGTCAGCTTCTTTGAACCGCCGATCTTTAATCGAGAATATCAAATCGACATCTTTTCCTTTGATTTCAACCACATCCTTTCCAGACAACCATCCAATCAGCTCTTGTTGTCTTTTTCCTTCATTTCTCCAGGCTGAAATCGGATCTGGGTCATCTAGAAGACCAGCACTGAATACGAACTCCTGATAATCATTCAAACTCAAATCAGCTTCTTGGGCGCTTGCTTGGGTGGGAAACTCGGTATAACACCAGCGCAGCTCCAGATTTGCTGCGCGCTCTAAGAAGATCTTTGTTAGGGGGGTACTTGCTTTACGAACACGAGAAATACGTTGAGAATCTATGCCTGATAATTTTCGGGTGTTGTACTCAGCTCCAATCACAAGCATAGCATCGAAAGTTTCTGTGATCAGCCTTCGAACTGGTGAGACATAATCCAATTGATCATCTCCGGCATATTTATAAAAGAGCTCTTCCCCTCCTTGGAGGGAGATGCTGTTTAAGACATGAGCACCGGTTATCAGAGCCTCCTGGTATACAAGGCGGGCGAGTTCCTGAGCTAAAGGGTTGGTGCGAATCTCGAGCTGATCACCCGCTTTAATTTCCAGCGAGTAATGGACCAGTATTTGAGCGAGTTTGGTCAGGCGTTGGTCGGCCATAATATCGATCCTTTCCGTTGCCAATGAGTTCGTGGAGCGATATCTAAATTTTACCAGAACCGGACAACGATCTTATGGATATGAATGTGATGATAAAATAAAATACGCCCTCATTAATTTGTGAAATTACCCATGGAGGCAGCAATGCTAACCGCAAAGCAATTCGCTGATTTCGTTACATTGCTTCGGGCTTTCCTCGGTTTGAGCTTGGTATGGCTAGGGGTAACCGAAGGCTCTCTTGGTCTGCAAAAGGCGGTTCTGATCATGATTGCTGCATGGACGGGGGACGCGCTAGACGGGAAAATTGCCCGGCGAAGTAGAAGCTACTATCATTCCTGGATTGGTGATCACGACCTCGAAATTGATATGGCAGTTTCCTCTGGTTTGTTAGTGTATTTGATCACCTCTGCATATATCAATGTTTGGATTGGATGGTTCTATGTATTGTTTTGGGCGTTCATACTTTGGCGCTGGAAGAATTTCAATTTATTAGGGATGCTGTGCCAAGCTCCAATCTATGGCTATTTTATTTGGATCGCTATGACTCGTTTACCCAATGTTGGCATCTGGATCTTGGTTTGGATGGTGGTGGCAGTCATCATTACCTGGCCGCAGTTTCCTAAGCAAATTGTGCCTGGATTTCTAAAGGGTTTCCGTGAGTTTTGGATTAATAGGGGTGAAGTTGGTGAGGACCGATGATATAATCACCACTCTCTAAACACCTCACCAGTGGGGGAAAAATATTCAGGGAGGTTCATTTGTCGGTTCTCAATGAAAGATATTTAAAAGTAGAATATCCGAACACGAGCTCATTAAATTTCCATCGAAAACTCAAGGTCTTGGGAAAAAGAGCACTCCGCTCCTCGGTATTACAAAGGGTTCAGCCATTCGCACAAAGAATTAGTTCAGTGACTGAACCATCAGGTCGCATATCCATTATGGATGATCCTGAAAATTATCGAGCAAGAGCTTCTGATCAGCATGTCGCCATCTTGACAGCAAATCTCTGGCACGATTGGCCACGCCAGCGAAGGCTCAGGGAGAGGCTGGAGTGTTTTGTTGAGCTGGTCCAAAAGGAAGGGGTAGATATTCTATTGCTTCAGGAATTGGCTCGCATGAAGGATTTTAAAACGGATGAATGGCTCGCTGATCAGTTGGGTATGGCTTATGTTTATTCACGGGCTAATGGTCATGCTAGCGAGATTGGATTTGAGGAAGGTCTCGCGGTTTTTAGTCGATTTCCAATAAAAAAGCCACGGCTGGCGCAATTAAGCGATCACAAAAATCCTTTTTTCAGGCGCATAGCCCTGGGTACATCGATCGAGGTCTATGGGGAAAATCTTCTTGCTTTCACGGTTCATCTCGGTATTAATGGACGCCAGAATGAGTCCCAATTTTGCCGATTAATAAATTGGGTGGAAGAACAATCAGGAAGTGGACCAGCCGTGATTGGTGGGGA
>SDBU01010618.1_pt1 | contig 10200 bp, 8 predicted proteins | sample 2277071 | NCBI WGS metagenome assembly SDBU01 (sample SAMN10397929, study PRJNA504765) | marine sediment metagenome | isolation source: marine sediment core GS08_GC12, 126 cmbsf | place: Arctic Ocean: Gakkel Ridge, Loki's castle | collected 2008 | reverse complement strand
CGCCAGCGCCAGCCATGTTTTCCTCTACATGTCAACCGCAGTGGCGAGTTTTCTAATGCCCTTCTACTTGATCCAAGGGCTGGGCTTCAACGCCTCCAGGACAGGACTGCTCCTGGTTACCATCCCTGCCATAAGCCTTGTGGTGGCACCACTGAGTGGCAGGCTCTCTGATAAACTGGGAACACTTTTCCTTTGCGCATCAGGGCTAACTCTGGTCTCTGTGGGGCTTTTCCTGCTAAGTGGCTTGGGGGCCAATGCGTCGATAGGCGATATAGTATTCTATCTCGTCATACTAGGTGTGGGGACGGGGCTCTTTACCTCACCTAACACCAGCGCTATTATGGGGTCTGTTCCCAGTGAAAGATTAGGCAGTGCCTCTGCCATGGTCGGTACGCTGAGGCAATTTGGAATGTCTGTTGGGTTAGCTATTGCTGGCAGCGTCTTTGCGGCTAGCCAATCTTCCCATGCCGCTCAGCTCACCTCTCAGGGGCTGCTACAGGATATAGTCGAGAGGTTGTCCACTGTCAGCGGGTTTCAGGATGCCGTTTTTGTGGCACTGGTCATCGCTGTTATAGGACTTGTCGCTTCTGTACTCAGAGGTAGGACATAATGATTTGTAACCAACATTGCCGCTTCAGTGTATGGCCACTTTCTGGACATGGACAAGAATCAAGTCAGCATGCTCTTCAGTCAGGTTAGCATAATCCAAGACCATATAGGCATGACTCCGAGTATTCTCTACGCTCATAAACCACTGGATTACTGTTTACCCAGAGTTGCACAAACCGTCAGAATGTTGGGTAATATAAAAAGGAAGCTTTTTTTACTTCATCTTGCGTACTCTAGGCAACTGCTGTATGGCAGCCTAGCTACAATCCGCAAAACCACCGATAAGTACAGTGCTGTGACCATTACGCGTTCATCCGCTTCAACATTTGTTGCGTCAGCAGTGTCAACCAGGGAGATGGCCTTCGTTTTTGTCTAAATCTCCATCCTGTCCAAGCTTTCCAGGCTCATTCAGTGGTGAAGCCACCTAGTTCATCGGATTTTGCCTTTTTACCTGCTGCTGATGTCTCAACTACTTGTTTATCCAAAAGAAATTCCTGCTGATCTGCGTTTCTTCGGTGGAAATGCCAGGAGAGCGGCGACCGCACATGATACTGGCATCGCCAGAAGAACAAGAATAGCAAGGGAATAATCACCAGTAATATCATAAACTAAACCAAAGGGCAGTGGGCCCAGAGCTGCGAATGCAACCATACTGGCAATCGATACTCCACGTATGCTACCCAGATGCAGACGACCGTAGTAGTTGGGCCAGATGACAGCAGTAACATTCATCATGAATCCCATACCCAAGCCAAGTATTGCACCATAGGTAAATGCCTGCCATGGTGAGGTGATGAGAAATGTCCACAGCATTACCATTCCTAGCAGCACCTGCGCAATCACTAGTAAGTATCGACTAGGAAAGCGGTCGGCCAGAAAGCCGGCAATAAAAGTACCCAGCAGTTGTGATGGGCCTATTATACTGAACACAGCGGTAGCCACACCTGTTTGAATACCTTTGCTGGCAAGAAAGGATATCTGATGGAAAGAGAGGCCGGTAGCGATCAGAGGAAAGGCCGAAGTGGCGAATACTAACAGCCAGAAGGCTCGGGTGCGTAAGGCCTCGCTCAACGAAAAATCGACCTCCTGGGCGGTACTCGCTCGTGTATCTACAGCCTGCTCTTTTAGTTGCTGGGCCGGCTTACCATCTGGTAAAAGACCTACAGACTCAGGACTACGGCGGACAAGAAGAACAATGAGTACCAGTACTACCCAGATCATTAAAGCCAATACTACCCACGCATCCCTCCAGCCGGTATAGGAAATTAAGGCACGTGCCATGATTGGAAAGGTTGCCATGCCGATTGCTCCACCAATAGCTCCAATTGCCATTGCTCGACCCCTCAGCCGCACAAACCACAACGCTATCAAGGTTGAGGTAATCAAACCCAAAGACCCTTGACCAAGAGTACGAAGGGCAGCAAACCCAACATACAACTTTGCGGGATGATCAACGGCACTCATCCAGAGGGCAGCTAATCCAAAAAGGACACCAACGGCTAGCAACATAATGCGAGCGCCGTATCGATCTAGCAGGCGTCCCACGAAAATCACAGTAACCCCAGCTGTCAGGGAGCCAGCAGTGTAGAGGCTTGATACTAAAGTTCTCGACCATCCTAGTTCTGAGATAATGGGATCAATAAACACAGATATCAAGAAGGTTTGCCCAGGGCTTGATATGAACTGAACCAGAGCGCTTGCGGCAAGAATAACCCAACCGTAGAAGAAGGGGACTCGTGAAATAATAGAGGAGTGGCGAATACGATAAGAATGGGAGGTCATGTTGACATTAATTATAAGATACACGGCTAGCAATAATCAACTTGAAATGGAACGATTGTTCGATACGGATATAGTGAGCTAAGAGTTTTTAGCAGCCTTTAATGAGAAAGTAAAGGGAAGCTTATCGCCCTTCACCCGCCACCAATTCACCAGGAGCAGTGGCAATATGGACAAGCCACTCACGTCTCTCTGGATCTTTCATAGCGGTTAATGATAGCACGAATTGCGACTGAAGCATTTCTCAATAAGTTAGTATGGTTTATTTTTTTGATGTCTTACCTTCGTGCATCCATCCTGACGAACGGGTCTTCAACTCGTGGAGAGGTCAAGAGGTTGTATTTGCCGGGTTTCCGATAAGCATTACCCCAGGCTTCACGTTCGCGGTACTTTCTTAATCTATCCATGTCAAATTCTGCTAAGTAGGTTCCCTCTTCGTTACCTGCTTCAACAATAAGCGTATCTAATGAATGCTCATCTTGGTCAAAAGCTACCCCAGTAAAAGCCACCGAGTGTCCGTTGTTCTGTGGGGCGGCATAGTTAGTCATAGCAACACCTACCATATTCTCAAAAGCACGTGCTCTGAATTGACCAATCCGGTTACTGTCCAGACCACAGGCATTAGGCGTCAATATAATCTCAGCGTCTTTCAGCATTAGTATCCGAGCGCTTTCGGGAAACTCCCTGTCATAACATATCATTGCCCCAATTCGAATAGCTCCTTTAGCAGTATCAATTGTACACACCTGGAAATCGTCACCAGGAGTCAACGATGCTTCCAAATCAAAATCGCAAGTGTGCACCTTGGCATAGGTCATAAGAATCTGACCATGCCTGTCAATAATTGATACGGAATCTCTTGGATTACCATCCCAGCTCTCTAAGTATGTAAGTGCAATGGCCATCCGGAGTTCTTGGGCAAGTTTTTGGAAATGAATTATGAATTTATCCTCTGTGCTTACGGCTTTTTCTTGCCAAAGCTTGTGCTGGTTGAGATACTTTAGTGAGTATCCAACATTCCACATTTCCGGGAAAAGAGCAATGTCTGCCCCCATTTCGTTAGCACGTCGACAGAATAATTCACCCTTTTCTTGATTGGCGTCCTGGTCATCACCACAAGAAGCCATTTGAAGTAAAGCTACCCTAAATATGTCCATCTTTTATAGCTCCTTTGCAGTAAGAGATAAACAGTAGAACCTTAACAATTCAATAATGCAATGCCTAACTAGTCTCCAGGGCCCAAGCCCATCAGCTTTCTGTCCAGTTCCCATAATGCTGTCTTGTTGCTGTCATACTTTAACATATCGTGGGCTTGCTCATACTTCAGCCATTTATATTCGGTGTGCTCTTGAGATAGCACAATTTGTCGATTATTCGCCAAGACACCGAAGGTGTACTGAAGAATGACAGAGACGTTTGTCCCCCAAAGGTCGCCGACTGTAAATGCGGTAACGGGAATAGAGTTGACGGTATCCAATTGGAGAAACGAAGATTCCACAGATATGCCGGTTTCTTCGTAAGTCTCTCTCCTAGCTGTCTCGAGAAGAGTCTCCCTGTCCTTACCACCACCAGCCACTCCATGCCAGAATCTGGCCTAGTACCACAGTTAGCCCCGTTTCCTCGTGGGTCTCACGCACGGCGCATTCGTATAAGGTCTCGCCGCCTGGACTGATGATACATCACCTCTTAGTACCTTAACCCGATCCCCTTGAACGCTGATGCTACCATAGAACCAAGGGTTACCACTCCCATCGACAATTCGCCCGCTGTTGATGAGTACATTAGACATTTGCTCCTGCTAAAGTTTGTCTATTTCGAATGCATAAAATACTGTCTATGGGTACAAAAGTTCCCTAGGATTAGTCTTGACCATCTTCTCAACATCTTCCTCCGGTATGCCTTGAAGCAGCATTTCAATTATATACTGCCTCATTGCTACTACCGGGGTAGCTCTATTGAAGTAACCAGCATCTGTAGAACCTATTATTTTATCAGGCCCGATAAGCTTGTAGGCCTTCATAAACACATCCCACGAGAATGATGTTGAGCCATAATTACGAGTGAGCTCAATGAAAGATCCCTTGTCAGATGCTATCTTCATCTGCTCTACGGTTGCTAAAGAGGAAGGATGATTTGGATGAACCAAATTTACCCTTTTTACACCTATTTTTTTTGCCTCATCAATCAGGCAAAACACATCCCTAACCCATTGACAGCTGATGTTAAATACTAGATCGCCCTCAGCTATCAAGCTAAGGATTTCCTTCATTGGAGGCACAACATTGCCATTTTCATCTACAACCTCAATACCACCAGATTTCCCACACAGGTAGTAAAAGTGACCTGCATCTGAAGTAGGGGTCCAGACAACTCTACCACCAATTCTTGCATTAGCTTCTACTGCAGCTGGATTTAAGCCGCCAACTGCATAATTCAAAACCACACCTCCAAAGACATCCAACCTTTTCTTATCGTGTTCGTCTGCCCACTGGTTAAGAACTTTTTGAACCAGTGGAACCGTTCCCGCCGTAGGAATTTGGTGACACTTAAACAGAACCGCGCTCATCCCCGCTTGGCATGCAGCAATAGCCAAATCTATCTGGTCACCGACCCGAGGTACGTAAGGATCTGGGTAAGGATGTATATGAGCATCTATGACGCCGTCCATGAGCCTATCTATTGCATCAAGGTCAAACTCAGGTGTCCCTACGGGTGCTCCTTTGATGCGTGAAACACCGGGAGGGAATATATGTGCCATAAGCTGACCGGCACCCGGATATCTAAAGTGTTCTAAGTGCTCCTTCTCCACAGAGGGTTCGTAAATTTCCTCTTTTTTCATTTGTACCTCCAAATTGTTCAAGTTGTCCTTTGATCTTAACGGCTTGCTTTTTCCCTATTACCACCTCCTTTTCTACGTTTATTTCATGAATTGGTCAACTTTCAGACCCAAGAGTGCATTCTTGATAATAGCATGTAATATAGTAATCAAAGTTTCATGGGCTTCATGACTGACACCATCTACCTGCATGATAGGATGAAACCAAAGTCCATCAACTACACCAGCCATAATACATGCTTCCAGCATCCGTCGCTCTGCCTTAGTGTCCTGCGGAGACACCGGCTATCCCGGCCCCAATGATGATTATTGACTTTTGCATCTGTTTTCTTCTTTGAATAAAGTCACCTGAACTGAGATTTCTCATTTCAACTGATATGGGGAATTTTAAGTCAATGAATGCTGACTGTCAATGAACCTAACGTGCCCAAACGCGATATAACGTCAGAATGTTGAGTGTGGAAAAAGGAATGATTTTAGTTATATTTGAGCCTGTATGAAATGCGTTTTTTGATTTATTGAAGCTGAGGGATGAACTGCTCAACCGGGAAATATTTACCACTTTAATCGAGGCGAAGGTATTGACTGAACAGTGGAGAAAAGAATATAATCAAGTACGTCCACATAGTGCCAAGAACTATCGTCCGCCAGCATCGGAGACTATTTTAACTATGGTAATGACGCAAAAAGTGGTATGATTTATGGGGGCAGACCAACAGGCGGCTGGTAGACTGTTCACGCTCTCACTCAGGTGTTAGAGTGGATGCCCCCAAGAATAGTCTAGGAGGAGTCCGGTTGATGAAGAGCTACCTTGACGCGTGCGGGGTGCCAACCACCCGGGTTGGACGCGCTGAGCTTCCACGACTGATTATGGGAATGCATCCCTACGACGGCTGTTCCTACCAGGATAAGCAACGGGACGCCGATAACCTGCAGGTCTTCGGGCGGGTGGCCGGGGTTGTGGAGGTGTTACGCCATGCCGTGGAGGAGGGGATCACGGTAGCCCAAGTGGACCATGTGATTCCGGATCTGAACCGGCTGCATCTGCAAGCGATTTGGGAGACGCAGCGTCTGACGGGCGTTCAGATCGGGCTGTTGGCCTACATTTTCATACCCGTGACTTTGAATGGGGAAATGGTGGCTTCCTCCGAAAGAGCTTACTCTACGTTCTACGCCTGCGATGAAGGGGCCGGTGGCGCTGCTTTCCGGGAACAGTTGGCGCGGGATGAAATCCTGCGCTACACGCTGGATGGGTCGATGGACAATCTGGTAACCCCGGACAAGGTGCCGCCGTATGGTTCGGAGGATGCGGCGCAGTTCGAGATTGACTACGCTGCGTTGGAGCGGCACCTGGGGTTCTTCGCCGGGTGCGACATTCTGGTGGCTGATGCGGGGGCCGAGATTGACCTGCTGGCGATGACAGGCCGGTTTGACCTGATCCGAGAGTACATCGAGTTCCTGCGCCAGCGTTTCGACACGGTGATCACCAGCGTCCATCACGCTGGGGTGACCATCCCGCTGCTGGAATCCGAGGGTATTCCCGTAGATGGCTATCTCACGCCGGTGAACCAGCCCGGGATGTACATGTTCCCGACAAAGGAGTTGGCACTAGACGCGTTGCGCCAGGCGCGCAAGCCCGTGATCGCCATCAAGCCCCTGGCCGGCGGCCGCTATTTGGGGCCTCAGGCCTTCAAGTTCGTGTTTGACGAGGTGGGGGTGGAGGCATGCCTGTATGGCATGGGCACGTTGGAGCAGGTGCGGGCTACCACGAGAGCGGCCAAGGAAGTGTTGGGCGCCGTCTGAAGTTCGAATCTCAAGGCTCCCCGCGCAGGGGGAAATTACGAACTTCTGTGGTCGCGACCATTATTCTGGCTCTGAGGGACACCCGCAAGAATCCAGAAGTCCGCGCCCAATATGCCTTCCAGGTCAGGTCTTCAAATGCCAATCTGGGTTCTCCAGCGCCTCATATATCACCCCACCTTCCACGTTCTTCGGCATGGGAATACCCAGCAAATAACAGATAGTAGGGGTGACATCAACCACACGCACCTGTCTGTTCAGAGCGACTCCTTTGCGAATGCCGGCACCAGCTATGATGAAGGTAGAATGCTGTCCACTGATGCTGAATTCGCCGACAGGGAGGTGTCTTCCATGTGCGCCATCAAATCCCGGATGGAGAGCAAAAATAACATCCCCCACCAGCTCGCTCCAGAGGTTTATCATCTCCGCATCTTCTCGTGTCAATGCCAGCACGAAGGGACACCTGTCTGTCTTTGGGTCTCTGTAAGCGTGGAGGGCGTCAATGATCTCCCGCTGGGTAGCCTCGTAATCAGTTGGCTTTACGATACCGGTCGGCTCCCGACCCTTGAGGTTAATGAAGATGTGTATCAGGCCTACGTAGGCGGCTCTCGTTTTGCTCCAGTCAACCTTTCCATCCTGGCTGCGCACCAAAAGTCCTGCATCTTCCAGGACCTTATTAACATCGGCTATCTGGAACTGGTTGGGCGTCCCTCCGTGGTCTGAGGCAATAACCAAAACCGTTTCATCGTCTGCAAGCTCCATAAGGCAACCAATCCACCTATCTATGGAAGCATAGGTGCGGTCAAGGCCGTCACGGCTCCTCTTTATTGTTTCCGGGTCAGCACCGCTCATCTCGTCCGCCTGTGCCATGAAGAAGTGGTTAGCGTAGTCGGAGGCATGGGTTTCAGTAAATAGCATGTCCCACGAGCGGGTGGAACAGAGGTATTGAGCAACCTTGGCCATATTCTGGTGGTAGTACTCCAGGAGTTCAAAGTAGGTGTCGTCATCGAGAAGTCCCAGGGCATCCCTGGCCGGGTTCTGAAGGAACGGCCCGACCTTTTCGGTTATCTCCAGGGCTATTTCCTCGGGATAAGTATAACCATCAAGTGGCCAGATCTGAGGCATAAAAAGCTCAAACATATCTGCTGTCGGAGTCAGGGTGATGAGTTTCATACGGACATGCCCCTCCGCCAACTTACCGTCGATTTCGAAAGAGTCACGCCACCAACTGCTCCACTGGCCTTGGCAAAGCTCGGCGAATTTATCCTCACCATCTCGGGTGCGGCAGATGTGTACCCTATCATAGCCCCGACTACTTGAGGCACAAATCAAGCCAAAGAGTGTTTTCGGCGTTCCGACTTTACCTCGCAGCATGTTAGGACGCCCCCGAGCCAAGGGCTTTATCATAAGCTCTACCTCAAGGTATGGCAATGACGATGGGGGGAGATTTCTCCACAGGTTCGGACTTACCGACTTAATAGCCACAGGATCATGAGGTATGCCTTCCTGAAGAGCACTGGGGTCTACGGATTCAAGATCACGTTGCCCGCCAATGGGACGTGGTGCCCATTTGCCGCCAACAAAGAGATGATAGCCTGATATTTGGTGATAGTTGGAAACGCCCGGCCCGGTGCCTTCAACCTGAACGCCTCGCTTCACCGTAGGTGGCCAGGACATTTCTACCTTGACCAAGATGGGTACCTTCCCTCCCCGTTCGGCTGCATTCCAAAGATACTCCGACCTTGAGAGTTCGGTATTGATTCCCCATACTGTCTCGTCGAGTGATCGTCCCAAGGCACGGATGTTGAAGTCCATAACCTTATGATTACCGTGCCAGGAACCAGTGTAGAGTGAAGTCCAGCCGGGTGGGGTGAGGGTGGGAAAGACGCCCACCATCGGCCGATAGGCCCCTTGAGCTAGAAGTCGCTTCACATTTGGCATGTTGCCCCATTTAACCTCGTTGAGAACCATCTCCATACTGGCACCATCGATGCCGATGACGATAGTTCGCTTTACCGGAGTCTTCACGTCTGACCTCCTTCTTCCTTTTATTATCAAACCTAGCTACGAAAATAACTCTACTGGTGCTGGGGGCAGTGGAAAGTCTGGTGAGCCGATAACCCTGAACGATGTCTACTTAATACTAATGCAAGAAACAGCAAAGTGTAAAGGCCGAGCCACTTGCACCATACTGACTTGTGTGGCTATGATTGCGCTGCGGTAGGCACGCCCCTTTTCTTCCATTCAGCAGTCAGGACCCCCATATATATATAGCGGATGTCACTGCTATACGTGATGGATCTTTGGCCGGGGCCGCTGTACAATCCGTTACATTGTGCATTCGGGCATCTCTATCAATTTCTGATTGACAACCGAGTGCCGAGGGTGTATTGTCTGTGATTAAGAGCGATGAGGTTCAGGATACCTCATCGTGAGTTGAAATAGGAAATGTCAGCACAAAGGAGGTCCCGATGAGGGAGTTGAAGCTGGGTAAGCTTTATTACGAAATAAGCCGACACAACCCCCCCGCACTCACCATACAGCCGGGAGAGACAGTATCGGTGGAGACTGAAGATGCGTTCTCTGGGCAAGTGCGAAAAGAGGGGGACAGGCGGGACAAGCAGAAGATGCCTTATGGGAATCCACAGTCAGGCCCCATCTATATAGATGGAGCTGAGAAGGGCGATACGCTGGCGGTTCACATCGAGAAGATCGAGGCGCGCATAGGACAGGCAGCCACTCGCACAAGCGGGACAGGCGGGGTAATCGGGCTGGCCAATTATCTGGGGATGGATGTGCCACATGGGACGCGCATCTGCCCCATACGGGACGGCAAGATATGGTGGAGCGATCACCTGGCGGTCCCCTACACTCCCATGATCGGGACCATAGGCACCGCGCCTGAGATGGGTGTGCCCACGACAGGCCCCGCGGGTGCCTGGGGCGGCAACATGGACATCAAGGAAGTTACGGAGGGTAACATCCTCTACCTGCCCGTGTACGTCTCTGGGGCGCTTCTCCACTTGGGTGATGCCCACGCTGCTCAGGGCGACGGTGAGCTGTGTGGAACAGCCTTTGAGATGCCAGCCACGATAGTCATCAAGGTGGATCTGATCAAGGGGAAGACTATACCAGGACCTCGAATCCGTTCTTCCAAGGAAATCATGACCGTGGCA
>SDBU01010617.1_pt1 | contig 10200 bp, 9 predicted proteins | sample 2277071 | NCBI WGS metagenome assembly SDBU01 (sample SAMN10397929, study PRJNA504765) | marine sediment metagenome | isolation source: marine sediment core GS08_GC12, 126 cmbsf | place: Arctic Ocean: Gakkel Ridge, Loki's castle | collected 2008 | reverse complement strand
GCTCCATCCCCCTTCGGGGGATGTCGCCAGGGAACGCGAGTGCGGGGCTCCATCCCCCTTCGGGGGATGTCGCCAGGGAACGCGAGTGCGGGGCTCCATAGTGAGTGACATAAACGGGTGGCCGAGGCGGCTCGGCCCAGACGCGCGAGCGCAAGGGGTCCCACGGGGGGATGGGTGGAGCGAGCGCGGATGGGCGAACGCCTCGGACAGGACCCGTTTATGTCACAACTGGCTAAGTTCAAAACCGCTTGCCATTCCTTGGGTTTCGTCAAATGGTCCCCCGCGCCTTACAGTCGAAATACTCCTTGACTAGAAATGGATGAAAAGGTATACTATCCCTCACTTTTGAACATAAGGGTAATGGAGGAGGAGAGAGGTAATGTTGGAGGTAGACACAAAGAGGGGGATCATCGAGGCGCACCGGCAGCACGCCAAGGACACGGGCTCGGCCTTTGTCCAGATCTCCCTGTTGACAGAGAGGATCAATCAGCTCTTAAAGCACTTTGAGGTCCACAAGAAGGACCACCATTCCCGCCAAGGGCTGCTGAAAATGGTCAGCACGCGTCGTCGTCTGCTCGCATACTTGAGGAAGCACGATACCAAAAAGTATGAGGAGCTTCTCGCGAAACTCGGCCTACGCAAATAATAAAAGAAGAAGAGAAGAGAAGAGAAGAGAAGAGGAGTGTTATGGCAAGTCATAAGATAGAGGTTCCCTTTGGGAACGGTTCCATGATTTTTGAGAAGGGCAATCTCGCGAAGCAGGCCGACGGCGCGGTCGTCGTGCGCTACGGCGATACGATGGTCTTGGTGTCGGCGTGCGTTTCAAAAAAGCTGCGGGAAGGCATTGATTGGTTCCCGCTGACCATCGAGTACCAGGAGAAGACCTATTCCGCCGGCCGCATCCCGGGCGGTTTCTTTAAGCGCGAAGGAAGGCCCACGGAGAGCGAGACCCTCGGCTGCCGTCTCATCGACAGGCCGGTCCGTCCGCTCTTCCCGGAGGGTTTCCGCAACGACGTCCAGGTGGTGGCGATGGTCCTTTCCAGCGACGGCGCCGTCGACCCGGACATGCTGGCCTTGAACGGCGCCTCGTTGGCGCTGGGGATATCGTCGATCCCGTTCGCCGGGCCGATCGCGGGCTGCCGTGTGGCGCGCGCCGAGGGCAAGTTCGTCGTCAACCCCACGTACGCCGAGCGGGAGGCCGCCGACCTGGAGGTGATCGTCGTCGGCTCCAAGGAAAAGGTCATCATGATCGAGAGCGAGGCGACGGGCGTCCCGGAGAGGGATATCCTGGAGGCGCTGCGCTTCGCGCACAAATCCCTGCAGCCGCTCCTCAAGGCGCAGGAGGATTTTATCGCGAAGGTCGGCAAGCCGAAGATGAGTTTTGAGTCAAAGAGCGTCGGTCCCAAGGTGGTCGATGCCGTTAGAGAGGTCTACGGCAAGCGCATCAAGGCCGCCTGCCGCGCGGCCGACAAGGGGCAGCGCGAAGAAGAGACCCTGGCGATCGCGAAGGAGGCCCGCGAGAAGTTCTGTGTCGAGGGACAGGAGGAGTCCTTCTGTGAGGGGGACGTCGGGACCGCCATCGATAAGATCGAGCAGGAAGAGGTCCGCCGCATGGCGTTGGAGGAGAAGATCCGCGTGGACGGCCGCAAGATCGACGAGATCCGGCCCATCGCCTGCGAGATCGGCACCCTGCCGCGCACGCACGGCTCCGGCCTCTTCACGCGCGGCCAGACGCAGAGCCTCGCCGTGGTGACGCTGGGGACGCGCATGGACGAGCAGCTCATCGAGGCCCTCGAAGGCAAGAGCTACAGAAAATTTTTCCTCCACTATACCTTTCCGCCCTTCAGCGTCGGCGAGACCAAGCCGATGCGCGGTCCGGGCCGGCGCGAGATCGGCCACGGGGCGCTTGCCGCGAAGTCGATCAAGGCCGTCATGCCCAAACCCGAGGAGTTTCCCTACACCGTGCGCGTCGTCTCGGAGATCCTGGAATCCAACGGTTCTTCGAGCATGGCGACCGTCTGCGCGTCGTCGCTCGCCCTCATGGATGCCGGCGTGCCGATCAAGGCGCCGGTCGCGGGCGTGGCGCTGGGCCTGGTGACCGATAAGGACCGTTACGTCGTCCTCTCGGACATCGCGGGCCTGGAGGACCACCACGGCGACATGGACTTCAAGGTCGCGGGGACGCGCGACGGCATCGTCGCGATCCAGCTCGACCTCAAGATCGACGGGATCGACTTCAAGATCATCGAAGAGGCCCTGGAGCGGGCCCTCAAGGCGCGCATGACGGTCCTGGACAAGATGACCGCCGTCATCGACAAGCCGCGGCCGGAGCTCTCGGATTACGCCCCGCGCATCGTGACCATCAAGATCAACCCGGAGACCATCGGCGCGCTGATCGGTCCGGGCGGCAAGAACATCCGTAAGATCATCGAGTTGACGCAGACCTCGATCGACGTCGAAGACGACGGTACGGTCAAGGTCGCCTCCAGCGACGCCGCGGCGGTCGAACGGGCGCTGGACATGGTCCGGGGTCTGACCGAGGAGCCCGAGGTCGGCAAGATCTACCACGCCAAGGTCAAGAAGTTGATGAACTTCGGCTGCTTTGTCGAGATCCTGCCCGGCAAGGAGGGGCTCGTCCACGTCTCCGAACTGGACGACAAGTACGTCAAGAACGTCGAGGAAGTCGTCAAGGTCGGCGACGAGTTCGACGTGAAGGTCGTCAATATCGACGACCTGGGCCGCGTCAACCTCAGCAGGAAACAGGCGAGACCTAAGCAGGCCAAGCAGGCGTAGCATACACGGCGAGCCGTTCAAGCGATGAAGAAGGAACACGTCTATGAGATCATCGGCTTGTTTATCTTTGCGCTCACCGTCCTTGTCTTTTTGAGCCTCGTCTCGCACCACCCCGAAGACCTCTCTTTTTACACCTCCCATCCGAACGTCCCGCCGAGGAACTGGGTCAACGTCTTCGGCGCGTACCTCTCCGAGGGGCTCTTTTTTTCTTTCGGCTACGCCTCGTACGCCGTGCCGGTCTTCCTCTTCCTCTTTGGCCTGAAGTTCGTGCGCCGCGAGCCCATCCGGATGAACGCGGTCAAGCTCCTGGGCATCCTCGTCCTGTGCGTGGCGCTCAGCTCTTTCTTCGCGATGTTCTTCGCCACGCTTTCGACCATGCGTTTCCGGCGCGGCGGGATGGCGGGCCTCGTCTTCTCGGACTTTCTCACGCACTACTTCGGCCGCACGGGCGCGTATGTGTTGATCCTCATGCTCGGGCTTCTCTCATTGCCCCTCGTCGGCCGGATATTCATCTTTCCGTTCCTCTCCCGTTTTTTTGAAAACACCTCCAAAAAGTTCAAAGAGTTCAAGTGGCCGCTTTTGAGCCTCGTCGCGCCGCGCCGCGTCCGACCCGCGCGCGCGCCCAAGAAGACCGTGGGGGAGAGAGAAGAGAGGCCGCGTCCCGTCGGAGAGAAGGTCCCCGAGCCGGCGCCCGTGAACATCAAGATCGCCAAGCCCCGCCTCGATTCGACGCTGGAAGAGACGGAGCCGATCCGCGAGGTCTTGGACGAGGACTACGTCCTGCCGTCGCTGGACCTCCTGGACTCCCCGCCGCCCGTCTCCGCGCGTCAGATCAAGGACGACCTGACCGAGAACGCCAAGATCCTCGAGGAGACGCTCGACGACTTCGGCATCAGCGCGCGCGTGGCGGATATCGAGCGCGGCCCCGTCATCACGCGCTATGAGCTGGAGCCCGCGCCCGGCGTCAAGATCCAGAGGATCGTCAGTCTCGCCGACGACATCGCCCTGACCATGAAGGCGACGTCCGTGCGCATCGTGGCGCCCATCCCCGGCAAGAACCGCGTGGGCGTCGAGGTCCCCAATGCCCAGACGGCCATAGTGTACCTCAAGGAGGTGCTCGCCTCCGAGGAGTTTCGCGACTACGACTCCAAATTGACGCTGGCCCTGGGCAAGGACACGGCCGGCAAGCCCATCGTGGCGGACTTGGGCGAGATGCCGCACCTTTTGATCGCCGGCACCACGGGTTCGGGAAAGACCGTCTGCATCAACGGCATCATCACCTCGATACTCTTCAACGCCACGCCCAACGACGTCAAGTTCCTGATGGTCGATCCCAAGATGGTGGAGCTGGCCATGTTCAACGAGATCCCGCACATGCTGTGCCCCGTGGTGACCGACCCCAAAAAGGTGGCGATGGCCCTCGCGTGGGTGACCTCGGAGATGGACGAGCGCTATCGGTTGCTGGCCAAGGAGGGGCTGCGCAACATCGAGGCCTACAACCTGAAGAAGGAGAAGCTGCCGTATATCATCGTCGTCATCGACGAGCTGGCGGACCTGATGATGACCGTCCGCGACCAGGTCGAGAGCGCCATCGCGCGCCTCGCGCAGCTCTCGCGCGCCGTCGGCATCCACCTGATCCTGGCCACCCAGCGGCCGTCCGTCGACGTCATCACCGGCGTCATCAAGGCAAACTTTCCGGCGCGCATCTCCTTCAAGGTGGCCTCGAAGGTCGACGCGCGCACGGTCCTGGACATGAACGGCGCGGAGAAGCTCCTGGGCCGCGGGGACCTGCTCTTCCTGCAGCCCGGCCAGCCCAAGCCCATCCGGGCCCAGTGCTCCTTTATCAATGATCAGGAGCTCGAGCACGTCCTGGATTTCATCAAGAAACAGGGCAAGCCCCTGTATGACGATTCGATCGCCAAGGCGCAGGAGCAGCCTGCTTTCGGCATGCTCGGCAAGAAGGACGAGCTTTTCGATACGGCGGCGCGCCTGGTGATCGAGACGGGGCAGGCGTCGGTCTCCATCATCCAGCGCCGGCTGCGCCTGGGCTACACGCGGGCGGCGCGCCTGATCGATATGATGGAACAAGACGGGCTCGTGGGGCCGTATTGCGGCAGCAAGCCGCGCGAGCTCCTCGTCGATAGAGAAGAGTGGCTGAAGGAAAAAACAGGGACGAGGGAGGCTCTTGAGGATGCCGGAGAATAACGAGGTCACCCCCCAGCAGGAGAAGTCCGTCGGTACGTTCTTGCGCGAGGCGCGTGAGTCGCGCAACCTGAGCCTGGAGCAGGTGAGCCGGACGACCCGTATCCACGCGCACGTCTTGAAGGCCCTCGAGGCGGATGACACGGCGAAGCTCGGCGTGGTCTACACCAAAAGCTTCCTCAGGCTCTACGCGGATTTTTTAGGCCTGAACAAAGACGAGATCATCGCGCGCTTCCTCGCCGCCACGCCGGAGGCGGCCGTTACCATCATCAAGAAGGTCGCGGCGTCGGCTCCGGCGCCGCAGAGGCTTGTGGTGCGCCTGACCGCAGAGATCGGACGACGTCTCTGGGTCCAGGTGCAGAGGTTGCTCCGGCGCGTCCCGTGGCAGCGCGTGGCGGTCGTCCTCCTCGCGGCGCTCCTCCTCTTCGGGACGGGGCGCTGGATCGGGGGGTGCCGTGCCCGCGCGCGGGAACGCCGCGCCGTGGCCGCCGTCGCTTCTTCGACAGCAGGGAAGACGGGTGCCTCAAAGACGGCACCTTCCAGGACGACGGCTCAGTCGGCCCCGAAACCGGCAGACCGTAAAGAAGACGGCAAGAAGGCTGTCCTGGTATCGGCAGCCAGCAAGAAGGAGACCAAGAATGTCGCCCTGGCCGTCAAGGCCTTGGGTAAGACGTGGCTGCAGGTCAAGGCAGACGGCAAGATCATCTTTCAGGGCGTCCTCGCCAAGGGCAGCTTGGAGAGTTGGAAGGCTGATGAAAAGATCGAGCTATGGATCGGGGACGCGGGCGCCCTCCAGCTTGAAGTAAACGGCCGGTTCCTCGACCGCATCGGCCGCCGCGGCCAGACGCTCAAAGAGGTCTTGATCACCCCCAAAGGTCTTGTCGTCCACCGCTGATCTTTACTGCCCATCGCTCGGTAATCGGTCCCTCGAGAGGTGGGTTTTTCTTTGCAGGGATACGTTATGAAGCACAAGAGACAGAAGATCTGCATCGTGACCCTGGGGTGCGCGCGCAACGTCGTCGACTCCGAGAAGATCCTGGGCGATGCGCTGGCCGCCGGGGCGCGCCGGGCCGAGCTGGAGCAGGCCCAGACCGTTATCCTCAATACCTGCGGCTTCACGGAGGAGGCGAAGCGCGAATCCCTCCAGGCCTTGGAGGATCTTCTCCGGCATAAACGCGCCGGCCGGCTGCGCGAGGTCTTCGTGGTCGGGTGCCTCGCCCAGCGCTACCGCCGGGAGCTGGCCGAGGCCTTTCCTCAGGTCGACGGATTCCGGGGCATCGCCGGCTTCAAGACCGCCTTCCCGGCCCCGGCGCGCCTGACAGCCGCGCACACGGCGTACGTCAAGATCTGCGAGGGGTGCGCCAACCCGTGCACGTATTGCGCCATACCTAATATAAAGGGCCCGCTGCGCAGCCGTCCGCCGGCGTCGATCATGAGAGAGGTCCGCGCCCTGGAGACGCAGGGCGTTAAAGAGATAAATATCGTGGGTCAGGACATCACGTTGTACGGCCGGGAGCGCCGCGGGGACGCAAAGGGTCTGGCGTTGGTGCGGCTCGTCAAAGAGATCCTCAGGGAGACGCGCATCCCCTGGATCCGCCTGTTGTATCTTCACCCCAAGAGATTGACGGATGAGCTCATCGATCTGATCGCCGCCGAGCCGCGCGTCTGTTCGTATGTCGACGTGCCCCTCCAGCACGTCAGCACGCGCCTCCTGAAGGCGATGGGCCGGCGGATGACGCGCAAAGAGGTTTTCGCGCTGGTGGAAAAGCTGCGCCGCCGCATCCCGGCCGCGGCCCTGCGCACCGCCTTCATCGTCGGCTTCCCGGGTGAGACGAAGCGGGAGTTCCGCGAGCTCTGCGACGCCGTCACGCACCTGCGATTTGACCGGATGGGCGTTTTCATGTATTCTCGTGAGGAAGGCACCCGCGCCTACGGCCTGAAGGGCCAGGTCGCGTCCCGCGTGAAGCGGGAACGCATGGACCACCTGATGCGGCTGCAGGCGGAGGTCTCGCGCCGTAACCTGCGCCGGGACGTCGGCCGGCGTTGCGATGTCCTGATCGAGGCAGTGGGGAGGGGCCCCGGCGTCTTCATCGGCCGCAGTTATAAGGACGCGCCGGAGGTGGACGGCGTGGTGCGCGCGCGCGCGCGACGGACGCTGTGCCCGGGAGATATCGTCGCGTGCCGGATCACGTCTTCCTCTGTACACGATCTCTCTGGAGAGCTTATTCCATGAACCTGCCGAATCAGCTGACCCTGTCGCGGATCCTCATGACCTTTATCCTGATGGGGTTCCTCTTCGTCCCCGGCGGCGCGGCCAAGGCCATGGCGCTGATCCTTTTTCTGCTGTGCTGCCTCACCGATTATCTGGACGGCCGCATCGCCCGGGCGCGCGGGCTCGTTTCGGACTTCGGGAAGATCATGGACCCGCTGGCGGACAAGATCCTCATCGTGGGGGTCTTCCTGGCCTTCGTCGAACTGCAACTGGTGGCCGCCTGGATGGTGGCCCTCATCATGGCGCGGGAGTTCTTGATCACCGGGCTGCGTTTGTTCGCGATGCGCCGGGGCCTGGTGTTGGCCGCCGAGACGGCGGGCAAACATAAAACGATCTCGCAGATGGCGACCATCCTCCTCGTCCTGCTCTTTCTCTTCCTGCGCGCCGTCAGCCGCGATCTGGCGTTCTGGGGCCCCGAGCGCGAGCTCCTCTTTGAGCAGGCGATAGCGGCCTGCATGATTGTCACCGTGGTCCTGACGCTGATGTCGGGGTTCCTGTATCTCTGGAAGAACCGGGGGTTGATCCGGAGCCTATGAAGAAGAAGTGCGTCGTCTTTCTTGCGACATTCGGTTTTATCGGATACCTACCGTTGGCGCCAGGCACGTGGGGGAGTCTCGTGGGCCTGCTCGTGACGCTGGGGTCGAGCGATACGCCGGCCCTCTTCTACGGCGTCTTCGCGTGCTGTCTGGCGGCCGGCCTGTGGAGCTGCGGGTATGCGCCGGCCGTCTTCGGCGCGTCCGACCCGCGTCCGGTCGTGATCGACGAGGTCTGCGGCATGATGCTCGTCTTCTGCTTCGTCCCGGTGACGTTGACGACCCTCGCGCTGGGGTTTGTGGGATTTCGTTTCGCGGATATCGTCAAACCGCTGGGCATCAGGAGGCTGGAGCGCCTGCGGCCGCCCTGGGGGATCATGCTGGATGACCTGGCCGGCGGCTGCCTCGTTGGGATTTTTTTGTGGCTTGCGCGACGGTTTGGTCTGTTGTAGTATTATAGGTAAATCAGGAGGGATGTCGCCCGAAGGGCGGCAAGAAAGGGACCGCGGGCATGCCCGCGGGGCTCCATCCCCCTTCGGGGGATGTCGCCAGGGAACGCGAGTGAGGGGCTCCATTATGTTCGAACGCAGACAAGATATCCGGCAGGAGACGCTGGACCTGATCTATACCTTTATGCGTCGGGGCATCAAGGAGCGCGCCACGGACATCCACTGGGAGCCCTACGCCGAGAACCAGAAAGAGGGGCTGGTCGTGCGTTTTCGCGTGGACGGACTCCTGAAGGACGTGGAGCGGTTCACCCACGACAAGACCAACGTGGGGTCGATGGTGAACGCCATCAAGCTGATGGCCAACATGGATCCCACCCAGCGGCGCGAACAGCAGGACGGCCGCCTGACCTTCAGGAACGAGGGGGTGGAGTTTGACGTGCGCGTCGCCTCGATGCCGACGATCATCGGCGAGAAGATCGTCATGCGCCTGATGGACCGGACCCGTTATTGCATGAAGATGACGGACCTGGGGATGCGGGAAGAGATCGTGCAGGGGGTCCAGTCTTTGATGAGCCGGGCGGAGGGCTTTGTCGTGATCAGCGGGCCGACCGGCTCGGGCAAGACGACGACGCTCTATTCGATCCTGCAGAAGATCAATTCCCGCCAGAAGAACATCTGCACGATCGAGGACCCCGTCGAGGTGAAGTTCTCAGGCATCAACCAGGTGCAGGTCGATGCGAAATTCGGCATGACCTTTGTGACGGGCCTGCGGGCGATCATGCGCCAGGACACGAACGTCATCGCGGTCGGCGAGATGCGCGACCCCGAGACCGTGCGCACGGCCCTGGAGGCGGCCCTGACCGGCACCCTCGTCTTCTCGACGATCCACGCCCGCGACAGCGTCAACACCATCATCCGTATGCTCGACATGGGGGTGGAGCCCTTTTTTGTCGCCAACGCCCTCACCGGGGTGATCGCCCAGCGTCTCGTCCGGCTGGTCTGCAAGATCTGCAAGGGCAAGGGGTGCACGCAGTGCGCCAATATCGGCTTCAAGAAGAGGACCGGTATATTTGAAATTCTCAAGATCAGTGATACAATGAGAGAGTTGATTTTGAAGCGGGGCTCGGCCGAGGAGTTGCGCCGCAAGGCGACGGAAGAGCAGATGGTGCCCTTTGTCCAGTCCTGCGTCCCTCTGATCGAAGAGGGTCAGACGACACAGGAAGAGATCGACCGCGTCCTTTCCCTGGATTAGGCTATGCCGAAGGTCCCTCAAAAATTGGGCGAGTTGCTCGTCAAGAGCGGCGTCTTGACCGAAGACCAGCTGCTGGCGGTCCTCGAAGAGCAGAAGAAGAACCGGCGCCTCCTGGGCGAGATCATCGTCGAGCGGGGCTACACCACGAAGGAGAAGCTCGACGCGGTCCTCGCCCATCAGTACGGCTCGATCCTCGGCGAGATCCTCATCGAGAAGGGGTACGTGACCTTTGAGCAGCTGCAGAACGCCATGGAGGATCAGAAGAGCTCTTCCAAGACCCTCGGCGAGATCCTGATCGACAGGGGGTATATCGCCGAGACCGACCTCATCGACGGCCTCTCCCAGCAGTACAAGATCCCCTATGTGCGCCTGACGACGTATGAGATCAACCCCGAGGCGGTCGGCAAGGTGCCGCTCGACGCCCTGAAGAAGTACTGCGTTTTTCCCATCGACGTGCAGGACGACATGCTCGTCGTCGCCACCTGCAACCCCGAGGACTTTATCGCCGAGTCCGACATGCGCTTCCTCTCGGGGATGTACGTTAAGTTCGTCCTGGCCTCCCGGTCAGAGCTCCTCTCCTTCCTCGAGTAAACCCCAGACGATGGAGCCCCGCACTCACCTTCCCTGGCGACATCCCCCAAAGGGGGATGGAGCCCCGCACTCACCTTCCCTGGCGACATCCCCCAAAGGGGGATGGAG